>OOCX01000885.1_pt1 | contig 21063 bp, 20 predicted proteins | sample 1671231 | NCBI WGS metagenome assembly OOCX01 (sample SAMN06348135, study PRJEB24527) | human gut metagenome | biome: human gut; feature: ankylosing spondylitis patient; material: feces | host: Homo sapiens | place: China | collected 2015-10 | reverse complement strand
GATGTAAATCGCTGTTTTTTTAGTTTTTTATCAAATGAAGTACGTCCCGTCTATTCGGTAAAACGGTACATCTTTACATCATCTTAATAAAGCTTTGCACCTGCCGGAATGTGGTCATCAACCATCAGAAGATGAAGCTTTTCTTCGCCTTCTTCTTCGTGGATAGCACTGAGGAGCATACCGCAAGAGTCAATTCCCATCATAGCGCGCGGCGGAAGATTTGTGATAGCAATAAGAGTCTTTCCAACCAGTTCTTCCGGCTCATAAAAGCTATGAATACCGCTTAAAATGGTTCTGTCTGTGCCTGTTCCGTCATCAAGCGTAAACTGTAACAGTTTCTTTGACTTCGGTACTGCAACACACTCTTTAACCTTTACTGCACGGAAATCTGACTTTGAGAATGTATCAAAATCAACAAATTCCTCAAATAAAGGCTCTACCTTTACCTTAGAAAAATCAATCTTTTCAGCGACCTTTTCTGCAGCTGCAGGAGCTGATTCGGAAGTCTTATTTGTCTTCTTGTCAGCGTCCAAGGACTTCATTGTCGGGAAGAATAAAACGTCGCGGATTGCGGGGGAATCGGTAAGCAGCATTACCATACGGTCTATGCCGAAACCTATACCGCCTGTGGGCGGCATACCGAGCTCAAGAGCATAGAGGAAATCCTCGTCGGTATGATTTGCCTCTTCGTCACCGAGAGCGAAAAGCTCCTCCTGCGCCTTAAAGCGTTCACGCTGATCAATCGGGTCGTTAAGCTCCGAATAAGCGTTTGCCATCTCCCAGCCGTTCATAAAGAACTCAAAACGCTCAACATAGTCGGGATTTTCCGGCTTCTTTTTGGTGAGCGGAGATATTTCAATGGGATGATCCATAATAAACGTAGGCTGAATAAGGTGTTCCTCAACAAAAGCCTCGAAGAAGAGATTGAGTATATCGCCCTTTTTGTGGTGAGGCTCAAACTCAACATTGTGCTCCTTTGCGGCGGCTCTTGCCTCGTCAAGAGTCTTTATCTCATTAAAATCGACACCCGAATACTTCTTTACCGCGTCAAGCATAGTAAGACGCTCAAAGGGCTTGCCGAGATCCATTTCAATGCCGTTATATGTTATAACGGTAGTGCCGAGAACCTCTTTTGCAACATGGCGGTAAAGATTTTCGGTAAGATCCATCATACCGTGATAATCCGTATATGCCTGATAAAGCTCCATAAGAGTAAATTCGGGATTGTGGCGTGTGTCAAGACCCTCATTACGGAAAACTCTGCCTATTTCATACACTCTCTCGAGTCCGCCGACTATAAGGCGTTTCAGATACAGCTCAAGAGAAATTCTGAGCTTAACATCCTCGTCGAGAGCATTGTAGTGAGTGACAAACGGCCTTGCCGCCGCGCCGCCCGCGTTTGCAACGAGCATGGGGGTTTCAACCTCCATAAAGCCCTCTGAATCAAGATAATTTCTGATACTGCTGATTATTCTTGAACGCTTTACAAACGTATCCTTTACGTCCTGATTCATAATAAGGTCGATATATCTCTGGCGGTAACGAGTATCGGTATTGGTAAGTCCGTGGAACTTTTCGGGAAGAACCTGAAGGCTCTTCGAAAGCAGCACCACCTGCGTTGCGTGAATCGAAATCTCGCCTGTTTTGGTTTTGAAAACGGTACCCTTGATATTTACTATATCGCCGATGTCCATTTTCTTAAAGGCTTTATATTCATCCTCGCCTATGCAGTCGCGGGCAACATACGACTGTATACTACCCTTTAGATCCTGCACATTGCAAAATGACGCCTTACCCATAATACGCTTTGACATAAGTCTGCCGGCAACGGAAACCTCCTTGCCGTCAAGATTATCAAAATCGGCTTTAATATCCGCGCTGTGGTGAGTAACATCGCACTTTGTTATAACAAACGGGTCATTGCCCTCGGCTTGTAAATCACGAAGCTTCTGAACTCTTATCATATGCAGCTCGTCGAGGTTTTCATCGTTTGCATTGTTTACTTTCTTTACGTCTGCCATATCTTCACTTCCTGTCAAAAAAGGAGCGCAAGGGAACAAAGAGAGTCCCTTTTCGCCCCGTTAAATTTTTAATTATTTTGAAATTTCCTTAATGACGAATTTAAGAAGACCGATAGGTGCTTCAACCTCAACGGTCTCGCCGACCTTGTGGCCGATAAGGGCTTTGCCTACGGGCGATTCGTCAGATATTTTACCCTCGTCGGGATCGGCCTGTGCGAAGCCGACTATTTTGTATTGAAGTTCTGCGCCGGAATCGTTTGTGATAGTGACCTTTGAGCCTATATGAACAACCTCTGTTCCGAGAGCCTCCTCGTCAAAAACCTTTGCGTTTTTGATCATATGCTCAATTTCGTTTATGCGAGCCTCGAGCTTTGCCTGATCGCTCATTGCCTCATCGTACTCGCTGTTCTCCGACAAGTCGCCGAAGCTTCTCGCAACTTTAATTTTTTCCGCAGCTTCTTTTCTGCCGACGGTTTTTAATTCCTCGAGTTCTTTTTCAAGATCGCGAAGACCCTCTGCGGTCAATAAGGTTTCCTGCTGAGCCATACTAATTCACCATAGCCTTTCAAGTTTATAAATCGTACCGCAAATAAAATACGCGGCCGTTAAATTTCAGTATTACACGAATAAATATTGTATCAAAAGAGCAAAGATATGTCAAGTTTTTTAGGGCTCTCCGAAAATGTCGGAAAGCAGGTAAAACGAACCGCACACAAGCAGCATATCGCCGTTTTTCACAAGGCTCCTTGCCTTTTTGTAAGCGTCTTTCGGGTCTTTTACGGAAACAGCGTCCCTACAAAAGCACTTACCCTCACGAAGGAGCTCGGTTTCATCCTCGGCGCGCGGATTTGACGGCTTTGTAAACACCGCGGTTTTGCAGTGCGGCAAAATTGCTGCAAGGTAATCCTTTGTGTCCTTATCAGCCATCATACCTATAAGAACGGTTATGCTTTTATCGCCCGCAAACCGCACAAGGACGTTTTCAAGTGCCGCTGCGCACTCCGGATTGTGTCCGCCGTCGAGCATAATGACAGGCGACCTTGATATTATCTCCATACGCGCATGAATAACCGTGCTCTCTATGCCCTTTTTTATAAACTCATCGCTTATTCCGAGCGCTCTTGCCGCAGTTATAACGCCCACGGTATTTTCCACCTGATGCCTGCCGACAAGAGGTATTTTAACGGTAAGACCGTTATATGATATTTCCGTGCCGAAAATATCCTCGGACAGTATTTCGGCGGCGGAGACATCGCCGATTAAAAGCCGCCCGTTTTTCTCTTTTACCGTATCTTTTATGACGGAAAGAGCCTTTTCGTTTTGCTCGCTTGTGGTAATTACCGTTCCGCCGTTTTTTATTATGCCGCATTTTTCCGCGGCTATTTTTTCAACGGTGTCGCCGAGTATTTTTGTATGGTCAAGCGATATTGAAGTGATTACCGCGGCTTTGGGGCAGGGAATTATGTTTGTGCTGTCATATCTTCCGCCGAGACCCACTTCAAGCACGACCGCGTCGCACTTTTGCTCATAAAAGTAAAGCATTGCCGCGGCTGTTATCGCCTCAAATTCCGTCGGCTCCGTTCCCTTTGCCGACAGCCTGTCACAGGCATTTTTCACTTTTTCGACAACGAGTGAGAGGTCATCATGCGGAATGTTTTTATTGTTTATCTGTATTCTCTCGCAAAAATCAAATACATACGGCGAAGTAAAAAGCCCCGTTTTTTTGCCTGCGGCGCAAAGTATGCCGCTCAGCATCGTAGATGTGGTGCCCTTACCGTTTGTGCCGGCAACATGAACGAATTCGAGCTTTTCCTGAGGATTCCCGAGCTCATTCAGCAACGCGGATATTCTCCGGAGCCCTAAATTCATACCGAATTTCAGAAGCGAATGTATATATTTTACCGAGTCTTCGTAATTCATAATTTTCCTTTACAAAACACAGACCCACCGCGCAAATGCACAGCGGGTCGGAATACGCTGAAATTTTAAGCCTGCTCTTTTACCTGCTCATCGTCCTTTTTCGCGCTCTTTTTATTCTGCGCGGTACCCTCTGAGCCTCTGAACACAACGAATTTATCAAAAAGATATTCCGTTACCATATTAACTATCATCGTGATACCCAAAACGATATAGTTTATAGCCGTAAGTGAGGCAAATTTCGCCGTGAAATAATTGCCCAAAACGGTAGAAACCGGTGTGAATACAAGATAATAGCCGAAAACCTTGAGCATTGCAATCGGAACATTATTTGCCGATTTAAAGGTAAACTTGCGGTTAAACGTGAAATTCCAAACAACAGAAAGAATAAGCGCGATAAGATACATGGGGCCGTATTCGTTTTCCATTATTTTGGCAAACGTCGCATTGCTTTGCATTAAGCCTTGGAAGAACGAGAGCTTTATCAAGACCTCACTCATAAGAGTGAAGCTGCCTATTTGAATCAGTCCCGCAGAACAGGAAAAAGCAACAAATTTAAAAAATTGGCCTATATTCTTATTATCTTTTTTGTTTTCGCTCATACGTTCAACTCCTTTTCGCATAACAATGAGCACCGCTGCCTGTATTGTTCATTATTTTATCACGCTTCCGGGCGGTTTTCAAGGTGTTTGACGCCGTATTTACAAGAAAGATTAAATATGTTAAAATCATACCGCAAATTGTAATTGAGGGGTTTATTATGCAAGTTGATATATATGATTTTGACCACACGCTTTTCCCCATGGACAGCGGCTCGCGCTTTTTCGGCTACTGTATGCTGCACTACCCGTGGATACTCGTTTTTGCACCGTTCCAAATAATTATGGCTCTTTTGCTGGTCACCAAAATAATCAGCTTTACCACATTCAAAAAATATTTTTTCTGCTTTGTGATGCTCGTTCCGCTAAACAAAGCCGTTAACAAGTTTTGGGATAAACACGAAAAAGAGGTATTTCCCTGGTTTAAGGAGAGAAAGCGATACGCCGTTGTAATAAGCGCAAGCCCCGATTTTTTACTGTGCGAAATCCAAAGGCGGCTCAAATTTGAAACGCTTATATGCACAAAGCACAACCCCAAAACCGGTGCTATTATAGGGCTTAACTGCCGCGACGAGGAAAAGGTAAGACGCTTCAGGGAGCTTTTCCCCGATGCCGAGGTAACAGACGTATATTCCGACAGCCTGCGTCATGACCGTCCCATATTTTCGCTCGGAAAGCGCTGCTTCCATATAGTTAAGGGTGAGCGCCGCGAGTTTAACTACGAGAGCGTTTACGGCAGCAAAAAATAAATAAAGTGTTTTATAAAAACCAAGGAGCTGTAAAAAACGGAAGTTTTTTACGGCTCCTTTTTGCAGTATATTGTTCAGTATTCTATGCCTCGGCGAGCTTTTACGCCCTTTTCGTAAGGATGCCGAACGGCGGTAAACTCCGTAACGTAATCGGCAGCGTCCGCTATATCGTCGCTCTTTGCGTGGCCCGTCACTATAATTTCAAGTTTGTCGCGACAGCTTTTGATACAACTCAAAAAAAGCTCACGGTCAATAAATCCGCCCGTGTATGCGTCGAGTGCTTCGTCGAGGATTATCATATCACAATCATTTTCACGCTCAAAAACAGAGCGAAGCAGCTTCGTGTAATCCTCGAAAATCTCTTTTTTTCGCATATCGGTCATATTCTCAAACAGCTTGTAGTCGCTTTTCGGCAAGAGCACCGTAATACCCGGAATGTCTCGCAGCACTTTTACTTCGCCCGATTTACCGTCCTTAAAAAACTGTGCGAATATAACCCTCATTCCGTTGCCCGCGGCTCTTACGGCCGCGCCTGCCGCAGCGGAGGTTTTTCCTTTGCCGAAGCCGTAATACAGCTGTACCATTTATCTACCTGCCTTTATGCTTTAGGCTTTTATTATACAGAAAATCCATAAAAAAAGCAATATTCACGGTTACTCCACGGTGACGGATTTTGCGAGATTTCGCGGCTTATCAACATCACAGCCGCGAAGCACAGCCATATAATAAGCGAATATCTGAAGAGGTATTACATTGAGTGACGGTAAGAAATTACCGTATGTTGACGGTACGCGTATAACCTCGTCGGCAAATTCCGAAACGGAGGCATGCTTATCTGTGACAAGTGCGATTACCGACGCACCGCGCGCCTTAACCTCTTTAATATTACCGAGAGTTTTTTCAAAAAGTTTATCCTGCGTCGCAACGGCAAACACGGGAGTCCCCTCTTCGATAAGAGATATGGTGCCGTGCTTAAGCTCACCGGCAGCATAGGCCTCCGAATGAATATACGATATTTCCTTGAGCTTTAACGAGCCTTCAAGAGAAATGGCGTAGTCAAGCCCCCTGCCGATAAAAAACACATCCTCGGAGCCGACGTATTTATGGGCGAGCGTTTTAAGCTCGTCGGTAAGATTTAAAAGGTCTGCAATCTGCGACGGAAGACACATAAGCTCTTTTGTGAGCTCTTTTTCTCTTTCCTCGGGAAGAAGCCCTACTGCCTTTGAAAAACGAAGTGCAAGCAGATATACTACGGCAAGCTGTGCCGAAAAAGCCTTTGTTGTTGCAACGGCGATTTCAGGTCCCGCCATGGTATATATAACGTCGTCGCTCTCTCGTGCTATTGTGCTTGCGACCACATTTACTATCGAAATCACTTTTGCGCCCTTGCTTTTAGCCTCACGCAGAGCCGCTAAGGTATCGGCGGTTTCACCGGATTGGCTTATAACTATGCAGATATCACCCTTTTTGATTATCGGGTCGCGATAGCGAAATTCGCTTGCAAGGTCTGTTTCACAGGGAATACGCGCCATATCCTCGAATATATATTTTGCCGTCATACCTACATGCCATGCGCTGCCGCACGCCACTATATGAATCTTGCCGATGTTTTTTATTTCTTCATCGGTAAGAGTGAGCTCGGGAATTGACACCCTGCCGTCCTTAATCCTCGGTGAAAGCGTATCGTGTATAGCCTTGGGCTGCTCGGCAATTTCCTTTTGCATAAAGTGCTCGTAGCCGCACTTTTCCGCAGCCTCAACGTCCCATGTTACGTGGTAAACGTCCTTTTTGACAACATTTTTGTTTGTATCGTAAAGCGTCACATTGTCTTTTGTGAGAACCGCAATCTGATTGTCTTCAAGCAAATAGCAGTCTCTTGTATATTTTAAAACCGCGGGGATATCCGACGCAAGGAAATTCTCACCGTCGCCGAGCCCCACTATAAGCGGACTGTCTTTTCGTGCCGCTATAATTGTACCGGGCTTATCGTTCGCCAAAATCGCAACGGCATAAGAGCCGCGCACGGTCTTCATAACATTTACCATGGCGTCAAGCAAATCGCCCTTGTAGTAATAATCAAACAAATGCGCGAGCACCTCGGTATCCGTTTCGGAAACGAATACATAGCCGCCCTTTTGGAGCATAGTTTTAAGCTCAATATAATTCTCGATTATACCGTTGTGCACAAGCGTTATTCTGCCGTTTCCGCCCTTATGCGGATGTGCATTGACATCTGTCGGCGCACCGTGGGTGGCCCATCTTGTATGACCTATTCCGACCGTGCCGGAAAGACCGCCGACCTCTTCGAGTTTTTCCTCAAGATTTTTTATACGGCCCTTTGTCTTAACAACGTCTGTTTTGCCGTTTTCTGACACGGCAATGCCTGCCGAGTCATAACCTCTGTACTCAAGCTTTTTCAAACCGTCAATCAATATCGGAGAGGCACTATTCTCCCCTACATAACCAACAATTCCACACATATTAAATTTTTCCTTTTCAAAAAATAAAATTTGTGCCTTGCTTTTCCTTTGTACACGGTGCGTTGCCGCTCCGCCTTTGTGAAAAGCCTTTGATCCCCGCACTTATGGGACAAGAAGCATCCGCCGAAAACTTCGATAACTTCTTCCTCGTCACCTGCAAATTCGGCAAAGCCGATAGTGCGACATACAGGTCCGGCGCTAAAACTCTCTTGCGGAAAGTCCTTTAAAAAACAAAAAATCTCCTTTCGCTTTTTTGAGGGCGGCTCGCACAGCCGACGGCTCATTTGTTAAAGTATAATATGCCACGCGGCAAATGTCAACGGGAAATAATACTTTTATACCTTTTTTAAAACTTACGCGGCGAATATTATTATGTTTAAAACTCCGGTTTTTACACATAATTTTAATAAAAGCTCGGAGGTAATCTATGGATATAAAAAGGTGCACCATTGACTCGCAGGATATTTTACGGCACGAAAACGCAAGAGCGTTTTTTGTTTGCCTTTTAAGCTTTGTGCTGTCGCTTTTGATCCTCGGCGCCGCTCTTTTCGGCGTGTATTCGCTCTATACCGTGAGCGGACTCGACAAGGAAAAATACAGCGTTCCCGTTCTCTCTTTACTATATGCCCTTTTTTCGTCGGAGGTTACCGTTTCTCTGTTTGCACTGTCCGCCGTTTCCTACAACCGCAAAAGATGGTTTTACCGCAACGCCTCGGAAAAAGCACCTGTATCATATCTTTTTGCCGGTGAAAAATTTTCGGTAAGACTGAAGGTCTTTTATTTTTTCTTTTTCAAAAAGCTGATGACTGCGCTGTGTCTTGTCGCAGCCGAAATACCGTTTTTGCTTTGCAGTCTTGTTTTTTACCGCGAGCTCTCCGAAAAAGGATTATACAAAACCGTATTTGCGGGAGCAGTCGCCCTCTGCTCTGTGCTGTTTTTGCTCGGACTGTACTTCGGCGCGGTTCTTTCGAAAACATTTTGGCTGTGCGAAAAGGTATACTTCAAAAACAAAAAATGCTCCGTAGCGCTTGCCGTAAACAAAAGCAAAAGCCTGACCGAGGGAAAACGGTTCAGGCTTGTAAATTATAATATAAGCTTTGCTTGGCGAATACTTTTCTGCATATTCTTAATTCCGCTATTTTACACGGTGCCGTACATTTCACAGTCAAACGGATTGCTGTGCCGCGAATTTATCGGAAAGTACAGGCAAGGTGCCGCCTTCCCGGTGGTTTTTATGAAACTGCAAAAAACGTAGCCTCGAAATAAAACCTTCATTCGTTCTTCTTTGCCTTTTTACTGCCGAATGTGTCGGCAAGATAAATCATAAGAAGTATCAGCACGGCTATCGCGGTGGATTTAAGCCGTGTAAAGCCGTATTTTGCCTCAAGGCAGCCGGTCGCAAAGACGAGCCCCGCAAGAGCTAAAATATATACTATCAAAAGAACGGTTTTCAGAGCCGGCTTTTTTTCGGAATTAAGCGACATAAAATATACGGCGGCCGTGACCGCCAAGGCCGTTCCGAAATACACAACAGCAAACACAGTCATAAATATCAGCCTTTCGGATTATTCATAGTTCCAGCCGTGGGATGCAAGCTCATCCAAGACCTCTTTATCCACATCATCGGCGGTACCTTTTGACACTATCTTGCAGGAATACACATTGACCTGAGGCGGATATGACTCCATAATCTCATTCGCGCGCTTTATTTTTATGAGATCGCCCGTGCGGACATCGGAAAACAAATCTTCGTCGTCCGAGGAATTTATCATAACCGTAGGAGAGCCGTTTAAAACTATAAGACAACTGCTTCCCGAAACCACGGCGCGCCCCGTGGAAGTAGGATTAAAATTTCCGCACCCGTAAAGCAAGGTAAAAACAAGCAAAAGACTTAAAACCGTACATAAGGTCTTTTTCATATATTATCTTCCTTCCGTGTTAGGTGAATTATGCACAGCGTCGTGTCTTCACCGCCGCACATCTATTATAATTCTACTTCTTTTCTCCGCTAAATACAATTCGCCGAAAGTATAATAAAACACCTTCAAATTTGTCGGAAATAACAATTTCGAATACCGATAAACCGAAATCGGTGATTTTGAGCCGTCATATGAAACTGACCGCAGAGCCGATATAAAATAAAAATCGACAAATCTCTTACGAGACTTGTCGATTTTTGGCTGTGGGGTACAGAAAAGATGTTTTTATGTTTTTTGTGGATAGAGTTGAACTCTCGGAATTTTTAATGAAATCGTTCGCGTTGCTCACGATGAAATCAAAACCTACGGTTTTGATGAAATTTTCGGCTACGCAGAAAATGAAATTAAATCCACCCATCGCCGCAGCGATTTAATACGCTGAAAGCGTATTTCATATTGCGAAGCAATGTTTCACCCACCCGCAAGGGTGGATTTAGTTGAAAAGGACAGATTTCGTTAGAAATCTGTCCTTTTCTGGCGCGCCGGGAGGGATTCGAACCCGCGACCTTTTGGTTCGTAGCCAAACACTCTATCCGGCTGAGCTACCGGCGCATATGCAATTTTTACTGCTCAAGTATATTAACACTATTGGAGCAAAAAGTCAACATTTTTTTACGCTCGGCAAGAATAAATCGTTTTTTATTATATTCCGAAGCAGCCGAAATATCGCCATATAAATAAAATATTACGGCTAAATAATTATAATATATCTGTTTACCGAAACAAACAAAAAATGCATTTTTAAGAGCGAGATAAGCCGAAAACAGAGTAAAATCGACGGTATAATTTGTATAAAGCAATCAAAATGCATAATCGGCAAAAATTATCTCCACTTTTTTCTGTTTTGTGGTATACTTAAAAAGGTATTACGGCAAGGATTTAAGACAAGCCTTAATGCACGCGGCGGGAAAAGCTTAACACAGCCGCCGAAATCTACACAAATCAAATCCGGGAAGGCGGATATATATGGATAAAAAATATGATGTTCTGATAATCGGATGCGGAGTTGCCGGCCTTTACACTTCACTCTCGCTGCCCGAAAATCTGTCCGTTCTTGTGCTTTCAAAGCAAGACGAAACCGTTTCCAACAGTTCTTTGGCTCAGGGCGGCGTAGCTGCCGTTTTAAGCCTTGAAAACGACAGCTATGAGCTTCATTACAACGACACCATGATTGCCGGCGGTCAGGCCAACACACCGGACGCCGTAAACACACTTGTTCACGAAGGCCCCGACCAGGTACGTCAGCTGATAAAATACGGCGTTAATTTTGACCGCAATTCCGACGGTACTCTTCAAAAAACGCTTGAGGGCGGCCACAGCCGTCGCAGAATAGTTCACTACAAAGACACCACGGGTGCGGAAATTGTGCGTGCGCTCCTTGTAGAAGCCAAAAAGCGAAGCAACATAACGCTTGTCGAAAACGCCGACGTTTTTAAACTCACAAAGGTTAAAAACGGCTTTTGCGCGGATATGCTCTTAAACGGCAAGACTGCCGCCACGGTATTTTCGGATTTCTGCGTAATAGCAACGGGCGGTATAGGCAGAGTTTACAAATACACCACCAATCCCGCCGTTGCCACCGGTGACGGAATCCGCCTCGCATACGATATGGGTGCTACGATAAAGGAGCTAAGCTACGTTCAGTTTCATCCCACCGCTTTTAACGGAAACGACAGGGAGCAATTCCTGATAAGCGAGTCGGTACGAGGAGAGGGTGCATACCTGCTCAACTGTAACAAAGAACGCTTTATGGACAGATATGACAAACGCCTTGAGCTTGCCCCGCGCGATGTTGTATCGCGCTCTATAATTCTTGAAAGCCGCAGAACGGGCAGCGACAACTTCTATCTTGATATAAGATACAAGGGGCACGATTACCTTGTAAACCGCTTCCCCGGAATATATGAGGGCTGCTTAAAACACGGCGTTGATATGACCAAGGATTTAATTCCCGTATTCCCGTGCCAGCACTACCTCATGGGCGGAATCGACGTTGACCTTGACGCGCGTACTTCTATTTCGAGAATGTATGCTGTAGGTGAATGCTCGCACACAGGAGTTCACGGCAAAAACCGCCTCGCAAGCAACTCGCTTTTGGAGGCACTCGTATTCGGAAAGCGCGCGGCAGACGATATAACGTCTCTTTCCAAAAAGGACCCTGACCACGTGACCGTTACGGAGCACAAAACGGATATTTCGGGTGCTCCGCTGCCAAAGGGGATGCGTACAGAAATTCGCTCGATTATGCAACGTTCTTACTTTGTAATTCCGGATATGGACGCGGTAAGAGTAGGCTTGAAGCGCGTTGACACTATACTTATGAGACTTAAAAACGGCAAATTTGCAATTACACCCGACTATTGTGAGGCTTTAAGTCTTGCCACGGTAGCCCATATAATCTTAAAAGAGGTGGACGAAGGATGATTTTACCGCAGTTTTACACGGACGACATTATTAAGCGCGCCATACTTGAGGATATTAACTATGTCGATGTGGCGTCGGATTACCTGATATCCGAGGAGCAGCGCAATGAGGCGTATTTCGTCTCAAAGGCAGACGGCGTTCTCTGCGGCATAGATGTCGCAATGAGAGTTTTTGAACTTTTGGACGATTCTTTTACTGCCAAGGTATATATGCACGACGGCGACAAGGTGAAAAAGGGCGACCTTATAGCCGAATTCAGCGGAAAAACCACGCTTCTTTTAAAGGGCGAGAGAACTGCTTTGAACTTGTTGCAGCATATGTCGGGAATAGCCACGGCGACCGCAAATGCAGTAAAACTCTGTGAGGGAACAAAGGCTTCGATAGCCGACACAAGAAAGACCCTTCCGTCTCTGCGTGCCCTTCAAAAATACGCGGTAACCTGCGGCGGAGGCAAAAACCACCGTTTTAATCTTTCCGACTGCGCTATGCTCAAGGATAATCACATAGACGCCGGAGGCGGCATAACGGGAGCCGTAAAAAAGCTTCGCGAAAAGATAGGTCATACGGTGAAAATCGAGGTTGAAACACGCAACCTTGATGAAGTAAAAGAGGCGGTCAAAGCAGGAGCCGACATAATAATGCTCGATAATATGGACTGTGACACCATGAAAAAAGCCGTTGAGATAATCGGCGGCAAGGCTCTTACGGAGGCTTCGGGCGGAATTACCGACGAAACCATACCCGGCGTTGCGGCGTGCGGCGTAGACATAATATCAATCGGAGCGCTGACTCACTCCGTTCAGGCATTTGACATTTCCATGAAAATGAAAAAATAAAAAGCCACCCCCAAGATGTGCCTCAGCTTATCTTGGGGGTATGTTATTTTGAAGCAATAATGCCTTATAAACAAAAAGCAACGGCGCCGAACAAAAAGTTTCGGTGCCGCTATTTTTTGTTCGGCTGCAGAAAAAACGTATTGTTACACTAAGGCTGCCGCTTATTCAATTCTGCCTTTAGAGCTAATGTCCGCAAGGCGGTCAAAGCACAGCTCAGAAAGACGTGTCGCACCGCACAATTCATACAAGGCGGAAGCAAACAAGAGCGAATTACACGGTGGCAGAACCTTTGTTATGTCATCGGGCAGAGTAACTCCACTGCCCGACAAACAGACGGTACTTCCCGAATACTCATTCCTGTATAAAAGGCACCCTCCGTCCGGATTGCTTTTATCTGTTCGCGGAGCTATTACAAATGTGCAGCCGCCTGCCTCATTCACGTTTTCCGTGACGGTCATCGCAAGGCCCCAATCGTCATACAGCCGTCGGCGCATGGGAGAAAATTCTTCGGGATTACCCGTTATTACCTTAAGATTTGAGGCAAGAGGAACAAGTAAAGACAGCTTATCCTTTTGAAAGCCGTTGAAATCCATAACAGCTACGCTCGTTTTTTCCGGCGGAAGAGAGCATTTCTTTATATAATCAACCGCGGAATTAAAAAGCATAACGGACGGCAGTATACGAGGCTCGAAATTCTTAACCTTTTCGTCATCCGTTATGGTTCCTCCGCACACTATAACTCTGCCAGCGCACCGCCCGAGCAGGCTGTATATTTCACCTGTATCGACCTCTTCGTTTTCATCACACACAAGAGTCAGCGTAAAAAACGGAGCACTGCCTAAAACGCTTATCCGCTCGATAACGGGTTCAGGCGGAAAAAGCCTGTAATGAAGCCTCTTAAAAAATCCGCCGCCGATTCTTTCTATTTTAATTACTCCGAACATAAAAGCACCCCCGCATAATATTATGCGGGGGTTTTGATTTTAATGTTTGTTGTTTATTGCTCGTCCGCGCCTGCCGAAGAGGTTAAGAGAGAATTTGCCTTTTGATACTGTTCATCCTCTGAATGAGATAAAAGCGCCAAACGGTTCTTTTTCTGTGAGGACAGCTCCACAAGATAATCCGGAGTTAAGCCCACACCGTTGTATACATCGCTTGTATACGGCTTTATCTCTGCCACGGTAAGCTTTACCGCACCGCCGTCGCTCAGCTGATAAACCCTTTGCATGGTTCCGTTGCCCTTTGTCGCCGTACCTACGAGCTTTGCTTTGCCGAAATCGCGCATATCGCAGGCGAAAAGCTCTGCAGGCCCGGAGGTGTCTTTATCGACAAGTATCACTGTGGACACATTTATGCTGTCGGCGTCCGATGTAAAGGTCTCTATGGCTTCACCGTTTTTATCAACGGCGGTAGCGAGTGCCTTTGTTCCGTCGCTTGCCACAGGAACAAGCACATCAAGCGCGTCTGTCGCATACTCTACGGTTCCGTTCGAGACCGCCCGCAAATCTATTATAATGCCGCTCACGCCTTGCTTTATAAGCGTATTTACGGCATTTTTGAGCTGCGATGCGGTGGTCGAATAAAAATCGGTTATTTTAACATAACCCACCTCGCCTACCGTCTCATAATAAACAGTCTGCGCGGTGTAGCCCTTTACCATATTCGCCGCAACGAGATTACCGTCATGAATAAACGCAACATTGACGGACGAGAGCTTTTCGCCCTCAAGCTTTTTTACAAGCTCTTTATAGTTATAAACCGTGACTTCCTCTTCATCTATGGTAACTATACGGTCACCCTTAGCCATATTGTTAAGTGCCGCCGGAGAACCGTCGGAGACCTCTGCCGCGTAAAGGCACATATCGTCCTCGTTGAACACCGGAATTATACCGACGCCCATTTTCTGACCGTTCATCTCGTTTTTATATATGTCATACTCGGACGCGGTCATATAATAGCTGTAGCTGTCGCCTACGCCGTTTGCAAAGCCCTCTGCCATATCCGCGTTTAAAAGCGTTTCGTTAATCTCGCCGTAGTAATTGGTGCGGATAACGTCGTCTATCTCCGCTAAAAGCGAATAAGTCTGTGAACGCTTCGGGAGATCTTTGATTATTGAATTGTACATTTTCATTGACACAGCCATGGTACCTGCCACAGAGCCTGCCATAGCCACGAATATCAATGCGAGCGCAAGGCCCAGGGATATTTTCCTATTCAAATGAACGCCTCTCTTTCGGGGGTTTTATCAAAGACCTATATACGGCTCGGGATTTACTCGATTTTTATTTACATAGACCTCGAAATGAAGGTGCGGACCCGAGGAGTTGCCGGTGGAGCCGACCTTGCCTATATACTGACCCTGCGATACGGTTTGACCCGCGCTGACGCCTATGCTGCTGAGGTGCGCATATCTTGTCCACACGCCGTTGCCGTGGTCTATAAGCACGTTGTTGCCCCAGCTTGAGTGATACGAAGCGGAAATTACCGTACCGCCTGCCGCGGCGTAAACGGGCTGACCGTTTATATTTGCACCGGCTATGTCAACGCCCTTGTGGCCGTTGTGGCCGTAGTGCTGTGAAACGTAACAATTGCACGTGAGAGGAAAGCTCATTCCGCTTGAGAGCACACCGTTACCGGAAGAACCCGTCGTATTGCTGATTGACTGCGCTTCGAGCTTATCCATCTTGGCCTGATAAGCGTCATTCTGCGAATCAAGGCTTGAAATCATTGATTTGAGCGACTTCACCTGAGCTTCAAGACGTGACTGCTTTGCGTCAAGGGTATTGTAAACGCTCTTGACCTCTGCGCGGGCAGACTCTATGGCGGCCTTTTCGTTAACTATTTCAGACTGCTTTTCCTGCTGTGACTGCTGATCGGAGGAGAGCTGTTCTTTTGTTTTGTTAAGCTCATTGATTTCTTCCTGCAAACCCTTTACAAGCTCATTATCATGCTCCGAAACACGTTTGAGCAGCTCAAGTCTTGTCAAAAAGCTCGCATAGTCGCCGGAGCTGAGAAGTACCTCAAGCGCCGAGCTTTCGCCTGCCTTATATGCCGAGCGAAGTCTCTCTTTAAGTACGTCGTATGTTACGTCGACAGCGGCTGTCTGTGTTTCTATTTGAATATTTGCGGCGTCTATTTCGGCTTGAAGTCTGTCGATTTCCGCCTGATAGTTGTTGATAATTTCATCCTTTGCCGCTATTTGCTTGTTAAGGTCGGTTATCTTGGCGTTGTAAACATCAAGCTGAGCCTGCATATCGGAAATCTGATTGAGCAAATCGTTTACGGACGCCTTATTGTCGCTGATTTTATTATTATTAGCATTTATTTTGCTTTCAAGCTCGTCTATCTGATCCTGCACGGACGAAGCCGAGCCCGAAAACGACGTCACGGAAAACAGCATAGCTGTTATTAATGTAACGGAAATAATGCGTATAAATGCTTTCTTCTGATGCTTCAAAATAAAAAGAACTCCTTTAATACCGGATTTACCCCTTTAAAAATTACGGAAGATACGGCGCGGGATTTACCCTTGTGCCGTTTATCCAGACCTCAAAGTGCAGATGCGCCCCGGCGTGCGGATTTGCCGGCGTCGGCGCGGGACTTACGTTACCCGTATTGCCTACAAGAGCTATAACCTGCCCCTGCTTTACCGTTTGCCCCTTGCTTACCTTCATAACGCTGCAATGAGCGTATCTTGTGCAAACGCCGTTGCCGTGGTCAATAAAGACGTTATTGCCCCAGCTCGAATGATATTCGGCGGAAAGAACCTTACCGTCAGCCGCGGCTCTGATCTCTTTACCGTATGTATTTCCGGTTGCACCCCTTGTGGTAAAATCAATACCCTTGTGATTCGGGTAGCCGTACCAGCCTGCCGATATGGTTACGTTTGGATACTGAAGCGGACAAATCATACCCTTGGGAGATACCGTATAACCGCCTGTATTTCCACCAGTATTTTCTCCCGTATTGCCGCCCGCGTTTCCGCCTGTATTGCCGCCGGGCTTTGGCAATTCGCCGGTGCCCTGCGACGCGTTTTTCGCCAGTTCCGCAAGCTTTTTATCGTAGCTGTCTTTCGCAGCCTGTATTTTTTTATTCTCGTTTTCTAATTCCTTGGAGCCTGCGCTGAGAGACGAGATATATGCGTTTCGCTGTGCAACCTGCTTTTCAAGGGTAGACTGCTTTGAATCTACGGTATTGTAAAGCGACTGCACCTGCGTTTTAGACGAAACAATATCCGCCTTTTCCGACTCTACGGCGGTCTGCTTAGCCTTTACTTCCTGCTGATTTGACGACAGAAGCTCCTTTGTGTCGTTCAGCTTTGCAATATCATCCTGCAAAGATTTCATAAGCTGCCTGTCATGCTTTGTGGTTTTACTTAAAAGCTCAAGCCTTGTGAGGAAGCCCTCATAATCACTTGCCGTAAGAAGCACCTCAAGAGTGGAACTTTCGCCTGCCATATATGCCGCGCGAAGTCTCTCCTTTAAAAGGTTATATGTATCGTTTACGGTCTTTGTCTGAGCTTCTATGCTCTCGCTTGCCTCGTCTATGTTCTTTTGAAGAGAGTCTATTTCTTTTTGATAATCGTTTATAACGGCGTTTTTGTCGCCTATCTGACTGTTAAGCTCCGTTATTTGACTTTGGTACGTGTCAAGCTGCTCCTGCAAAGCGTCAATCTGTTCCGAGGAATAGCCGTTCGACTCTTTGGCACCGTCGATTTTATTTTGCAAATCCTTTATTTTTTGCTCATTCTGTTTTTTCTTTGCCTCGGCAGCCGCGATTTTGTTTTCCAAATCCTTCTTGGAATCCGCCGCGGAAGCCGGTAAAAACGACGCGCAAAAAACGAATGTTACCGACAGTAAAAGGCTCAAAGCTCTTTTGAGACCGTTTTTAGTCATCAGAGACCACGCTCCCTTGCTCTTTCAGGTATTTAGCCATCGAAACAAGACTTCCGAAACCTCCTGTAAACAATCCTATTGCAACAAATACGAGAAGTATCTGCCACCAGTACTCGCTGAACGGCACGAGCGAAAAGCCGATTAACGAGAGGGTCTGTGCGAACACTTTTTCGGCTACTGCATAAAGTCCCCAAAGAACTCCCAGGGATACTATGCCGGAAATCGTACCGAGTATCATACCCTCTATCATAAACGGCCATCGAATGAACCAATTTGTGGCACCTACCGCCTTCATTATTGAAATTTCAAGCTTTCTTGAGAACATCGTTATGCGTATTGTATTTGAAATTATGAAAAGCGCAACAAGGAACAGCATTATAACAAGCCCCACGCTGACTATCGAAACCGCATGGCGAAGAGACAAAAGCTTGCTTGCAAGGTCGCTGTTTTCTCGCACCGAATCGACTTTGTTTATCTGCTTTATCTGAGAAACGGTGTTTTCAAACTGTGACAAATCCTTTACCGTGACCTTATATGCATCGGGAAGCGGAATTTCGTCAAAGCCCTCAAACAGAGCCGCGTCGCCGCCCATGCTCTGTATCTGCTCCTGGAACGCAACTTCCTTAGGCACAAATTCGCAGCTTTCAACATTGCTTATGCCTTCAAGTGAGGTACCTATCTGTGTTGTTTCGTCCTCCGAGGCATCGTCGGCAACATAGACCATTACTACATTTTGCGACTGCACCTTGTCGACTACATTGTTAATATTAAAATATATCATTATGCCCGCGCCCATAATTATAAGACATGCCATAAGCACGGTTACCGATGCCAATGACATAAGGCGATTGACCCACACGTTGCGGAAGCCCTCGTGCGTAAGATATTTTAAGCTTGTCCCTTTCACCTGTTGTCACCTCCGGTCTTTTTTTCAATGGCGTCGAGATACTTTGAGTAATCGACGTCATCGTCGGAGGAATCCGAATCCACGCCGTATGTCGCCATAAACTTTTCAAGGTCGGCGTCCGAATTCGGCTGAACATAAAACGGGCTGATGCTGTCTTCCTTTTGCTTGGCCACACGGTCCTCCACCGTCTCCGAGGAGGCAATGTTCTGAACCGCAGCTGCGGCTGCCGCCGCTCTTTCCGCATTTGACGCGTCGGAAGCATAATCTCTTTCGATAGTGGCGTAATCATCGGGAAGTGCCTCGGTGTCTTCGGAGTCCGAAACCACGGCGCCCTGCTCTATTGTAATAACCCTGTGGTGGAAATGACGGACGAGATTATGCTCGTGAGTTACCATTACCACGGTGGTTCCGTTTGCGTTTATATGGTTTAAAAGGTCAACTATTTCGTAAGACATTTCTGGGTCGATGTTGCCCGTAGGCTCATCCGCAATTATAAGCCCCGCATTATTTACAAGCGCACGCGCGAGCGCAACTCTCTGCTGCTCGCCGCCCGACAGCTCCGTCGGCAGATTTCTCGCCTTGGAGGCAAGTCCTACAAGGCTGAGTATATAAGGCACGCGTTTTCTGACTTCCTTTTCCTTGGCACCGATGCAGCGCATCGCAAATGCGACATTGTCAAACACCGTCATAGTCGGGATAAGTCTGAAATCCTGGAATACAACGCCGATTCCTCTTCTGTACTGCGGAATCTGGCGATGTTTCATACGATTCAGATTCTGACCGTTGACAATAATCGTACCTGACGTTGGTTCGATCTCCTTCATCAGAAGACGTATCAACGTGGACTTTCCGGAACCGCTGTCTCCAACTACGAATACGAACTCTCCCTGTTCGATCCGAAGGTTGATACCATTGAGTGCAGCAATACCCTTCGAGTATTCCTTGGTAACTTCTTTAAGTTCTATCATATGCTCCTCCTAATTATCCATACTCCGATATAACTTAATACTCCAGTGTTTCCATGTATTTCATATATTTGACTACCATCAGCGCGATCTTAAATGTGATTGCGTCCTCAAATACGCGCAGATCCAGTCCTGTGCTCTTCTGCAGTTTGTCAAGACGGTACACCAGTGTATTTCTGTGAATATACAGCTGTCTTGATGTCTCGGAAACATTCAGGCTGTTCTCAAAGAACTTATTGATGGTCGTGAGCGTCTCTTCATCAAATTCGTCCGGAGATTTCCCCTCAAAAATTTCGCGGATAAACATCTTGCAGAGCGGAATTGGGAGCTGATAGATCAGTCGTCCGATTCCAAGCGCACTATATGCAATAACTTCCTTCTCGTCGAAGAAGATCTTTCCTACATCGAGCGCAAGCTTCGCTTCTTTGTAAGACTTGGATACTTCTTTGATGTCATTGACGATCGTACCATATGCGATACGGACATTCTCTTCTCCTTCTGCTTTCAGAAGATCAAGAATCTCATGCGCAGTCTTGTCCATCTCCGGATATCCATCGCCAGGACCTAATTCTTTTACTACGATGATGTTCTTCTCATCAACAGCTGTAATAAAGTCCTTGCCCTTTCCACCCAGAACAGAACGGAGACTGTCAAGCGCACTGACATCTCTCTCCCGAGAAGTCTCAACTATAAAGATATCACGTTTTACCTCTGTGTCAATATGTAATTTTTTGGCGCGATTATAAATATCCACCAGAAGAAGGTTGTCAAGAAGAAGGTTTTTGATGAAATTATCCTTGTCAAAACGCTCCTTATATGCTACCAGAAGATTCTGGATCTGGAAGGCTGCAATTTTGCCAACCATATAAACATCTTCACTGCCGCCATTGGCGATCAGAATGTACTCCAGCTGGTGTTCATCATAAATTTTGAAAAACTGATACCCCTGAATCACCTGGCTTTCTGCCGGAGATTCTACAAACGAAAGAACGGCATTCTCATAATCTCCAGGCTCCGGAAATGTTGTCGCCAAAGTCTTTCCATCTGTATCCATCACTCCAAGATCAATCCTTGTAATTGATTTCAACCCTTCAATCGTATTCTGCAGTATCTGATTTGATATCATATTCTCTCTCCTCCATCCTCCGTGGTTCTATACACTTTGTACAATCTTCATCCCCCGCAACTGTGGACTTAGCCATATACATATAATACTTTAATACATATTACCAAAAAAATAAAGAGGAAATCACATTTTTTTATGCATTTCCTCAATTGAGTTTATTATAAA
>OOCX01000881.1_pt1 | contig 21098 bp, 9 predicted proteins | sample 1671231 | NCBI WGS metagenome assembly OOCX01 (sample SAMN06348135, study PRJEB24527) | human gut metagenome | biome: human gut; feature: ankylosing spondylitis patient; material: feces | host: Homo sapiens | place: China | collected 2015-10 | reverse complement strand
TTTTAATGCTTTTCCCTTTACTTTGCCGCTAACTAATAATATCCGAAAAACTATTAATATACAAATATGAAGAAGAATCTAATCCTATTGTGCAGTTTGCTGACAGGTCTTACCTTACAGCCCATACAGACAAATGCACAAACAGTGACTAACGATCAAAAGTTATTTTATCCCTACTCTTTTGCTCCCAGTGAAGGCTTGGTCAATAAAACCGAGAAAGAGCATCGTCAAGAGATCTGCCTGAATGGTTATTGGGATTTTCAACCCGTCTCTTTACCGAAAGAGTACAAACAAGGAAAAGGAGTAGCTCCCCAACTGTCCCTTCCGAAAGATGGCAACGGTTGGAGCAAGACACGTATAAAAATACCTTCTCCGTGGAATATCAATTCTTTCGGCTATCGCGATCTGGAAGGTCCCGACCATCGCAACTATCCTTCTTATCCTAAAGAGTGGGAACAAGTAAAAATGGCATGGATGAAAAAGAACATTACGATTCCCGCCAACTGGACAGGTCAGCAAATCAAACTTTACTTTGAAGCAGTGGCCGGATATTCCGAAATCTATATCAATCAAGAAAAAGTAGGTGAAAATTTCGATTTGTTTCTGCCGTTTAGCGTCGACATCACAGACAAAGTGACTCCCGGTGAAACAGTAGAAATTCTGGTAGGCGTACGTAGCCAGTCCTTATTCGAAGATAATTCGACTATCGGTCGCCGCATTGTGCCGGGAGGTTCTATGTGGGGATATCATATCAACGGTATCTGGCAGGATGTATATTTGCTGGCCTTACCCAAAGTTCATATAGAAGATGTATATATAAAACCATTGGTTGCCAAAAACACATTGGAAATAGAGGTGACCCTACAAAATAAAACCGACCGGAAAGCTGATATACAACTGCAAGGTAATGTCAGAGAATGGATAAATTGTGCCGGAACAGACATAAACTCTGCTCCCGTTCCTGCATGGACACTGGGTACGGAAGCATTACAGGTAGCACCGTTCAAAGTTACAGTTGCGCCTAATGCATCACAAAAAGTAACCTTACAAGTCCCCGTCAATGAAAACATACTGGAATACTGGACTCCCGAACAACCGAATCTGTATGCCCTGTTACTTTCCATAAAAGATAAAAAGCAAACCATCGATACAAAATACGAACGTTTCGGCTGGCGTGAATGGACATTACAAGGAACCACACAATATCTGAACGGTAAACCTTATGCTTTACATGGAGACTCCTGGCATTTCATGGGTATCCCACAAATGACACGTCGCTACGCATGGGCTTGGTTCACTGCCATTAAAGGTATGAACGGAAATGCAGTCCGCCCGCATGCACAGGTTTATCCCCGCTTTTATATGGATATGGCAGATGAAATGGGTATCTGCGTATTGAATGAAACGGCCAACTGGGCCAGTGACGGCGGACCGAAACTGGACTCCGATCTCTTTTGGGAAGCATCGAAAGCACATTTGAAACGTTTTGTCCTGCGCGACAGAAATCATGCATCTGTTTTCGGCTGGAGTGTCAGTAATGAAAACAAGCCTGTTATCCTCCATGTATATAATCGTCCCGAACTGATGCCCGTTCAAAAGAAAGCATGGGAAGAATGGCGCGACATTGTACATCAATACGACCCTACCCGCCCATGGATTTCAGCAGACGGTGAAGACGACGGTGATGGCATATTACCTGTAACCGTAGGACACTACGGAGACATCAACTCCATGAAGCGCTGGACCGAAATCGGAAAACCTTGGGGAATCGGCGAACACAGTATGGCATATTATGGCACACCGGAACAGGTTTCCAAATACAACGGGGAACGTGCCTACGAATCACAGGAAGGGCGTATGGAAGGACTAGCCAACGAATGTTACAACCTGATAGCTAACCAACGCCGGATGGGTGCTTCATACAGCACTGTTTTCAACATGGCATGGTATGCACTGAAACCACTCCCACTCGGCAAAAGAGATAAAAGTAAAGCACCCAGTGTCAGCGAAGACGGCGTATTCTTCGGCGAATACAAAGAAGGTGTTCCGGGCGTCCAACCGGAACGCGTAGGACCTTATTGCACGACGTTCAATCCGGGTTATGACCCGACTTTACCACTCTATCAGGAATGGCCGATGTACAGTGCCTTACGTGCAGCCAACGCTCCGGGCGAACCGGCATGGTCTCCTTATGCAACAATCGACAAAGAGCAGTATCAGGCTCACAAAGCTACCAATACGGCTAAGAACTATAAAGAAGTAGTATTTATCGGTAATCCGGACAGCAAAGTAAAACAATTGATGGATGCGCAGGGAGTAATCTTCGCTTCCAAAACAACCATCCCTTCCTCACTGCTTTACATCGTGGATGGCAGCGAGGCTTTAAACGCCACTACTCAAAAAGAAATTCAGAAGCAACTAGCCAAAGGCGCAGACTTATGGATATGGGGAATAACACCGGAAACCGTAGAGAAATACAATGAAATCCTACCTCTTCCCGTTGCACTAGATCCGCTGAAACGTTCTTCTTTCCTGCCTGTACAGAAAGCATGGATGCATGGGCTCAACAATTCCGACTTCTATTTCTGTGAACTTCAAAAAGCGGATGCCTCCAATTATTCGTTAAAAGGGGCATTTGTAGAAGAAGGTGAAGTTTTATTGAATGCCTGCAAGACCGACTGGCGCAAATGGAACAAACGTCCGGAAGAGATCAAAACAGCCGGAACAATCCGCAGTGAATACGAATGTACGTCTGCCACTCCGGTATTTGTAAAATATCAGCATGGCTCTTCCACTGTCTATTTGAATACATTGACTGAATTCGCCAATTCAGAAAAGGGATACAACACGTTGAGCATTATCCTGAAAAACGCAGGTATAAACTATCAGAAGCCGGAAATCAACATCAATGAAGTTTTCTTCCTGCGTGACGAGCAAATGAACTTCCCGGTAGCAACCAAAGAAAAGTTTGTGAAAAAGAATAATGGTTGGGCATTGGAATTCTACGTATTTAGCCCACGTCCTTTGGACGACTTATTGATAGAACCCAATATGCCGAAACTCTCCTTGATGTTAAAAGCCAAAACCCGCGAGTTGTCCATCAATGACAAACCTTATGCAAGTCTGTCGCACGATGGACGTAACGAGGTAATCTATAAAGAGCTCCCTCTGTTGCAAGGCTGGAACAAACTGGTTATCACCATAGGAGACGGAGACCGGAATGACTTTAGCGGCTTCTTTCAATGTGACAACAAAAAGGATTTTCTCCCAACGTTGAAAGCTGCCTTTACCAATCCGGAAGCCAAATAAATGACTAATAAAAACGATTAAATATAAAAACTACCATGAAAATCTTACATTTCTGCGCTGCTATAACAATGGCTGCAATGTTAAGCGGATGCAATGGAGGGCAATCACAGACCGCCAACCGGACACCGGTCGATTATGTCAATCCATACATAGGGAATATCAGCCATCTGCTGGTTCCCACGTTTCCTACCATTCAATTGCCAAACAGTATGCTTCGTGTCTATCCGGAACGTGCTGATTATACCACCGAATTGTTAAACGGACTGCCATTGATTGTCACCAATCACCGGGAACGTTCCGCGTTCAACCTTAGTCCCTATCAGGGGAAAGAACTGCGGCCGATCATTACCTACAACTACGATAATGAGCACCTCACGCCTTACTCGTATGAAGTGGACCTGAACGACAACAGCATGAAGGCAGAATATGCCCTCTCCCACCAGTCGGCTCTTTACCGGATCACATTTGAAGCGGACAAACCTGCCTATATCATTGTAAACTCCCGCAATGGTTCGATCCATGTAGGAGAGAATTTCATCAGCGGACACCAGCAGTTAAGTGCCAACACCAATGTGTATGTATATATTGAACCACAAGAAAAACCGGTAAGCACCGGCATCCTGAAAGATGGAGTCATCGAAGCCAGCAAAGACAACGCAGAAGGTATCAACGCTTGTGCGGCATGGCGTTTTGCAGATGGCACAACAACAGTCAGCCTTCGTTACGGCATTTCTTTCATTAGTGAAGAACAGGCGGAGAAGAATATGCGCAATGAGTTGAAAGACTACAACATCAAAAATCTGGCAAAAACAGGACGCCAAATCTGGAACGAAGCCTTGGGACGTATCAAAGTAGAAGGAGGAACCGAAGATGACAAGACTGTATTATACTCCTCCTTCTACCGTACTTTCGAACGCCCGATTTGTATGAGTGAAACCGGTGGTCGTTACTTCAGTGCTTTTGACGGCGAAGTACACGACGACAACGGCACACCTTTCTACAACGACGACTGGATTTGGGACACTTACCGCGCTGCACACCCGCTGCGCACGCTGATCGACCAGAAAAAAGAAGAAGACATCATTGCTTCCTTCCTGCTGATGGCGGAACAGATGGGAACAATGTGGATGCCTACCTTCCCCGAAGTGACAGGTGACTCACGCCGTATGAATTCCAATCATGCCGTTGCTACCATAGCCGACGCTCTCGCTAAAGGATTGAATATAGACGCGGCCAAAGCCTACGAAGCCTGCCGGAAAGGAATTGAAGAGAAAACGCTCGCTCCCTGGTCGGGAGCAGCAGCCGGCTGGCTGGACAATTTCTACCGGGAAAATGGATATATCCCTGCTCTTCGCCCGGATGAAAAGGAAACCGACCCGAACGTGCATCCTTTCGAGAAGCGCCAACCTGTTGCCGTTACACTGGGAACGAGCTACGACCAATGGTGCCTTTCCCGCATCGCCGAAATATTGGGCAAGAAAGACGAAGCCGCCCATTACCTGCAATGTTCTTACAACTACCGGAATCTCTTCAACAAAGAAACAGGCTTTTTCCACCCGAAAGATAAGGAAGGCAACTGGATAACACCATTCGACTACCGTTACGCAGGTGGCATGGGTGCCCGCGAATATTATGGAGAAAATAACGGCTGGGTATATCGTTGGGATGTGCCTCACAATGTAGCCGACCTGATTAACCTTATGGGAGGAAAAGAGCAGTTCATCGCCAATCTCGACCGTACCTTCAGTGAACCGCTGGGACGTAGTAAATATGAATTCTATGCACAACTACCCGACCACACAGGTAACGTAGGACAGTTTTCCATGGCAAACGAACCCTCCTTGCATGTACCTTATCTCTACAACTATGCAGGCCAGCCTTGGAAAACGCAGAAACGCATCCGTCAAATGCTGAAAACATGGTTCCGCAATGACCTCATGGGTATGCCGGGAGATGAAGACGGCGGAGGTATGACCTCATTTGTAGTCTTCTCCTCACTGGGCTTTTATCCTGTCACTCCCGGAGCACCGGTCTACAATATCGGAAGTCCACTTTTCACCCATGCAGAGATAACACTCAGCAACGGTTCCGTATTTGAAATCGAGGCTCCGAATGTTTCCGAAGAAAATAAATACATCCAATCGGCTACGCTGAACGGTCAAAAATGGGAGAAACCCTGGTTTCACCATGACGACTTGAAAAATGGAGGCAAATTAGTACTGACAATGGGCAACAAACCGAATAAAACATGGGGCAGCGGAGCAAATGCCGCTCCTCCTTCTGCAGACGATAAATAGGCTCTATCCGGTTGATATGAAGATGTCGCAAAATAGAATTTTCATTTTCTACATTCTATTTTGGGACATCTTCATGTTTCATTAAACGTATGATACGTAATAGCAAACAATTGTTTCAAAGCATTGCCTTATAAATAAACTCCGTTTTTTGGGTATATCATACAGTTTTTTGTATTTTTGCACTATAAATAAAGTACTATGAAATATCAACTACAAATCTTGCTCTCCGTCCTGCTTTGCATGGTAGGCAAAGTGGACGCATCTTCTTTGTATGATTATGGACTTTCTCTTAAATCCCATTCAGTACCGGGCATAGAGAGGACAACCTTGTACTTGGACGATAACCAACCTTTCTCTATAAAAAACGATTTTATCATTTCATTTCAAATGTATGTACGCGCCAATGAGCATGACTTTGGAACCATTCTCCATCTGCATACAAACACCAACCAATTTATTCGTTTCTCATTTGTGGCAGGTGAAGAAAGACATTTTCCGGCATTGGTACTCAATGAGGGCATCATCAACATAAACAGTCCCATCGAACGGGAAAAATGGCTGGATGTCTCGTTGCACCTGCGTTTGAAAGATAATGTAATTGAAATAGATTACGACAATAAAAAAATATCAGCGATGGCTCCCTTGCAAGGAGTGAAAAGCGTAACGGCTTTGTTCGGACAGATGAAAGAATATCTTTCGGACGTAGCTCCCATCGACCTTCGCAATGTAACCATCACACAAGATGGAAAACAGATACGTGAATGGAAACTGTGGAAGCACAATGATACCGTTTGTTATGATGAAATAGAAGGAGCTGTGGCACGTGCCATCCATCCGGTATGGCTGATAGACAATCATATTGAATGGAAACTTGTTCATCAGGCTAAAATCCCGGGAAAACTGGACGTAGCTTTCAACGCTCGCGAAGCCTTATTCTATTTAGTCAGATCCCAATCAATCGATGTATTGGACGAAAACGGAACTTTGCAGAAGGAAATTGCAATACGTGGAGGCTATCCGGCGGTAGAATTCCCCAATCATCTCTTATACGATACTTTAAGCAATAAATTAGTGTCTTATTATCCCAAGAAAGGCATCACGTCCCGTTTTTCATTTGATACTGAAAGATGGAGTAATGAGATACGTAACACGGAAGAAGCCAGCAACTACAATCATGCCAGAACATTCAATCCGGCAGACTCTTCCTTCTATTTCTTCGGTGGTTATGGTTTCTACCAATATCGCAACGATCTCTACCGGATGAAGTACAGCACTAACCAAATAGAACAAGTAGAATACGAACGTCCCCTTTACCCCCGCTATTCAGCTGCAATGGCCATAGTGGGTGATGAACTATACATCTTTGGTGGTAGAGGAAACAAGTATGGCAAGCAGGAATTGAGCAGCCATTACTATTGGGGATTATGCGCCATCAATCTGAAAAACAAGCAATCACGCATAGTCTGGCAAAAGAACCAACCCCAGGAAGAAGGTACTATCATGGCCTCTACCATGTATTTCGAACCCTCGGATAGTTCTTTCTATGCTGTTTCGACAAATAAAGGAGGTGTATTATGGAAGATTTCAATGAAAGATTCTGTCTACTCGGAAGTATCCAAACCCATCTATAATGAATCAACTTATCAGGATAGTGATTTCAGCCTCTATACTTCCCCGTCTCATGGAAAATTATTCTTGGTATTAGATAAAATACTAAGCAACCATACACATGAGCTGGCAATCTACTCCATCAATATGCCCCTCGTGAACGAGGTGGATATCCGCCAGTCAACCGCCGGAGAGAGCATCAACAACCGATGGTACCTCTATGCCATTGGAATCTTGCTATTACTCGTCTTAGCCGGTTTTGTACTTTATCGTTTCAAATACAACGGCAAAAATAAAAAGGCACCTGCCACAAAGAAAGGAACAGAGAAAACTGTTGCCACCACCGGCAAAGTCCAGAGCCAATCTGACGTACCAGAGTCTAAAACCATACCGAAAAAAGAATGGATGCAAGAGAGTGAAACAATCTTCACAGAAACAGTCAACTATTACGACCGCAGTCGTGCATCTATTTCTTTGTTGGGCTGTTCAATGTACGCGATAAAGATGGAAACGACATCACTTCCAACTTTACTCCCCGTTTGAAGCACCTGCTCATTCTATTGATCCTCTATACGGAGAAAAATGCGCAAGGTATTCTGGCTTCCAAAACAACAGAGATATTATGGCCTGAAAAAGAAGAAACCGCCGCCCGTAATAACCGCAACGTAAACCTGCGCAAGCTACGAGTACTCTTGGAAAGCATCGGAGATATGGAAGTAATGATAGAAAACAATTTCCTGCGTATAAAATGGGGAACGGGTGTTTTCTGTGATTATCACACCCTGATTACCTGCACCAAACAATTCGAGCAGGAGAAAAGTGAAGAACTGTTGAACCGAATCCTGGAAATACTGCTATACGGACCTTTACTCCCCAACACGATTCTTGATTGGCTGGACGACTTTAAGGACGACTATTCCAGTTATTCCATCGACTTGCTGAAGAACTTGCTGGACATTGAAATCAGCCGGAACCATCAGGACATGATTATCCGCCTTGCCGACATCATGTTCCTGCACGATCCACTAAATGAAGAAGCATTGGCAGCCAAGTGTTCCGTGCTAGTCACACAGGGAAAGAAAGGTATTGCCCGAAACCTGTACGACCGCTTCTGCAAAGAGTATCATGACTCCATGGGTGAAACTTATAAAGTCCCATTTGCCGACTTATAACCCGGACGACAAGCTATTTTTTTAATTAAATTTTCTCTCCCTTTTCCCTGAACCACCGATAAAGTTATCAAGATTTAGAGAAAGGGGAGTTTCTTTTCATACATTCCACACCACAAACCTGAATAAACCGAGTAATATTCCTCTTTGCTCATAACTTTATTTTCACTTAATACAAAGGGTAAGCATCTGTTTGTGAAGGATTATAAGAAAAAAAAGACTTAATTCACATTTAATTGTTTTTTAATCCCCAATTAATCGCAAACACCACGCTTTTTTTATCGGTTCACAGTTCTTTTGCTGAAAATTAATCTTAAAAACATAACAGTATTATGAAGCAAGAAAGAACGCCTTAATCTAATTCGAATGATGAAACCTATAATAAAAACAGGTTCTCTCATCCGACTGATTCTTTAACTTAGTGATTATTCATAAATAAATTCATGAAAAGCATGAAACAACGATTTTCTCAGCACATGAGATACTATGAAAGAAGTCTCATTTTAATTTTAATGCTGTTCAGTGCTTCGGTAATGCAGGCGCAGAACCGGACAGTGAAAGGAACAGTATCCGATGCACAAGGTGAGCCTATTATCGGTGCTAATGTAGTGATAGTGGGTGGTACAAAAGGGGTGATAACCGATCTTGATGGTAAATACTCTATTCAAGTCCCGGAGAACGGCGCTGTGTTGAAATTCTCTTATATTGGTTTTAAAACAAAATCATTCAATGTAGTAAAAGGAAAGAATGTATTAAACGTGACCTTGGAAGAAGATGCTGTGATGCTGGAACAGACAGTGGTAACAGCGATGGACTTACGCCGCGATGAAAAATCTCTTTCTACCGCCTTCCAGAAAATGGATGTGGAAAGCATGACCGAAAACCGGGATGCCGGATTCGTAAACATGCTGGCAGGTAAAGTGGCAGGATTGCAGGTGATCTCCAATGGTGCCGCCGGTTCAGCCACCGTACGTATCCGTGGTGCCAACTCCATTTCCGGTAACAACCAGCCACTTTATGTAATCGACGGTGTACCTATTATTAATGATGTGACCGGTGGTGAAATCGACTATGGTAACCCGGCTAACAGTATTAACCCCGATGACATCGAAAACATCGTTGTTCTGAAAGGAGCCAACGCTTCCGCACTTTATGGTTCGGACGCAGCCAACGGCGCCATCCTGATTACCACCAAGAAAGCCGGTCAAAGAAGCGGACTGGGAGTTACCTACTCCACAAACGTTCAGTTCACCGAATTTTCCCAATATCCCATCTATCAAAATATATATGGTGGCGGACACATCAACCGTTTTGAAAACAACAAAGCCAACTCGTTCAATGGGGACGTCAAAGTGCCTTACGACCCGAACATGCCTTACGGCATCCAACGGATGGGCGGTTACGACAATTCCCGTTCATGGGGTATGCCGATGTTAGGTTTCCAAGTAGTAGGACGCAACGGAGAACTCAAATCCTACGTTCCTACCCCGGCAAACACCACCTCCATGTATCAGACTGCCTACTCCTGGACGAACAGTGTTTCTATAGAACGCGCCACCGAACATGTCTCCACCCGTATCGGCTTCACCAACCTGCGGAGCGATGACGTATTGGAAGGATTGAACAACCTTACCCGCAACGCTTTTAACGTGCGTTCCAACGTGAAACTGACAAAGTCGCTGGACGTCGACCTGAACGGTCGCTATACGCACGAGAATGTAAAGAACCGTTCTTACCGTAACAATTCCGACCGTAACCCTATCTATACACTTATGGATATGCCCCGCGACCTTTCCATACAGGAAATGTATCCCTGGAAAGACGAGAACGGAAAACCGACCGCCCTTCAATTCAAGAGTCCGGTGTGGATGCTGAACGAACTTTCCAACCAGGATAAGAAAGAATGGTTATTAGCGGACGTAACAGTCAACTACAAAATCACCAAAGACCTGAAACTGCGTCTGAAAGCCGCCCTCGACCTAAATATGAAAGAAGGATACGAATTTCGCAATATGTACACTCCGGGGGATGCCGACGGATTCTACAAGGAGTTTACCGAAAAATCACGCAACTATACTTACGAAGCCATGCTTTCTTACAACAAGACCTGGAAAGACTTCAACATATCCGCCAGTGTGGGTGCCAACTCGCAGGACTTCCTGTTCAAGAAACAAAACTCGGAAATCGGCACATTGGCCACTTCCGACTTTATCTCTCTCACTAACAACGGTGCTACCGTCAAATCCTGGCCGGAGTATAACGCGAAGAAAAAGCAGGCTGTCTACGGAACCGCCAGCATAGGTTACAAAGATTTCATCTACGTGGATGTAACCGGACGTAACGACTGGTCGTCTGCCCTGCCTTCCGACAACCGTTCTTATTTCTACTCCTCTTACGGTGTCAGCTTCGTACTGACGGAGTTAGTGAAGAGCATTCCTAAAGACTGGTTATCCTATGCCAAGATTCGTGGTTCTTACGCCAAGGTAGGTAACGATACCGGCTTCGACCAGTTGTTGAACGGATTCAGTTACAATACTTCTTATCTGGGAGACATGGCATGGTTTGAAAGCGAGAACAAGCGCAAGACCAACTCATTGAAACCGGAAAGCACTACATCTTTCGAGACAGGTTTGGACCTTCGTTTCCTGAAAGACCGTGCTTCCTTAAGTTTCACCTACTACAACAAGAACACCAAAAACCAAATTCTGACTTCCACCATCAACGGTGTAAGCGGCTATGGAGAAGCCTTGTTCAATGCCGGTGAAGTTAAGAACTGGGGATATGAAGTAACACTAGGTGTCGTTCCTTTCAGAAATAAAGACTGGGAATGGAAAGTGGACATCAACTGGGCTAAAAACAACTCGGAAGTGGTTTCGCTAGCCAACGGTATGGACTACATGACACTGACTACCGTACAAAACAGCGTGGAACTGCGCATTGTGAAAGGTGAGCCGCTAGTCAGCCTCTACTGCCGCGAGCCGTGGAAGACCAATGACGAAGGACAAGTGTTGGTGGGAGCCAACGGCCGTCCCTTGTCAGGCGAAGCTAAATTCCTTGCCAGCGTAGAACCGAAATGGACAGGCAGTATCCGTACTTCCCTCCGTTGGAAAGATTTGACATTCTCTGCCATGTTAGATATCCGTATGGGCGGGCACGTATGGTCGGAGACAGCTTTCCAGTCTTCCCGAAACGCGCAATCCATCATGTCACTGGGCGGACGTACCGAACACCTGTTCTCTGACTTGATTCTGAATGAAGGCGACCAGACCGGTTATCTCGGTATTCTCGACCCTAAATACGTCCCCAATGGCAAGAACAACATCTACATGGACGCTTCGCGCCCGAAAGGCATGAATATCCCCGGAGCCGTTTATGACAGTTCCGTACCGGGACTGGCGGGACAACCTTGCCAGGCTTGGATTAAGCCGATTGACTATTGGACCAACGACAGCGGTAAAAACGGCGAACTTTATTTGTACGACGCTTCTTACGTGAAACTGAAAGAAATTTCTTTAGGGTACAACATTCCCAAGAACTGGCTGAGAAAGATAGGTTTCATACAATCCATGAGAGTTTCCGCCGTAGGTAGGAACGTAGCTATTCTTCATCAGAAAACGCCGAAAGGAATTGACCCGGAAGCCACTTCTTCCATGGGAATCCAACAAGGTTTGGAACGAGGCTTCAACCTGCCAACTTCCAGTTACGGTTTCGATTTTAAAATAACTTTTTAACAGCGATGACGATGAAAAAGTACTTATATACACTATGCACTGCAGCCCTATTGGGACTGGCGACATCTTGCGTGGATAGTTTCGACGCAACCAACCAAAACCCCAACAAGCTATATTTGGATGAGATTGACATTCAGAAGATATTTCCGGGCACTATCTACAAATCCCTGGACGTATTATCCGAAATGAACTATAACTACTACGCCTACATGGCACGTTACGTAGTTTCCTGGACAAGCCCGCAAAGTTCGGACAACGTAGGCGACAGATTCTATAACTTCTACAAGAAAGTCCTGGGCGACGTAGCCATCATGGAACAAAAATATGACCGGGATACCAACGGCAACTACTGGGCGATACTGACCACTTGGAAAGCCTACCTCTACTCCGTACTGACCGGAACTTGGGGACCTATCCCTTTGGATTCTGCCTGCAAAGAGACTTACGGAAACGTATATTACTACAACAGCGAAGCCGAAGCATATATGCAAATACTCCGCTGGCTGGACCAGGCAGTGGAAACTTTCGACCCGAACGGAACGAAAATGCTGAAAGACCCGTTCTATCCGTCTGCCGGCGGTGACAGCGACATTGAAAAATGGCGCAAGTTTGCCAATACCCTGCGTCTGGACGTGGCTATCCGCATGATGAACATGAAGAAAAGCCCCGAAGCCATCTCCATGGCACGCGAGCAGATAGAAAAAGCGTTGAACGAAAACAACCGCAACTACCTGTTCAGTTCCAACAGCGACAACGCAGCCGGACGCTACGGAACCGACCCCAATGCCGACGTATCCTTATATTACAACCGTATCCTGAAAGAGTTCGACTTGGGTACGAAGCTGGAAACAGAGATAGGCGGCCTGACATACCCGGCAATGAACGAATACTTCTTCTGCTATATGCGTTCCTACAAAGATCCTCGTCTGAGCAAGTACGCGCAAACATCACGTATCAACGAGAGTGGTGACTACCGTGCGGTAGTAAGAGATTCCCTATGGTCCGTAGCAGAGCAGAAATATATCCAGGTGTCCTATAGAATACCGTTCCTCCCCCGCTTCGAATTGAAACAGACTCCAACCGGATGGATTGTAGGCAAGGATGAGCATAACAACAACCTTCAGAGCCTTTACTCCACAGCTTCTGTCAGCATCGAGGGGTATACATACGCCCTGATTCATCGTGACTTCATCAAGCAGGATGCTACAGTGAAACTGCTGACATGGGCGGACGTAAACTTCATGCTCTCCGAAATCCAGTTGCGCAAAGACGAATGGGGATTGAACGTGGCATTACCGCAGAGTGCCGAACAATACTACTACAACGGCATCAGTGCTTCCATGAACGAGTATGGCGTCACCAGCGGAGTATCCGAATATATCGAACGCAACGGTATCAAATGGAACACCAACGGACTAGGATGCCGCGACTACCGTGCCTTCTATAAAGCCGACATCAACGGAAAAGGCGGTTACAAGAACAATCTGGAACAGGTATGGAAGCAACGTTACATCGCCGACTACTTCAACGGATTCGCCGGATGGACACTGGAACGCAGAACACGTGTGATGCAATATCCGCCTATCTTCTACAACGGAACTCCGAACAACTACGGAACCTATGGTGCCAACCAGTTCGACCCTGTGCCCGAACGCCTGCAATATCCTACGGACGAACGTAACTGGAACATGAACTATTACCGTGAAGCCTGCCGTATGTTGCAATCCACTTCGCTCGTACCCCGTTCCGACGGCAACTATAATGACAATTTCTTCACTCCGTTGGGTATCGGCGGTCCATACAACCAGGAAGGCTTGTACGAACGTTGGAAAGGTGGTCAGTTGATGTATAACAACGAAATGGTAGCCCATTGGTATGGCGACACAATTGAAGAGTTTGTCGAAAATGTACTCGAAGACTATCCCGAATACGCTTCCCTGCAAGGAGAAGAACGTCTGGCGGCAAGTATCAAGTGGGTACGCATAGAAGATAATAAATAATATAATAAACAGATAGACAGTTATGAAACTAATGAAATACATTACCGGATGCTCCGCAGCCTTACTACTTCTTGCAGCATGCAGCAAGGAAGAAGGTCCGAGCGTCGATGACTACTTCCTGAACTACGAGATTCCGGAAATTCCCGTCACCGAAGATTATCAGGTGGGCATCTTCTACTACAAGGGGAATGACATTACCACCAGACCGAATGGTGACGCTAATTTCACCCGTTGGGAACTTCTGACGCTGACCGACAAGGAACTGAGCACCAAGAACAACTACAACAACCTGACACCGCAAGTAATGCCCGAATCACAAAAGGACGGCTATCTGCAACCGGACGCAGGAAGCCAGAGCTATCGCATGATACCAATGGTACAGCAGCATGTAGACGACTGTATCGAAGCAGGAGCGAACTTTATAATCCTGCCCGAAGTAGGTGCTGACCTGGGCAAGGGTCCCGGTACAGAAATCAATCAGGGAGATTCACTGTTCGTCACAATGATGCTGGGACGCTCCGGCAGAGGCGGCAAACGCCTGCCGATGCCACACCTCGGTCAACCGGGAGTAGACTTCGTAGACTTGAAAACAATGAAAATAGTAATTTCGGTCAACTGGAACAACATTGTCGACCTGCCTCCTACCCTTTCTTCAAGCAACTGCATCGAAACGGCAGCCGGAAAGGTATATGACGGTGTCACCTACACCCGCCAACAACTACTGAACAATTTCTTCAGCAAAATAGGCTGTTACTTCTCCGACGACCGTTACTACAAGCTTGGTGGCACGCGCCCGGTGGTTTACATCAAGAACAAGACAGGCGAAATCTACGCGCAAGAATCCAAAGCAATGTATGATGGTATCCGCAAAGCAGTGAAAGAAGCTACCGGTTACGACATTTACATCATGGTGGAAAGTGCTGATGTATGGTGCAACCAGATGCGTTACCAATACTTCTACATGGAAGGTTGCGTAGACGCCGTAGCCAGCCGCAATATGTACGACCAGTCAGAGATGAGCCGTTCCTATATGTACCCGCAGATGATAGACCAGAACTGGAAGTACAACCGTGAAACAGCATTGCCCGCTTTCGGTGACGGCAGTATGGAGTTCGTACCTTGCGTCGGTCCGGCATGGAACAAACTGGTGCAGGACGGTCGCGGTTCCATCGGTAACACTCCGATTGTGAAGAAAGACGCCGCCACCTACCGTACCATGTGCAACGTAGCCAAGATGAATGCCGGACGTAACCGGTTAATTCTTATCGACTCCTACAACAAGTACAACTTCGACTCTTTCATCGAGCCGACAGTAGAAGGATACGGCAACGGATATGGCAGGACTTACCTGGACATCACCCGGCAGCAATTCAAGAAAAACTAAGAATGTTAACTTTTTAATGATAGAAAGAATATGAAAAATAAATATTGGAAATACATTTGTCTGCTGGGCTTGGGCGCTTTCTGCTGGACGTGCTCGGACGACAATCCGAATGACGGTCCGGACGGTCCGGGTTCTGAAGGCGGACAGGGAACGGAACAGGAAATCGTACGTTCTTACAAAATAGGTACACTGGCAGGATTCGAAGGCAACTTGCGCCAGAAGATGGACAAGCCCAGCACCGACGTTTCCACCATGCACAACCGTTCATTATTCTGCCGCTACGTTGCTTCTGCTTACCCGGAAGCACAGGACGACCAACCTTATCCCGGCCCGATTACCGAAGCCGACTGGTGGGATAACTTTGTAGAGGAAATCGCTTACAGTGGTCAGGATTATGTTGCAATGAACTGTCGCGGCGAAGCCAACAAGGACATTGACCACGGACGCCCGGACAAACTCCATGACCTGATGGCAGCTATCAAGCGCAAAGGTGTGGAACACGAGTTTAAAATCGCCATCTTCGACGATACGCCTGCTTCATGGTCGGCTGCGCGCAACGCGCACAAAGGCTACGGTTATGACAACAAGCCGTTCAAGAACGGCAGCCGTGTAGAAGGTTCACACTATCCGTTACTGTTCCTCGACCCCGAAAAAGAGGATATGAAAGGTGCGGACAACGATTTCCGCAAGGAAGTGTACTACTACATCTGGGATGCCAACCTGAAACCCTCGTTCGAAAACGTACCACGCGACTACTGGTTCGAGATAGACGGACGCCCGGTTATCCTGTTCTGGAATCCTAACGGCTTCCTGCAGGACAGTTACCTTAGCGAGCTGATGAAGAAAGACCCGGCAAAATACAAAAGTACGACCGGGCTTGATGAAACAAAATCGGATGCTTACAACGGCAAGTTGAGCTATATCCTGAAGTGCATCAGCGACGATTTCAACAGTACGTTCGGCGTGCGCCCATTCCTTATCATCCAGCGCGAATGGACCGACCGCGACTTCTCATTGGTGAACTGCCCCTATCTGGACGGTATTCACAACTGGTTTGCCGTTCCCACTATGGATATGTCAGAAGAAGTGTACAACGAGAACTTAATCTACAACACCTATATCTCCGCCTACAACTTCAAGGGTTTCAGTGTAGGCAGCGGATGCCCGGGCTTCGTGCAAGGTGACCTCGCCCGTCCGAACTGGCAGTTTATCGATGCCGACCACGGTCGCTACGCAACCAAGATGATGGAATCGTTCTTAGCCAAAAAACCTGATCTCGTATTTCTGGAAGGATTTACCGACCTTGCCGAAAACGCAGCCTGGTGGCGCAGTTCGGATAAAATCTACTACGACTATCCCAACCAACGCATCAACCTGCTCCGCAAGTACAGCAACCGTCCTTTCCCGACCAGACAGAAATTGGAAGCGGAAGCCTGCGACTATTGTTTCAACGGTTCGGTTTCGGGCAATAAGATAGAAACGCTGTTGATGGAAACAGAAATGAACAATGCTCCCGAGCAGGGCGTGGTGAAATACTGCAACGACACGAAGTACAACGGTGGTTGGCACGCCAACCTCACTTCCGGCAGCTTGAACACATTGAGATGGAAAGAAATACCTTTCCGAACCGGAACATCCACTATCCGCTTCCGCTACTCCAGCAATAACGCAGCCAGCGTACGTTGCCAAATTGGCGACACAATGACCCAAAGCGTAAGTCTCCCTGCCACAGGCGGCGCATGGGAAGAAACCGAAGTAGCCGTTTACTCTCGTGACGCACGTGGATATGCCGACTTCAACCTGATAGTGACCGAAGGTGAGATCAGCCTGAACTATGCAGAGATTATCGCAGAGAAATAAAGAAATTAGAATAGTAAAATATGTACCAAACTAAAAATTTACCTATGATGAACAAAAGAGTATTAAACAGTTTTCTCTATGGAACACTGTTGTTTTCATTAGGAACAGGAGTTGTTTCCTGTAAGGATTACGACTCGGATATCGAAGGTCTGAACAACCGCATCACAACCGTTGAGTCCGACATGGACAGATTCAAAGAAAAGATTGAAGCTGCGTTGAATGCTAACCTGACCGTACAAAGCTGGTATCCCAGTGAAGACCAGTCGCAATATACCATCGTATTGAGCAATGGAGACGAGTTGTATGTACAGGCTTCCAATAAAGCCACCCCTTTCTACCAGTTCAAGGTGGAAGAAGGCACATGGAGATATACCAAAGACAAAGGTGCGGGCTGGTATAAAGTGTTGATATTCGGTACCGAACAGGAAATTCCCGGAACAGACAAAGACCAACTGTATTATGACAAGAGCAACGGTTATATCTACATCCAGAAAACGGAAGGACTGGTGCAAACCACTATCACCGCAGACAAGGATACACCGATTTTGGCAGAGAACAAAGAGAATAAAACACTTTCCGTCTATATATACGGCGAAAACTATATTCTTCCCGTACAAGGTGGCGGTTTCAGCGGTATCAGTTCCATTCTCTTCCAAAAACAATTCGTGTTCGAAGAAGATGAATTCCTGGAAGCAGCCAGCTACACCAATACGCAAGGCAAAGTGGTTACTGCCCATACAGCTACCGCCAAGTTCAAGATTCTACCTAAAGACATTGATTTGTCCGAAGCCGACTTCCAGTGCGCGGATATTCACGAATTGAAGCTGACACGTGCGGAAGCGCCCCAACTGTTAGTAAATACAACTAAGAAGTTAGACGAAAACGGCATCTTGAGCGTAGAGTTGACTCCAAGTAACATGACGGCTCCTTACTACGGTGCAGTACTGGAAATCACATTGGACAAGACGACTACAAGTTCCAACTACTTCGTGGTGAAACCGACTTCCTACAGTGCCAACAACGGCGTGTTCGCTTATCGTGAGACACGTACGGTTTATCAGAACTCGGAATCCTTGAAATTCGTCAGCACCGAAAGTCTAGACCTTACCAGGACAATAGGCTGGGGATTCGGTGAAAACGAAGAAGTGAAGTTTGTGGACGAACTGGGATTCAGTGAACTCGCAGTTGCAACCACTTATGAGTTGACAGAAAACCCGAACAATACATTCGAAGTTACTGATAAAGGTGTATTAACTGCCAAAGCTGCTAACAGGTCGGGTAAAGTCAGAATAACTTATACCGTTGCCGAAGAGGAATTCTCTAAAGAAGTATTGATTTACTCACAGGATGAAGCGACCGCTAAGAACGGTATCGAATTGAGAAGTACAACAGTATCGTTGAGTGACATTGAAAGTCTGTACAAAGGTACAAAAGCCTTCATTGTGCAGAATGCCCAAACAACAATGGAAAATCTTGGGGTCACTGCGTCCAAAGCATGGAAACTGGGTACTCAAGCCAATGGCGGCAATTGGGAAGCTATCCCGATGACTACCAACCTTGCAACGATTACACAAGACACTGAGTTAGCTAATGGTGAAGTATGCCTTTACTACGATGCCGCCCAAAAGACCAGTTATCTGTTGGTAGGCCCTCAAGCTGATGGCATAGAAGGCGCTAACCTGTTCGCAATGAATGATGAAGGAACAGACAAAGCTCCTTTCACTCTCAATGAGAAAGAAGTGGGATTGTATGTAGGAAATGTAGGTACGAAGTATGTAGTGGAAGCTCCGACCGCAAAAGAGGAACTGGCTATTCAAATGTATGTAAAAGCCGGTATTGACCATCCGGATACTGACCCGAATCAGAATATACGTATATTAGGCAAGAAATTGGCAATCCCTGGTGTGTATGATGAAGAACTGGGTTACCACTTCAACGAGTTGGATTTGCGCACTACCTTGTATAATTTCAAACCTGCTGACGCTGATTTCAAAATCACATTGAATAGAGACGACCAGAATGACAAAGTAAAAGAAAAATGGGGTACTAACTTCCAATGGAATGCCGACAACTATACTTTAACATTAAGTCCGGTATGGGCTCTGTATAACTTCAACTTCAACGACAAGAAAGTGAGTGATATGACAGAAGCCAATAATGGTGTCAAACTCTCTTGGACATTCAATGCCGGTAAGGGAGAAACTACCTCTAACGGAAATGAACAGTGGTACATCAAAGACCCGGTTCGCCAGCCGGGTGAAAACACAATCTACATGGGGCTTGACAAACAGCCAAACGCAACGGGAGTCATCAGTACAGATTATGAAATCAAAGTATCTGAAATAACGGGCGACCCGGAAAAGAAGAAATTGTCAGATTTGGAAGTAGGCAAAGTGTATAAATTCGGAGACTACTTCAAGAATCACAATTTCTGGGTAAACGGTTGTTCATGGGATGTTTACGGCGGTCCTAAAAATCTTACCGGAAAGAATCTTCCTGTATTAATAAAATATGATTTTGCCACAAATAAACTTGTGATAACCGATTATGCAAAGAAATACTTTGGCAAAAGAAGGTGTGAATTAAAGTTCCAGCCACAAGGCAATGAGACTACTGCCGGTTTGGAGATTGATAGTGACGAACAGACATTCAAATTAAAGTTAGTTCCGACAACGACCAATTTTCAAATAAAGATTGATTATAATACCGACTTCTCAAATCAGAACCTGTTCTTCAGAATCGTTGAGGGGTAAATCTTAATCTCTGTACAAACCAGAGTAATGAAGATTACTCTGAATAGAGATGCTATCAAACAACCATGCCGTGAAATCGCAAGTCTGTTACAGACCTCGAATTCCGGCATGGCTCTTTTATATTTCATGTAACCTTTTACATCAAACTCACTGCAAGATATTTTTTTCAATGTATACAATAAGGATTTCCACTGCATAGAATAAGAATTTTGAGTGCAGTAAACTGCAAGAGTTTATGCAGTCAGGTAGTTGTCACCTTGCTATGTGACTATTATCACCTTGTAAAGTGATAAATGTCACCTTATAAGCTGACAATTGTCACTTTATAAAGTGACTATCTATATAAAAAAGACGAGAAACCTATAAAGATACAAAATTAATCAACGAAAAACAAGAGCAGAGACAATTAAGCACATATTAAGTGTACATTAAGCGGTACTTCATTCTAATATTTATTGTCGAACCGTACTTTTATACCAAAATCATTATTAACTTGTAATATCATGAATAGAATCAGCAAAGTATTTCTGGCTTGTGCGTGCAGCGTCTTCTGCATGAACGGACAAGCACAAAGCAATGCTACATGGACAAACGACTTCTCCAATGCCGGAGAAACACTGAAAGTGGTGGGTCGGGGAACATGCAGTATTGCCGACAATGTATTCCGTTCGAAAGGCGCTTATGCCGTATTCGGTCATCCCGAATGGAAAAACTACTCCTTTTCTTTCAAAGCCCGTGCCCCTAAAAATGCCGAACAGGTGCAGATATGGGCGAGCTTCCGCAATTACAACCGTTTCGACCGTTATGTGGTAGGTATCAAAGGCGGACTGCAAGATGATCTTTACCTGATGCGCACCGGATATATGGGTACGGACGAATTTATGGGAGTCCGCCCGTTAGGTTTCCATCCTGTGCCGGGAGAGTGGTATCGTGTAAAAGTAGAAGTTTGCGGCAACCGTATCCGCATATTCCTCAACGACGAGAAAC
>OOCX01000871.1_pt1 | contig 21306 bp, 18 predicted proteins | sample 1671231 | NCBI WGS metagenome assembly OOCX01 (sample SAMN06348135, study PRJEB24527) | human gut metagenome | biome: human gut; feature: ankylosing spondylitis patient; material: feces | host: Homo sapiens | place: China | collected 2015-10 | reverse complement strand
ATCCTCATGCCCCTGCCCACTTCCCCCAAGGCCGACGATGCCGAACGCCTCCTCAAGGCTCTTGCCGGGGTCATGTAGGGTCGCCGTACCGCGCCCCCTATGGCGAAACGCCTTGTGAGGGGCATGCGCCTTCGGCTCCGCTGGAGCGGAGGGCGCTTCTCCGTTGGGGAAAAGTACGAACATCAGCTTATTGCCGTTTCCGCTCCGACCAGACGGGACCTCTTTGAACCCGATTCATATCCGCCTTGAATACCAAAGGGATGGACAGCACGCCCACGTGCTGGTAACCAAAGGGGAAACTCCGTATCCGGGCGGGAGGGCACATGCGTTCCATCGTATTCAGCACGGTTTCCCATCTAGATATGTACACCGGCGAAGATCGGAAAGACCGCTGGCGCCCTCTGCTGGAGCTGCTGCGCATTCACGACTTCAAGGTGGACAGGCTGTATTTCTTCATCAGCCACCTGTACCGGCACATCGTCCCCACGCTGGTCAAGGACATGAACAACGTCTGCCCGGAGACCGAGATTGTCCCCGTGATCACCAACCTCAACGGCGTGCTCACCTACGAGGACATCGCCCCGGCCTACAAGGTGTTCAGCGCCTACTTTGAACAATACCGCTTCGATCTGAGCAACGAGCGGTATTTTTTTCATCTGGGGCCGGGCAACCTGTTCCAACATGCGCTCATGCTGATCATGCTGTTCCACTTCAAGCGCCTGCCCTTCCAGATGCTCCGTCTGGCCCCCAACCCGGAAAAGCCGGGCGACATCATCATCCTGTCTCCGGCAAGTGCTTCTTTTGACCTGTACCCCAACTTTGAGGTGCGCGGCCGCGAGTTCAAAAAGATCGTCAACGCGCTCAAGTGATTGCACAGGTAAAGGATGCAAAGCGCCGTACCCGGTTCGCGAATGCCTGCCGGGGTCTGCCGGTGCTGGACGCTCTGCTGCCGCTGGATTGTACGCTCTTTCGCAAAAGTCAGCCGTGGCGGTTCTACGCGGGCCCTACGCTGGCGCTGGAACTTTCCGGCAGCACGGCATGGCTGGCCGGGCACGCAAACCCCGCAGAACTGGCAGGCTTTTTGTCCTTCTGCGGGTGCGAGAGCGCCATTCTGGACGGGACTGTCTGCCCGCCGCCGGACGGCTGGCACAAGGCGGAAGCACTGACCGTGTTCGGTCTGCCGCAGGCTGGGCCGCTGCCCCTGCCTGCCGTGGACGAAGCTTTGTGGACGCAGCTGTCCCTCTGCCGGGAAGCACCCGCCGCCCGGGTGGCAGAAGCGCTTTACCCAGCAGACCCCGCCCGGCAGGCAGATTTTTACTCAGAACTGTGCACAAAGCGCAGCCGGGGCAGGGCAGTGGCGTGGACATTGGAGCAGGGGAGTACAGTCGTCTGCACCGTGGGCGCTTATGCCCTGTGCAATGGGCAGGCATATATGGCCTGTGGGCAGACCGCAGAGCCGCTGCGGGGCAAAGGCATCGGCGGGCGGCTCATTGTGGAAATGGCAAACAGCCTTGCCGCCGAAGGGCTGCGCCCGGTGTTCCTCTGTGCACCGGAGCGGGTGCGGTTTTATACCCGCCTTGGCTTTGCAAAACAGGCAGAGTACGCCCGCTATGTGCCCGAGAAATGCTAAAGCTTCTTGCACAAAGAACCCAATAATAACAGGAAGGAACTATCACGTTATAATGTCGATTCTGAACCACTTTTTTGATTATAAGCCCGAGGTGCTGGCGCTGGACGAAAAGGCCATGGAGCTGTGCCAACCCTACTTCCGCCAGATGGAGGAGATCCGGGATTTCAACCAGCTGAAAATGCTCAAGGCCTTTGCCGATACCCAGATGTCCTCCACCGATATGCTGGGCACCACCGGCTATGGCCTGTGGGATACCGGCCGCGCCAAGCTCGAGCAGATCTTTGCCGAGGTGATGGGCGCGGAGGATGCCCTTGTGCGCAGTCAGTTCCAGAGCGGCACCCATACGCTGGCGGTGGCCCTGTTCGGCCTGCTGCGGGCAGGGGATACCCTGCTGGCTGCTACCGGCCGCCCCTACGATACGCTGGAGGGCGTGATCGGTCTGGACGGCAAGGGCAAGGGCACCGGCACCCTGATGGACTACGGCATCCGGTACGACGAAGCCCCCCTCAAGGCCGACTTCACCCCGGATTACGCGCTGATCGCTCAAAAGGCCCCGGGGGCAAAGGTCTGCCATATCCAGCGCAGCCGCGGCTACCTGCAGCGCAATGCCTTTGATCTGGATACCATTCAGAAGATCGCCGACACGGCCCGTGCCGCCAACCCCGAGATCATCATCTTTGTGGACAACTGCTATGGTGAGTTCACCCAGATGAAGGAGCCCTGCCAGGCCGGTGCCGACCTTGTGGTGGGCAGCCTCATCAAGAACCCGGGCGGCGGCATCGCCCCCACCGGCGGCTATATCGCGGGCCGGAAGGATCTGGTGGAGCTGTGTGCCTACCGCCTGAACGCCCCCGGACTGGGCAAGGAGCTGGGCTGTACGCTGGAAACGCCCCGTGATATGTATCTTGGCTTCTACTATGCCCCCGGCGTGGTGTGTGAGGCCATCAAGACCGCCATCTATGCCCAGTGCCTGCTGGAACTGGTGGGCAAAAAGCCCATCCCGCGCTACTGCGAGGACCACAACGATATCGTGACCTGCTTCGATGCCGATACCGCCGATGCCCTCATCGGCTTCTGCCGCGGCATTCAGGCCGCCAGCCCCGTGGACAGCTATGCCGCACCGGAACCCTCTCCGGAACCGGGCTATACCGATGAGGTCATCATGGCAAGCGGCAGCTTTACCCAGGGCAGTACCATCGAGCTCTCCTGCGACGGCCCCCTGCGTGAGCCTTACACCTGCTACCTGCAGGGCGGCCTGAACTTTGCCGCAAGCCGTGCCGGTGTCCTGCTGGCCGTGCAGAATGCTTATTTCAAGGATTGATCTTTTCAGAAAGAAAGCGTGAATCAAATGAATCGTGTTACTCCCATTGATGCCCGGATGCTGGAACGCTTTGAGCAGGGCTATGCTGCCCGCCCGGAGCTGAATGTGATGTCCAATGCAGTTTCCCGCACGGCTCTGCCGGACGCGGCCTTTGTGCCCGCCGCCGCTGCCAAGCTGCGGATGGACTTCTCTGTGCTGGTCAAGACCAACAACATCACCAACCAGAAACAGAGCGGCCGCTGCTGGATGTTCTCCACCCTGAACGTCCTGCGCCAGCGGGTGATCGCCAAGTGCAATCTGGAGGATTTCTCCTTCTCTCCCACCTATCTGGCGTTCTACGATAAGCTGGAAAAGGCAAATCTCTTCCTTGAGAACATCCTTCACTTTGCGGATCAGAACCTGACCGACCGTGAGACCTACACCCTGCTGGGCAACCCGCTGCCCGACGGCGGCCAGTGGGATATGGCCATCAGCCTGATCAAAAAGTACGGCGTGGTGCCCTCCTGGGTCATGCCGGAGACAGTCCACTCCACCGGTACGGCCAAGTATCTGCCCATCCTGAACCGCAAGCTGCGGGAGGATGCGCTGGAACTGCGGGCCATGGCAAAAGAGGGAAAGGACACGGCCGCCCGCCGCGAGGAGATGCTGGCGGAGATCTACAACGCCCTGTGCATCCTCTACGGCCAGCCCCCCAGGAGCTTTGACTTTGAGTATACCGACAAGGATGAGCACTACCACTGCGACCGGAACCTGACCCCGCACACCTTCCTGGAGAAATATGTGGGCAATGATCTGGATGATTACGTCGTCATCATCTCCTCGCCCATCCATGCGCTGAACCGCACCTACTGCCAGCCCTTTATGGGTGACGTGGTGGAGGAAAATATGTTCTGGCTCAACCTCTCGCAGGAGGAGCTGGAGGATCTGACCATCCGTCAGCTGCAGGCAGGGGAGGGGGTCATGTTCAGCTGCGACTGCCACCCCGACGGCGACCGCGCCAACGGCTATTGGGACCCCGACTGCTTCCAGTACGGCGAGGTGCTGGGCGGCCTGACCTTTGGCATGACCAAGGCCGAGCGGCTGCTCACCCGTGAAAGCACCATGAACCATTGCATGATGTTCTGCGGTGTCAATCTGGACGAGAACGGCAAGGCTGACCGCTGGAAGATCGAGAACAGCTGGGGCGATGCCTCCGGCCAGAAGGGCTACTACATCGGCAGCGAGAAGTGGTTCAAGGCCAATGTCTACCAGATCACAGTCCGCAAGAGCCTGCTGAGCGATGCCCAGCGCGCCTTGCTGGATCAGGAGCCCCTGCCCATGAAGCTGTGGGATCCGCTGGCTTAAATTCAATAGGATGCGATAAAGAGATCCCCCGCCTATGGCGGGGGATTTCTCTGTTAAGCGGATAATAGAGGGAGCTTTAACGTGAAGCAGCTGCCTTTGCCCACTTCGCTTTCCAATAGGATTTCTCCGTGGTGCAGGTGGGCAAGCTCCTGCGCAATGGTCAGTCCCAGACCTGTGGAGTCGTGCTTGGAAGAGGTGGTGGTGTGGAAATACCGGTCAAATACGGCGGCCTGATCCTCCGGCGCAATGCCGCAGCCCGTGTCCCGGACGCTCACCAGAGCAGCACCGGCCTCCACCCGGCTGTTGACGGTGATGTTCCCTCCTGCAGGGGTGTAGTGAATGGCATTTGTCAACAGGTTCTGCAGGATCTGCTGCAGCCGGATCTGGTCGCCCCACACCGGCAGCTCCGGAGCCGGGGGAGCCTGAAGCACCACGCCCTTCTTCTCAGCCTCCTCCCGGCAGCTGTCACAGACCGCAGCGATAACATCCCCCAGAGATACCCGGTCTTCGTTGAGCATCACCTGTTTCTGCTCCAGCTTTGCAGCCAGAAACAGATCCTCTGTCAGGCGGCGGAGAAAGGCCGTCCGCTGCTGCAGGGCCGGCAGCAGGGCCGGCAGGGCCTCCGGAGCAGCCTCCAGTGTGTCCAGTCCACTGCTGACCGCAAACAGGGGGCTTCGCAGGTCGTGGAAAATGTTCAGCATCATGCTTTTCCGGGCCTCGGTCTCCTCCGTCAGGGCCTTTGTCCGCTGAATGACCCGGGCATCCAGCTCCCGGGCCAGCTGCTCCGCCCGGTCAAATTGCAGGGCATACCGGCGGCAGACGTAGGCCATGCAGCCCAGAGTAAAAGGCGCATCGTAGATCCGGGCACACCGGAACAGGTAGAAAAACACGCTCTCCTGAAAAAACGGCACGTGCATGCCCGGCAGGACCACCCATACCCGGAAGCCAATGGTGATGGCACAGGGAAACAGCATCAGCAGGGCAGCGTCGGAGCCCCGGGCATACATTGCCATCAGTATGCCCAGACAATAGCCCATGCCCAAAAGCAGCCCCACCGCCCGTACACGGCTGAGGGGAACCAGCGTCAGAACAAGATAACCCAGCGTCAGAAGCAGGGAATGGAGCCGCTGCCCGTGGGACACCGGCACAGCCCCTGTCAGGGCGGCGCACAGCAGGATACCTGCCAGAACCGTGACGGTAAAGAATCCCCGGCGGAAAAAGACGCTCCAGCCGGAACTACCCACCGGAGCCAGAATGATCACCAGAGCCCAGAGGGTCAGCACCGTCAGATACAGCAGAAAATATCCCAGTTCCTTCTGCGGCTTGTATCGGTACAGGGCCAGCACCACCGCCCCCAGAGTGCAGAACACCGCAATGGCCATCCACTGCAGTACCGTGCGGAAGGTCAGGGCAGCCACTCCTTTTTCCGGGAACAGGGCAGCCCATGCCATCAATTGGGCTTCGGGGTCCATGCCGGGGACCCCAAAATCCGCCAGCGCCGGCAGCCGCTGGTTGAACCAGATCCCTGCCAATCCAATGGTCAGTGCCAGTGCCCCGGCAGCAGCCGGAAGCAGAAATCGCTTTTTTATCATAAAAAGACCCCCTGCAAAACTTTGGAGAACCGGTTGAGAACAGCCCGGAAATACGGTATACTAGATAAGGATATTATAGCAAATTCACGCCGAAAAGGGGAGAGCAAACAGGATGATCCGCATTCTTCTGGTGGAAGATGATCCGGTGATCCGGGACACTACCAGCTATTTCTTGAAATGTCAGCAGAATTTTGAGGTGGTCTGCGCTGACACCGGCGGCGAAGCGCTGAGCCACGCCCGGGAAAAGTTCGATGTGATCCTGATGGATATCCTTCTGCCGGATACCAACGGCATGGAACTGTGCCAGCGCCTGCGCAGCTGATACCACTGCCCCATCATTTTTACTTCCTGTCTGGACGATACAGACACAGTGGTACGGGCACTGGAATTGGGCGGCGATGATTTCCTGACCAAGCCCTACAACCACAAAGTTCTGCTGGCCCGCATCATGGCAAACATCCGCCGTGTCCAGATGGATGCCGCAGAGCCCAGCGTCAGCGGCTACCACTGTGCGGCCTTTACGCTGGATCCCAACAGCCATTGCGTGGAAAAGGATGGCCGGAGCATCCATCTGGCCGACATGGAGTACCGCATCCTGACCCTCTTCATCCGGCATCCCAACACTTTCTTTACCGCAAACGAGCTTTACCGGAAGATCTGGGGGAAGGAGAGCCTGGGGGATGTCCGCACGGTGCAGGTGCACATCCATAACCTCCGCAGTAAGATCGAGCCCGACCCTGCAAAGCCCATCTACCTCAAAAATGTCTGGGGCAAAGGTTATATTTTCCGCCCGGAAGGGGAGACGGAGGCCTGAAATGGTTTTGTTGTCTTAAATATCGTTAACCCTCAAAGCACCCGCTTCTTAAGGAAACTTAAGCCGTGGGTGCTTTTTTCTGCTCTGATTTGACCGTTATTTATCAAACAAAGTGGGAAACGGGAATTTCCCAGCGAAGAAACGGTAAAGATGTTTAAGAATTCTTAAAAGACAACAGGCAGACTTTGTGTTAATTTATTATCGAACGAAGTCTGCGCCGTATTGTGGCGGTGCGTTTCGGATAAGAGGAAAATCGAAGAATAAGAACAGAAAAAGAGAAGAAAGGATCATCCAAGCATGAACAAGATCTCGCGTAAAGGCTTTCTGAAGATCGCCGCTGCCGCTGCCATGTCCGGTGTCACCGCCGGTGCACTGGCTGCCTGCAACGCTGCAAGCTCCTCCACCGCCGCTTCCTCCGGTGTAGCAGGCAGCTACACCCCCGGTACCTACACCGGCACTGCCGAGGGCATTTCCTCTACCGTCAAGGTCACCATGACCTTCTCTGACAGCGCTGTGACCGACGTTGTGGTCGATACCTCCGGCGAGACCGCTTCCTACGGCGCTGCTGCTGCCGAGGAGCTGAAGAACCAGCTGCTGAACGCCGGCTCTGACGAGATCGACGGCGTGTCCGGCTCTACCATCACCTCCGATGCCGTGAAGAAGGCCGCCAAGAGCTGCTTTGCACAGGCAAAGGGAGAGGCAACTGTAACTTCCGTTCAGCTGCCCACCGGTGACGAGACCGATTGGCTGGGCAAGGAGCCTGACATCGACGAGGCTGCCATCACCGAGACCGTGGACACCGACATCCTCATCGTCGGCGCTGGCAACGGCGGTATGGGCGCAGCTGCTTACGCTGCTGCTCACGGCCTGAACTTCCGCGTCATCGAGCAGAACGGCAACGTGCAGGATACCCGTCACTGGGTCGGCGCTGTAGACGGCTTCGGCGCACAGGCACAGGGCATCAAGATGGACCGTGCCAAGCTGCTGAGCGAGATCTCCCGCTACGCTTCCGGCAAGTGCGACCAGCGTGTTGTCAAGACCTGGATCAACGAGTCCGGGGAGATGATCGAGTTCATCCGCTCCATCATGGAAGACAAGTACGGTGTCAAGATGGTCTACACCTACGGCGATGAGGCTAAGTGGCCTGCCGAGAACGCCGAGCACAACACCGACTATATGTACCCCGAGATCGAGTACACCTATGACCGCAGCTCCGGCGCAGCCCGTAACGAGCTGCTGCTGGACTACATCCGTGAGCTGGGCTACGATGTTGACTTCAAGACCTCTCTGGCAAAGCTGGAGAAGGACTCCACTGGCCGCATCACCGGTGTCATCGCCCAGAGCACCGAGGATGACCACTTCATCCGCTACAACGCCAATAAGGGCGTTCTGCTGGCCTGCGGCGGCTTCCCCGGCAACCCCTACATGATGGAGCAGCTGGACCCGCTGGGTACCTCCGTCACCACTGCCTGCTCCTACTCTCCGGCCGATAAGGGCTACGGCATCCGTGCCGCTGTCTGGGCCGGCGCAAACTTCGACAAGGAAGCTGCTCCCATGCTGTTCGACCGCGGCATCGTGGCTCCCGGCGTGGACGGCGGTTATGTGGCAAGCGACTCCGCTTTCGGCGGCAAGGCCTTCCCCGGCCCCATCCGTCAATACAACCCCGGCACTCAGCCCTTCCTGAAGGTCAACCGCAACGGTGAGCGTTTCGCCAACGAGAGCAGCCCCTACAACGATATTGTTTACGCTGCTGCTCATCAGCCGGGCCGCGTCTACGCACAGATCTGTGACGCCAATGTTCTGGAGGACGCAAAGCGCTTCCACACCATCGGCTGCTCTGCTCAGACCCGTGCCGGCGGCGAGAAGTATTTCCAGGGCAAGGTCGATGAGGCTGTTGCAGCCGGTACCCTGTTCGTCTGCGACACCATCGAGGAACTGGCCGACAAGCTGGGCTTCACCGGTGAGGCCAAGGACACCTTCCTTGCTACCGTTGACCGCTACAATGAGCTGTACGACAAGCAGAACGACGAGGACTTCGGCAAGCCCGCTTACCGTCTGAGCGCCATCCGCACCGCTCCCTTCTACGGCTGCTGGCTGGGTGCCTCCCTGCTGTGTACCGAGCAGGGCATTGCCATCAACGACAAGGGTCAGGCTCTGGACAACGACAACAAGCCGATGCCCGGCCTGTATGTCACCGGCGATATGTCCGGCTCCTTCTTCGCCAACAACTATCCCTGCCTGATGGCAGGCGTGGCTATGGGCCGCACCCTGACCTACGCCATCAAGGCCATCAAGCAGATGGGCGGTCTGGAATAAGTCATCTCTCAGTGGTATCTGAGCGCATAAGATAAAAAGACACCGCAGAAGTGTGAAAGCTTCTGCGGTGTCTTTCTTTGTCGAAAACCCTCTATACACAAAACCACAAATGGCGGAAAAGTCTTAAAAACAGGCTCAGCACACGGCCCGATGGACGGGCAGCGGCTCCACGATGTCGGGATGGATCCCCTCACGGTAGTCGAGGTCACCCTGGTCGAGGCCGCGCAGCAGCACCTCGGCGGTGGCGATGTTGGTGGAGATCGGCACACTGTGCATATCGCACAGCCGCAGAAGGTTCTGCTCGCTGCTGCTGCCGCTCTCGGCCTTGAGCGGGTCGCGGAAGAAGAGCACGAGGTCTACTTCGTCGCAGGCCACCCGGGCCGAGATCTGCTGGATGCCGCCCAGCTTCCCGGAGAGGTAGCAGTGTACGGGCAGGCCGGTGGCCTGCGCCAGCATCCGACCGGTGGTGCCGGTGGCAATGACTGTGTTGCGGGATAGGATGCCGCTGTAAGCTGTGCAGAACTGCAGCGCCAGCTCTTTGCGGGAATCATGTGCAAGAATAGCAATCGTCATAACGCTCTCTCCTTCATTCCAAGTATAGTGTTGTGAGTGGGCGGATATGCTCGGAAGAGTGTTCTCCGCAGTAAAACGGTCTGAAAAGTTGAAGTCTTACGGAGAACAATTCTCGATAAACAGACTAAACAAGTGAGATTGTGTCGAATCACACTCTCATTCTAAGTTTAACCCGCAGAAAGCCCGGATGTCAAGAGGTTTGTTGTGATTTTTGCAAGATAAAATGGCAAAAGTATGACTATAGCTTTGTGGAGAATGGAGAAAATTTGGATACAAGAAATTATTCTCGGATGTATTTGCAAAAATTTTTCAACCAAAAGTGTGCTTGAGAGAAAAACGGTCCATCTTGAGGAAACAAAAATACAGGCCGGGGCATTTGGCCCCGGCCTGTGGAGAAAATTTTCACCGAAAGGGTGATGCATCCTGGAAAAACCCGAAAATTACCGGGTCTGACCGTTGCCGTGGATGATGTACTTATAGCTGCACAGCTCGCCGAGGCCCATGGGTCCCCGGGCGTGGAGCTTCTGGGTGGAGATGCCCATCTCACAGCCAAGGCCGAACTCTCCGCCGTCGGTGAAGCGGGTGGAGCAGTTGACGTAGACGGCGGCACTGTCCACTGCCGCCGTGAAGAGGGCAGCATGGGCGTCAGTCCGGGTCAGGATGGCTTCGCTGTGGCCGGTGGAGTGAGCCGCGATGTGGGCGATGGCTTCCTCCACGCTGTCCACGACTTTCACCGCAAGGATGTAGTCGAGGAACTCCGTGTCGAAGTCCTTCGGCCCGGCGGGGGTGCCGGGGATGAGGGCGGCGGCGCGCTCGTCCAGCCGCAGTTCTACCGGGTGCAGACCCTTGGCGGTGCGGTCGGGGCCGAGGCGCTGGGCCAGCTTCGGCAGGAACTCAGCGGCAATGGCGCTGTGGACGAGGCAGACTTCCTCGGCGTTGCAGACGCTGGGGCGGCTGGCCTTGGCGTTCTCGATGATGTCCAGGGCCTTGGTCTGGTCGGCGGTGTCGTCCACGAAGATATGGCAGATGCCGGTGCCGGTCTGGATGCAGGGGACTTTCGCGTTCTCGACGCAGGCACGGATGAGTCCGGCCCCGCCGCGCGGGATGAGCAGGTCCACATAGCCGACGGCAGTCATCAGGGCGTTGGCCGAGGCATGGGTGGTGTCCTCGATGAGGCAGACTGCTGTTTCAGGCAGACCGTTTGCCCGCAGGCCCTGCCGCAGGGTGGTCACGATGGCATTGGCCGAGCGCCACGCCTCTTTGCCGCAGCGGAGGATGCAGGCATTGCCGCTCTTGATGGCGAGGGCGGCAGCGTCGCTGGTGACGTTGGGGCGGCTCTCGTAGATGATGGCGATGACGCCCATCGGCACGGCGGTCTTCTCGATGACGAGGCCGTTGGGACGCTCGATGCGGCTCAGCACCCGGCCCACCGGGTCAGGCAGGGCGGCAACGTCCCGGATGCCCTTGGCCATGGCCTCGATGCGCTGGGGCGTCAGGGCGAGGCGGTCCAGCATGACGTCGCTGATGCGGCCCTTGGCGGCGGCCATGTCCTCGGCGTTGGCGGCGAGGATGGCGTCCATGGATTCCGGTGCGCAGAGGGCATCAGCCATCCCGAGAAGGGCAGAATCACGGGTGCCGCTGTCCGAAAGGGAAACGGCAGTCTTGGCCCCGCGGGCGGCTTCCAGAATTTCCTGTGTGGTCATGTTATGCCTCCTGTCTGTGGGCCGCAAAGCGGGTGCCTGCGGCACGGCCCTCGGCGATGTCATAGAGCAGTTCGGGGTGGGCGCCGTTTGCGATGACCATGTCAGCTCCGCTGGAGGTCACCATCCGGGCGGCCCGGAGTTTGGTGGACATTCCGCCGGTACCCAGCGCCGAACCGGCTCCGTCGGCCAGCGCCATCACCTCGGGCGTGATGTCCTCCACCAGCGGGATGAGCTTTGCGTCCGGGTGGGTGTGGGGGTTGGCAGTGTAGAGGCCGTCGATGTCGCTCAGCAGCACCAGCAGATCGGCCTTGATGCAGCAGGTGACAATGGCGGCGAGGGTGTCATTGTCGCCGATGGAGGTGATCTCGTCGGTGGCGACGGTGTCGTTCTCGTTGATGATGGGCAGTGCGCCCAGCTCCAGCAGGCGGGTGAGGGTGTTCTGGATGTTCTCGCGGCGGCTGGCGTGCTCGACGTCCACGCCGGTGAGCAAAATCTGCGCCACCGTGTGGTCGTAGGCGCTGAACAGCCGGTCGTAGGTGTACATCAGCTCACACTGACCCACGGCGGCACAAGCCTGCTTGGAGGACATATCGGTAGGGCGGGCGGAAAGCGACAGCTTGCCCACGCCCATGCCGATAGCACCCGACGACACGAGGATGACCTCATGTCCGGCGTTCTTCAAATCGCTGAGCACTTTCACCAGCTCTTCGGTGTGGCGGATGTTCAGCCGCCCGGTGGCGTGGGCCAGTGTGGAGGTGCCGACTTTGACTACGATGCGCATAGATCAACCCTTTCCCATCTCTTTGGTCTTGTTGTAGGAGGCGATGACGGCGTCCATCACCGCGCCCCGCAGGCCCTTTTCTTCCAGCACCCGCACGCCCTGGATGGTGCTGCCGCCGGGGCTGCACACGGCGTCCTTGAGTGCGCCGGGGTGCTGGCCGCTTTCAAGCACCAGCTTTGCGCTGCCCAGGACCATCTGGGCGGCGTACTCCTGCGCCTTGGCACGGGGCAGGCCGCAGGCCACGCCGCCGTCGGCCAGCGCCTCGATGAACTGGTACACCCAGGCCGGGCCGCAGCCGGACACGCAGCTGGCCGCGTCGATGAGGCTTTCCGGCACAGCATCCAGCCGCCCGGCGGGGGCCATCAATTTCAGGAACTCGGCCTCTTCCTCAGCGGTGACGTTGGAGGTGCAGTACTGGATCATACCGGCCCCCACCGAAGCGGGCGTGTTGGGCATGATGCGGATGACGGGGCAGTCGCTGCCCGCCATCTCCTGAATGCGGGCGATGGACAGGCCCGCCGCCATGCTGCACAGCACGAAGCGGCTGGGCCGTTCGGCCAGCGTGAAGCGGAGCGGTGCCAGCAGCTCCTCCATCATCTGGGGCTTGACGGCTAAGAAGATGAGGTCGCAGCGGCCTGCCACCTCGTCGTTGATGGTGGTGTTGCAGCCCAGCTCAGCGGCCAGAGCCTCTGCCTTGGCGGCGGTGCGGTTGGCCAGCCAGACGTTCTGCGGGTCTGCCGCCTTGCAGACGGCCCGGGCGATGGCTCCGCCCATGTTGCCGCAGCCTAAAAATCCGATGGTATTCAGCATAAGAAAAAACCTCTTTCCCAATCAAAAGAACAGGGGAGATTCCCCCCTCTGTGTCTCCATTGTAAGCAGGGCCGGGGGAGAAATCAAGAGGAAAGCCGGAAAATGTCAAAGCTTTTCGGAAAGCTCCTGATCGACGCGCTGCGGCGGCGCAGGCTTTTTTGCTGTCCGAATCTTAAGAAAACATAAAAAGTTCATGAAAAAGTCGAAAAAGGTGCTTGCACCTGTACGGGCGGATGAGGTATCATAATAGATAGAAGTCGGGAAACTCCGCATAGAACGGGGCAAACGCGAAAGGATGGGCATTCTCGTGGCACAGACGACAAAACGCGCGCTGGAAGCATCGCTCAAAAAGCTGCTGCTCCGTAAGCCGCTGAATAAGATCACGATAAACGACATTACCGAGGACTGCGGTGTGAACCGCATGACCTTTTACTACCATTTCAAGGATATTTACGACTTGGTGGACTGGATCCTGGTGGAGGATGCCACAGAGGCACTGGAAGGCCATCAGGACTTTGAGACGTGGAGCGACGCCTTCCGCGATATGCTGGAAAAGGTGCAGGCCAACCGGGTGCTGGTGCTGAATGTCTACCGCTCCATCAGCCGGGAACAGGTGGAGCAGTACCTTTATAAAATGCTTGACCCTCTGCTGCGGATGTTTATAGAGCGTGAAAACATCCCGGTGCAGGAAGAGGACAAGCAGTTCATCATTGATTTTTATAAGTATGGCTTTGTGGGCATGGTGCTGGAATGGATACGCCGCGATATGAAGACCGAACCAGCCATCATGGCCGAACGGCTCAACACCATGATGCACGGGGATCTGAAGCGGGCGCTGCTGCGCTTCAGCACCGACGGCAGAGCATCAAAAATCGACGAATGATAAAAATCTGAACAAGCAGAGCAGGATGATAGAAAAACTATCACCCTGCTCTGCTTGTTTATAGAACCTTTGTCGGAAAAATGTTAAAGTATTGTCAAAACAAAGGGCTGGCAAAGACCCACATAAGGAGGCAGACTTTTATGAGTATCGCGTTGGAGCCGTTGAGCCATAAGGTACAGCGTGCCGCTGTCGGAACGATGGTGGATGTGGCACTGGCTCATGTCAGAAAAGACCGTCAGAAGGTGTTTGCCGAGATGGTGGACGTCGCAAAGCAGTTCTATGGCGACTCGTTCAGCGAGGAGACGTATGAGCACGCCCGCGCAGTGCTGACCGATGCGGACAGCAAGTGGTCGAAGCTCATCAACTGTGTGCTCGACCAGACCGCGCCCAACGTGGCACGCACCACGGCGCTCAACCTTGGCTATGAGGCGTTCTTCCGGGGGACAAAGACCATCCGCGAGAACCGCACAAAGTACCACTGCAATATTCCGTGGCTGATCCTGTTCGACCCCACTTCGGCTTGCAATATGCACTGCGTGGGATGCTGGGCGGGCGAGTACGGCCACAAAAACAACCTCAGCTTTGAGGATATGGATAAGATCATCACCGAGGGCAAGGAGCTGGGAGTCTATCTCTATATGCTCACCGGCGGCGAGCCTCTGGTGCGGAAGGCGGATATTCTCCGTCTGGCAAAAAAGCACAACGACGTGCAGTTTGCAATCTACACGAACTCCACCCTCATTGATGAGCCGTTCTGCGAAGAGGTCGTAAAACTGGGCAATATCGCCTTCATGCTCTCGATCGAGGGAACTCCCTCTACCAATGATGCCCGGCGGGGCGAAGGCCACTATGCCGCTGTCATGAATGCGATGGACTTGCTCAAGGCCCACGGGATCCTTTTTGGCACCTCCATCTGCTATACCAGAGACAATCTCGAAGCTGTCACCAGCGACCACTTTATGCGGATGCTCTGCGACAAGGGTGCGCACTTCGGGTTCTACTTCCACTATATGCCGGTAGGCAACGAGGCTGCGCCGGAGCTGATGCCCACGCCTGCTCAGCGCAAGTACATGATCGAGCGCATCCGGTATCTTCGCTCCGAAAAGAGTGATATTCCGTTCTATCCAATGGACTTCCAGAACGATGGCGAGTTTGTGGGCGGATGCATCGCAGGCGGACGCAACTATTTCCATATCAATTCGGCGGGCGATGCAGAGCCGTGTGTCTTCATCCACTATTCCAACGCCAACATCCACGACAGCAGCATCCTCGATATTCTCCGCAGCCCGCTCTTTATGGCCTACCACAACGGCCAGCCCTTCAATAAAAACCACCTGCGTCCCTGCCCGATGCTGGAAAACCCCGAGCTCCTGCGCCAGATGGTGCATGACACCGGTGCTCACAGCACCGACTTGCAGTCGCCCGAGAGCGTAGACCATCTCTGCGACAAATGCGGTGCGTATGCGGCCGACTGGCAGCCTGTGGCCGACGAGATCTGGTCGCACGTCACCCTCAGGGAGAGCCGGTACGAGAATTACAAGGATTGGGAACCGGCGCATTCCACTGCTCACGCGAAATGACGTTATCGGTCTTTCAAACATAAAAATGCGCAGAAAAGCCCCCATCTTCACCGGCTGAGGCAGCCGGGAGGATGGGGGCTTTATCTTGTTATTTTATTCTTCGCCGGAATCAATGACGATCTCGGTTTCCGTTTCTTCATCTTCCACAGGTGCGGGAGCCGGGTCGCCGGGATCGCCGAACTCGTCGTGGTAGACGGTCATCTGGTCGAGCTGGCCGTTGCGGCGCAGGCCGTGGAAGACCAGTTTCTTGATGACGTCATAGATGACGGCGAACAGCGGCACACCCACGATCATGCCCACGAAGCCCCACAGACCGCCGAACAGCAGGATGGAGAAGAGCACCCAGAAGCTCGAAAGGCCGGTGGTGTTGCCCAGGATCTTCGGGCCGATGACGTTGCCGTCCAGCTGCTGGAGCACCAGAACGAAGAGCACGAACCAGAGGGCCTTGATGGGACTCTGGATGAGGATGAGCAGCGTTGCAGGCACGGCACCGATGAAGGGACCGAAGAAGGGGATGACGTTGGTGACGCCGATGATGACCGACACCAGCAGTGCGCTCGGGAACTTGAAGATGATGCAGGCGAAGTAGCAGAGCACACCAATGATGGCGGAGTCCATGATCTTGCCGTTGATGAAGCCGCCGAACATCTTGTCAGCGTAGAGGACTTCCTCCTGGATGAGCTGCGCCCAGTGGGGCTTGACGACGCTGTAGAGGATCATTTTGGCCTGCTTGGCGAACTTTTTGCGGCTGGCCAGCAGGTAAACAGCGACGATAAGGCCGATGAGCAGATTCTTGAACCAGGTCACCACACTCATGACGCCGACGCCCACACCGCTCAGGATGCCTTGTATATTCTGCAGCGAGGGGAGCAGGGTGGTGCGCAGAGTGGTCAGATTGTCAGCAATGGCATCGTAGGCATTGTTGAAATAGCCCATCAGTGTCTCATTATCCAAGAAGACTTCCTGTGTGTTCACCCACCGCATGAACCGGGTGATGCTGGTCTGCGCGGTGTAGTAGAGGGAGGTGACGCTTGTGATGAGCTGCGGCACCACCATCATCACGAGGGCGTAGACCACCAGCACACCGAACAGCAGCGTCGCCGCAATGGCAAGCATATTGGCCATGCTGTGGAGCTTTTCGGGGAAGATGCGGTGCAGAAAGCCCTCAATGGTGTTGCACACCGGCTTGAGCAGATAGGCGATGACGGCACCATAGATGAAGGGCATCAGGATGCCGGTCACCTTGGAGACCGCGTCGCCGAACCCGTCGAAGCGGTAGATGAAGAAGAAGAACAGGATGCTTAGACTTATCGCACCAAAGCCCGCGAGCATTCCGTAGAGATAGGGCTTGATGTGCGGCTTTTTGTCCATCATGTGTGACTCCATTCCTGCCGCAGACGGCAGGAGCCGGTACGGCGATGTTTAGATTTTGTTGCTGCGGCGCCAGATGTGCATCTTCTCGGCCTCTTTGATAAGCTCCTCGCGGAAGTCGGGGTGTGCCACATTGATGAGGGCTTCGGCCTTCTCCCAGGTGGTCAGACCCTTGAGGTTGACGCAGCCGTATTCAGTGCAGAGGTAATGCAGATTGGCGCGGGTATCGGTGATGATGCTGCCGTTTTCCAGCGTGGGACGGATGCGGCTCTCGAGCTGACCGGTCTTCTTATTAAAGAAGGTAGAGGACAGGCAGATGAAGCTCTTGCCGCCCTTGGAAAGGTATGCGCCCAGCACGAAGTCCAGCTGGCCGCCTGCACCGGAAATGTGCTTGACGCCGGCGCTCTCCGCATTCACCTGGCCGAACAGGTCGATGTCCACCGCATTGTTGATGGAGATGAAGTTGTCCAGCGCGGAGATGCTGCGGATGTCGTTGGTGTAATCGACGGGAGCAGACATACACTCGGGGTTGTTGTTGAGGTAGTCGTACATCTTCTGGGTGCCGGCACCGAAGGCGTAGACCTGACGGCCCTTGTCCAGCTGCTTGTGTGCGCCGGTGATCTTGCCGGCCTTGGCGATGTCCACGAAAGCGTCAACATACATCTCGGTGTGGACGCCCAGGTCCTTCAGATCGCTCTGGGCGATGAGGCTGCCGATGGCGTTGGGCATACCGCCGATGCCCAGCTGCAGGCAGGCACCGTTGGGGATCTGCGGCACGACGAGGTTTGCGACCTTCAAATCGACCTCGGAAGCGGGGCCGGCAGCGGCCATCTGACCGATGGGCGGATTGTCGCCCTCCACGATGCCGGTGACCTGGGAGATATGGACACAGTTCTCCATACCGCCGAGGCAGCGGGGCATATTGGTGTTGACCTCCACGATGATCTTCCTGGCCTTCTCACAGACGGCACCCAGATGGGAAGCGCTGGGGCCGAAGTTGAAGTAGCCGTGCTCGTCCATCGGAGTCACCTGGAAGACGGCGATGTCCAGCGGGTCGGGACTCTCGCGGTAGTAGCGGGGCAGCTCCGAATAGCGGATGGGGGAGTAGAACGAGAAGCCCTGTGCGATGGCTTTGCGCTCGATGCCGCCCATGTGCCAGCTGTTCCAGGTCATGTGGGCAGCGGGGTCGTCGATCTGGAAGATCTCAGGCATCCACATCAGGATGCCGCCGCGGAAATTGACGTTCTCCAGTTCGGGCAGGCGCTTGGCAAGGGCGGCGTCCACGGCCACAGGGGTGTTGACGCACCAGCCGTAATCCACCCAGTCGCCGCTCTTGACCAGAGAAGCAGCCTGCTCGGCAGTCATCTTTTTCTGGGCATACATTTCCATGAAATCCATTATAAACCATCCTCTCCTTTAAGAACATAAAAGAATTGTAAATTTATTATTTACAATTCTACGGGACAAAATCTTAGCCGGAAATTTACCGTTTCTTTCCAGTCCGGACACTGTCTTATCACACCCCGGCGGTATCCTTGGGGTCGGCAGGACAGGAGCCTCCGGCAGCGGCACACCTGTACAGCTTAGTTATAACATTAACAAACATTATAATCAAGCCCTCTTCCGCGAAAAAATGCCTCGCAGGACAATTTGACTAAATTTCTTAGGTATTTGTGGCGATTGTTTGGTATAGCAAAAACAATTTTTTTTCGAAAAAGTACTTGATAAAATTTTGACGATATGGTTTACTAAGGGTGTACCAAGATGATGCGCCCCAGTGCGACGTTGATTGACTAAAAATTAACGATATTGCGATGGCGATGCGGTCTGGTACTTGAAGCAGGAACTGAAAAGTGCTATCATGGCAACACCAAATGCGCTTTTCCAAAGCGCGCAAATAAAGGAGACCATACCGATGGCAACAGCAGTTTACCCTGGGTCCTTCGACCCGGTCACGAAAGGACACCTCGACATCATCAAGCGAGCTGCAAAGATAAACGACCAGCTCATTGTGGCAGTGCTCATCAACAGCGCAAAGAACCCTCTGTTCACCGTAGAAGAACGGGTGGCGCTGCTGCGGGAGTGCTGCAAGGACATCCCGAATGTGACGGTGGAGAGCTTCGACGGCCTGACCGTGGAGTTCGCCAAGAAGCGCCACGCTTCGGTCATGGTGCGGGGCCTGCGGGCGGTAACGGATTTTGAAAACGAGATCCAGCTGGCGCAGACCAATCATGCGCTGATGCCCGGCATCGAGACCATGTTCCTTGCAACCAGTATCAAGTGGAGCTATCTTTCCTCTACCATTGTAAAGGAAGCCGCCCGCTACGGCGGCAGCATCTCCAAGTTCGTTACCCCGAATGTGGAAGCTGCCGTGGAGCAGAAGATGGCCGAGCTGCGCAGCAGGGGAGAGAACGTCTGACCCCATTCCTTATGCAAGAAACGCTTCGGCGTTTTGATAAAACAGTCTTTCTTAAATCACAACATACACAATCAGGAGGCTATTCACATGAAAAAGATCGTTATCGCATCTGCATGCCGTACCGCCATTGGTAAGTTCGGTGGCACCCTTGCCAACGTCCCCGCTGCTGAGCTGGGCTCCATCGTCATCAAGGAGGCTCTGAACCGCGCAAACGTCAAGCCTGAGCAGGTCGATCATGTTTACATGGGCTGCGTGATCCAGGCTGGTCTGGGCCAGAACGTTGCCCGTCAGGCTTCCCTGAAAGCTGGCCTGCCCATCGAAACCCCCGCTGTCACCGTCAACGTGGTCTGCGGTTCCGGTCTGAACTGCGTGAACATGGCTGCTCAGATGATCGAGGCAGGCGATGCTGATATCGTGGTCGCAGGCGGCATGGAGAACATGGACATGGCTCCCTTTGCAATGATGAAGGGCCGTTACGGCTACCGCATGGGCGCTCCCATGGGCAAGAGCGAGCTGGTCGATACCATGGTCAACGATGCTCTGTGGGATGCCACCGGCTTCAACAAGCACATGGGCATGACCGCTGAGAATGTCTGCACCAACGAGACCTTCCAGAAGAAGTACGGCTACAGCCCCATCACCCGCGAGATGCTGGATGAGTTCTCCTACAACAGCCAGGTCAAGGCTGACAAGGCCATCAAGGACGGCGCTTTCAAGGACGAGATCGTTCCTGTTGTCATCAAGGGCAAGAAGGGCGACACCGTGTTCGATACCGATGAAGGCCCCCGTCTGACCCCGGTCGAGAAGCTGGCAACCCTGAAGCCCGCCTTCACCAAGGACGGCATCGTGACCGCAGGCAACTCTTCCGCCATCAACGACGGCGCTGCTGCTCTGGTCGTTATGAGTGAGGAGAAGGCCAAGGAGCTGGGCGTTAAGCCTCTGGCAACCTGGGTCGCTGGCGCTCTGGCCGGTGTTGAGCCCGAGGTCATGGGTCTGGGCCCCATCGCAGCAACCAAGAAGGTCATGGCAAAGACTGGCCTGACCGTTGCTGATATGGACCTGATCGAGGCCAACGAGGCATTTGCTGCACAGTCTGTGGCTGTCAGCCAGGCTCTGAACTTCGATATGAGCAAGGTGAACGTCAACGGCGGCGCAATCGCTCTGGGCCACCCGGTCGGCGCTTCCGGCGCTCGTATCCTGGTCACCCTGCTGTACGCTATGAAGCACCGTGGTGCTCACAAGGGTCTGGCTACCCTGTGCATCGGCGGCGGCATGGGCTGCGCTACCATCGTTGAGATGTAAGCTTCCCCTTTGGAATTGAAATGAATGACAGCCCGCGCCCCGGCTCAGACCGGAGACTCTGCCGGGGCGCGGGAGCTGTTTTGAAACACTGAGAATCTGAATTGGAGGTTTTCACAATGGCTTTTGTAAAAACCGAGGTGCAGGGCGCTGTCGAGATCATCACCATCGACCGTCCCAAGGCACTGAATGCCCTGAACCCTGAGGTTCTGGCAGACCTGAAGGCAGCTTTTGAGGCTGTCGATCAGGAGACCATCCGCTGCATCGTCCTGACCGGCGAAGGCGACAAGAGCTTCGTTGCAGGCGCTGATATCGGCTCCATGAGCACCATGACCAAGGCAGAGGGCGAGGCCTTCGGCAAGCTGGGCAATGACGTGTTCCTGATGATCGAGAGCTTCCCCATCCCCGTCATTGCAGCCGTCAACGGCTTTGCACTGGGCGGCGGCAATGAGCTGGCCATGAGCTGCGACATCCGCATCTGCTCTGACAACGCCGTGTTCGGTCAGCCCGAAGTTGGTCTGGGCATCACCCCGGGCTTCGGCGGCACCCAGCGTCTGGCACGTCTGGTCGGCATGGGCATGGCAAAGCAGCTGGTCTACTCTGCCCTGAACATCAAGGCAGACGAGGCTTACCGCATTGGTCTGGTCAACGCCGTGTATCCGCAGGCTGAGCTTATGGAGAACGTGCTGAAGCTGGCCGGCAAGATCGCCAAGAACGCTCCCATTGCAGTGCGCAACTGCAAGAAGGCCATCAACGATGGCATCAGCCTGCCCATTGAGAAGGCTGTTGAGGTCGAGGAGAAGCTGTTCGGCGATTGCTTCGAGACCCACGACCAGAAGGAAGGCATGGCCTGCTTCCTGAGCCGTGAGA
>OOCX01000849.1_pt1 | contig 21694 bp, 17 predicted proteins | sample 1671231 | NCBI WGS metagenome assembly OOCX01 (sample SAMN06348135, study PRJEB24527) | human gut metagenome | biome: human gut; feature: ankylosing spondylitis patient; material: feces | host: Homo sapiens | place: China | collected 2015-10 | reverse complement strand
GGTAGAACACGCAGCGGAAAAGGCTGGTGGCCCACTCCGGCAGGTCTACGATGGCCGAGGAGACCCACAGCGAAAAGACGCAGGTCACGGGCACCGAGACAATCACGATGATGAAGGTGTTCTTCAGAGCACCCAGGAAGATGGGGTCGGTAAACAGTTCTTTGTAGTTTGCCAGACCTACAAACACGTCGGCACGGTTCATGGTGGAATCAAAGAAGCTGGTCACCACGCAGAGGATCATGGGGTAGATGACGAAGCCCAGGAAGAAGATCAGGCTGGGCAGCAGGAAGCAGTAGGAGGCGAATGTTTCACGCCGGACCAGGGCGCTGCTGCGCTTTGGCTCCTTGATCGCTGTTTTTGCAGCCAAGAAAATCACCAATCCTTTCGGTTACAGCGTTTTTTTACAAACAAAGCCCCTCCCTCGCCGGGATCTTCGAGGAAGGGGCTCGTTCCGTTCAGATAATGGAAATTCGGGGTGCCGGGTGCTTATGCCTCAGCGGCTGCGGCAGCGTTGGCGTTCTCCACGAAGGTGGCAACAGCAGTCTCGACGGCCTCGCCGGTGCCCACGCGCTGCAGCATGTTCCACCATTCGGTACGGGCAGTTGCCCAGCCCGGAGTGATCTGGTAGTAGTCGCCCAGGTAGTTCATGAACTTGCTGTACTCGCTCATGATGTCGTTGCCGGCGTAGATGTCGCCCACGCTGGAACGGACCGGGAAGTAGGTGGAAGCCAGAACGCTTGCGCCCACCTGATCGGGGTCGGCAGCGATGAAGTCGATGAAGGTCTTGGCAGCCTCGATCTTGGCAGCATCGCCGTTGTCAAAGATGCCGAAGCCCCAGATACCGCCGCACAGCTTCGGGTCGCCGCTGGCGGTGGGGAATGCCATGGGCATGATCTCGTCACCGTCGTTGGTCAGGCCGGCGTCGTTGTTGTCGGTGTTCAGCTGCTGAGCGATGTTCCAGCAGAAAGCCATCTGCAGAGTGCCGTTGCGGAACAGGGTGATCTCGTCGCCGCCCACGATGGAAGCGTCGAAGTTGATGCCGTTGGTATCGTACAGGGTCTGGATGGCCTTGATGTTCTCGGCAGAATCCGCGGTGTACTTGGTATGGGCTGCATCGGTGAAGGTGCCGCCGTACATGTTGTTGATGATGGCGCGGGTGCCCTGGTCGCCGCCCTGACCTGCGCAGTAGATGGCTGCAACGTTCTCATAACCGCCGTTGTACAGGGCATCAACGGTCTTCAGGAAGCCGTCGGTGCTCCAGGTATGCTTGTCGGTATCAATGTACTGGTCAGCGCCCACTTCCTTGACCTTGGTCATGTTCACGGCCATGCAGTGTGCGGTCATGCACAGGGGATACTCGTAGTAGTTGCCGGCAGTGTCCTTGCAGGCGGACTCAACGGACTCGTAAATGTCCTTCTTGGCATCGTCGGTCCACAGGTCGTTCAGCGGAGCCATAACGCCCTTGGCACCCCAGTTGGCGACCAGACGCTCGGGGCCTTCCATGATCAGGTCGGGTGCGCTGCCGCCCTCGATGGCGGTGTTGACCTGGTCATCGCCGTTGGTGTAGTCCAGGTACTCCACGGTGACCTTGATGTCGGGGTACTTGGCATTGAAGCTGGAGATCAGCTCCTGCACGGTCTCATCCTTGCCCCAGCCGCCGATGGGGTAGGTCCACAGCTTGATGCTTGCACCGGAGCTGGCGGTGCCGGAAGCGGCAGCAGAGCTGGCTGCGCTGGAGGCGGGAGCAGTGCTGGAAGAAGAACCGCCGCAAGCGGCCAGTGCACCGGCAGCGCTCAGCATACCGGCAGCCTTCAGGAACGAACGGCGGGAAATGCAGTTTTTCATGATAGTTTCTCCTTGCTCTCATCAATTCACGTTGTGGCAGCGGCTTGTGCGGGCGGCTGCCTTTGATGGTTCCATTATAGAAAAATATTTTCATTCTGTCCATACTTCCTTTTCATAAATTTTTCATTTTGCAACTGTGCAGGTTGTACAAGATTGTGGGATATCAGAAAAAACACAAAAGAAAAGTGAAAACTGCTCGTTGAAAAAGTTACAAAACGGTACAAAATCGGAAAAATGAATGAAAAGACTTTTCGGCCTGAAAATCTGAAAAAGAAAGAGATTTTCAGAAAATGGGCCGTTTTTCCTCACTTTCTGTGCCGTCTGCACAGAAACCGGACCAAAAATGTGGGCAATGCGCCTCTTGCACACCCGGTTTGTTTCTTTTATACTTTTTGATGTAAGAAGGTGTAGGAGATAAGTCGGCGGCTGCCCTTTGTGCAGCGGTCGGGTAAGGAGAAGGAAATGTCTACAAATTTTTGGGAGCTGCTGCAGCAGCACCAGAATGACCTGACAAAATCGGGTCACATGGTGGCCGACTATCTGGTGCAGCACGCAGCAGAGGCACAGTATCTGTCCATCTCATCCCTGGCAAGGGAATGCAAGGTGGCAGAGGCTACGGTGTTCCGGTTCTGCCGGGCGCTGGGGTTTGAAGGCTATCATGAAATGCGCATTGCACTGGCACAGGCCAATGCCACCGGCGCACTGGTCAACCAGCGTGCGCCGGAGCCGGACGCCGACACGGCCACCCTGTGTGAGCACGCCGGTGCGCTGTTCATGACAGCCATCAATGGCACACAGAATGCCCTCTCACCGGAGGCGGTGGACAAGGCTGTGGCCCTGCTGCACAGCGCACGGCAGGTGTTCTGCCTGGGGCAGGGCGGCAGCATGCTGGTGGCCAACGACATCTGCGCCCGGTTTGCAGGCATCACCAACAAGTTCCGCACGGCGGGCGACAGCCACATGCAGGTGATGGCAGCCAGCCTGATGACGGAAGAGGATGTCGTGTTGTTCGTGTCCTACTCCGGTGCCACGCGGGATATGATCGAGACGCTGCGCACCGCCAAAGCCGCCGGGGCAAAGATCATCCTCATCACCCACTACGAGGACTCGCCGGGCGCAAAGCTGGCCGACATCGTGCTGCTGTGCGGCGCGCAGGAAAACCCGCTGGACTCCGGCAGCATCCCCATCAAGGTGGCGGTGTTGTATGTGGCAGAGGTGCTTCTGCTGCGTTATATGCTGGATGACCAGCAGCAGACCAACGAGGCACAGGACCGCACCACCGAGGCCTTGGCCGTGAAGATGCTGTAATTTCTCTGATCGAAAACACAGATGCCGCTCTGCGGCCGGGCATTCCGGCAGCCGGGCGGCGTTTTTTTGCAGCTGCACAGAAACAGAAAACAGACGTTCCGGAGCAATTTTTCTAAAAATGCAATCTTTTTGCAAATTGGTCTTGCAATCGGGCAGGATATCGTGTATAATCATCCCTGCACGAAAATGCAAACTGATTGCAATTTACTAAAATGAAGAAATCCGCTGTGGTTTTTGGGAGTGATATTTATGGAACTGTTTCTGGATGTTCTGGGCGAATCTCTGGTGGACTCCGCCAAGATGCTGCCCTTTCTGTTTCTGGCCTATCTGCTGATCGAATACATTGAGCACCGCCACGGCGAGCGCATCGAAGCGCTGCTGGCCGGCGGCGGGCGCTGGGGCGCAGTGCCCGGTGCCCTGCTGGGCTGTGTGCCGCAGTGCGGCTTCTCGGCCATTGCGTCCAACTTCTATGCGTCCCGCGTCATTACGCTGGGCACCCTGATGGCCGTGTATCTGGCCACCAGCGATGAAGCCATCCCGCTGCTGGTGTCCATGCCGGCCTACTGGGACAAGCTGGTCGTGCTGATGGTCATCAAGGTGGTGTACGCTGTCATCGTTGGTTTCGTGCTGGACTTTGTGCTGCGCGGCATCCTGCCAAAGGGGCTGCGGGGCGGCTACACCGGCCATGCCGACGAGGTGGACTGCCACGAGGAGCACAACGATGAAGAGGGCAACGAGCGCCCCATCTGGCAAGCGGCTCTGCGCCACACGCTGGAGATCTTCGTGTTCATCTTTGCATTCAGTCTGGTGTTCGGCCTCATCGTGGAAGGCGTGGGCGAGGACGTGTTTGCCGACCTGCTGGGTCAGATGGGCTTCTTCCAGCCGGTGGTGGCGGCCCTGGTGGGCCTGATCCCCAACTGCGCCGCCAGCGTGTTGCTCACCCAGCTGTATGTGGAGGGTGCTCTGCGCTTTTCCAGCCTGGTGGCCGGTCTGTGCACCGGTGCCGGTGTAGGCCTGGCCGTGCTGTGGCGCGCCAACCCCTCCTGGAAGCAGAACCTGTTCATCACCGGCCTCACCTGGGCCGCCGGTGCCTTTGTGGGCGTGGCCATGCAGGTGATCGTGGCGGTCTTTGCCTGATCCGGACGAAAAAAGCTCCGTTCCCTTTACAGGGAACGGAGCTTTTTGTTTGCGGTTGGAGCTGTTACAGGGTGACGTCCTTGGACTTGGACAGCTTCATGAAGAGCAGCAGCGAGACCACCGTTGTCAGCGACAGGATGGTGGCCAGTGCTGCGGCAATGCCGTCGTTGCCGCGGGACACATAGGTGTAAATGGCCAGCGTCAAAGTCTGGGTGCGCACGGTGTACAGGCAGATGGCGGTGGACAGCTCGGTGATGATGGTCACCCAGCTCAGGATGGCACCGGAAATGATGCCGTTTGCCATCATGGGCACCGTGATCTGGAAGAAGGTCTTGGCCTTGGAGGAACCCAGCGAGATGGCGGCTTCCTCCACCGTGATGGGAATCTGCTGCAGGGTGGCCACCGAACTGCGGATCGTGTAGGGCAGGCGGCGGATCACCAGTGCGATGACCATGATGATCATGGTACCGGTCAGGATCAGCGGCTTGCGGTTGAAGGCCATGATCAGGGCAATGCCCACCACGCTGCCGGGGATGATGTAGGGCAGCATGCTGATCACGTCGATCACGTTGTTCACGGTGTTCTTGCGGCGGATGACCAGGTAGGCCACCAGCACAGCCAGCAGGATGATGAGCACCAGTGCGGCAATGCCGATGACGAAGGTATTCTTGATGGCGCTGCCGGCCACCTTCATGGCGGAGCGGTAGCTGTCCAGCGAGTAACCGGGCACAAAGGCCTTGCCGGAGGTCTTGCGGAAGGACTCGTAGAAGATGTACACCTGCGGCAGGAAGGCGATGCCCACCACCAGATAGGTGAACAGATGGATGAGCACATTCAGCAGGCCGTGGGCCTTTTTGCGCTCCACCGGATGCAGGGCGTTCATGGTGAAGGAGAACTTATTGGAGGACCACTTCTGCACCAGGAACACCACGGTGGTGATGACGATGGCGATCACCGAGGTGGCGCAGGCAAAACCGTAGTCACCGCCGGTGGTCTCCGAGAAGAAGGCGTTGTAGATCTCCACCGGGAAGGTGCGGTAGCCCTGACCGATCAGCAGCGGGGTGCCGAAGTCGGCAAAGGCGCGCATGAACACCAGCAGCATGGCGGCCAGGATGGTGGGCATGCACAGCGGCACGATCACGGTCAGAAAACGCTTGATGCCCTTGCAGCCCATGCTTTCAGCGGCTTCCAGCAGGGAATTGTCGATGTTCTTCATGGCACCTGAAACGTACAGGAACACCAGCGGGAACAGCTGCAGCGAAAGCACCAGCAGGATGCCGTTGAAGCCGTAGATGCTTGGCAGGGTGATGCCCAGCACCGACTTGATGGCCTTGCGGATGATGCCGGAGTTGCCCAGCATCAGGATCCAGGAATAGGCACCGATGAAGGGGGCGGACATGCTGCACAGGATGATGATGATCTGCAGAAGGCCCTTGCCCTTGATCTCATACATATTGTACAGATATGCCAGCGGCACGCCGATGATCAGCGTGATGATGGTGACAGCAATGGACACCTTGAAGGAGTTCCACAGAGTGATCAGGTAATAGGATTTGCCAAAGAACTTCTGGAAATACTCCAGCGTGAAAGCGCCGTCGATGGTCACCACGGACTGGCGCAGCAGGTTGAGCATGGGGTACAGCAGAAACACCGCATAGCACAGCAGGATCACAAAGGACAAAACCGTCCACATGTCCAGCTTTTTGGTCTTTTTCATGGTACTGCCTCCTGCCCGTTAAACGGCGTTGTCGTTGCGGACACCTTCCAGCAGGTTCTGCTTGCCTTCCGCGTCAAACACGTTGATCTTCTCGGTCTTGATGCCGAGACGGACGACCGTGCCATCCGGGATGATGCTGTCGATCTGGGATTCCTGAATGATCTCGATCTTGTCACCGTCGTCGGTGTGGGCAAAGTAGTGGGTATTCAGACCCAGGAACACGCTGCTGTCCACGGTGGCCTTCAGGCCGGTAGCGTCGGTGGAGGCGTCCAGAATGAACTCCTCCGGGCGCACCGAGATCTTGACGGGCTGGTTTTTGCACTCCTCGGCACGCACATTGTCCAGCGTGATCGAAGCACCGGCATGGAAGTGCAGCACGGGCTTGCCGTTTTCCATGCGCAGCTCACCGTCCAGCACATTGGAACGGCCGATGAAGGTGGCAACGAACAGGTTGGCCGGGCGTTGATAGATGTCCTTGGGGGTGCCCACCTGCTGGATGTCGCCCTTGTTTATGACCGCGATGCGGTCCGAAACGGCCATGGCTTCTTCCTGGTCGTGGGTGACGTACACATTGGTGATGCCCACCGTGCGCTGGATCTCCTTGATAACGGTGCGCATCTCCACGCGCAGCTTGGCGTCCAGGTTGGACAGGGGCTCGTCCATCAGCAGCACATCCGGCTTGATCACCAGGGCGCGGGCCAGTGCCACGCGCTGCTGCTGACCGCCGGACAGCCGGTCGGGCATGCGGTCGGCATACTCGCTGATGTGCATCAGCTTCATGAACTCGTCGGTCTCCTTCTGGATGGTCTCCTTGGATTCCTTACGGTTCTTCAGACCAAAGGCAACGTTGTCCCGCACGGTCATGTGGGGGAAGATGGCGTAGTTCTGGAACACCATGCCGATGTTGCGCTTGGAGGGGTCGATGTCGTTGATGCGCTTGTCGTTGAAGTAGAAGTCGCCGCCTTCAATGCTGTTGAAGCCTGCGATCATACGCAGAAGTGTCGTTTTTCCGCAGCCGGAAGGGCCGAGAAGGGTGAAGAACTCGCCTTCTTTGATGTTCAACGACAGATCCGAGATGATCGTATTGTCGCCGTATTTCTTCACGGCGTCCTTGATGCGAATACAAACACTCATAATGATCGTCCTTACTTTTTGTTTTTCAGCGGAGAGATGCTTACTTGGTCAGCAGGTTGGTCCACTTCTCCAGCATCTCGGTCTGCAGCTCTGCCACAGCAGCCTGATCCTCGTACACCACGTTGATCTCCTCAAAGGGCTTCATCTCGGGGCAGTCCTGTGCGATGGAGGTCATGGTGCCGCGGATAGTGGTCTTGGACAGGGCAGTCTGGGCTTCCTCGCTCAGCACATAGTCGACGAACAGCTTGGCGTTGTCCATGTTGGGGGCGTTCTTCACGATGGCGACACCGGCGGGCAGCCACACGGCACCCTCTTCGGGGTACACCAGAGACAGGTCGGCGTCGGGGTTGTCCTTGTTGTCGATGATGGCCTGCACAACGGGGTCCTCGTAGGAAACGCCCACGGCATACTCACCGGCGATGACGTTCTTGTACACCTGAGAAGAGCTGGACAGCACGATGCCGTCGATGTTGTCAATGAACTTTGCAATGTAATCCCATGCGGCATCGCTCATGTAGCGGTCGGCCGGGGTGTCGCCCTCGCCCATATCCAGCAGCATGTTGGTCAGCTCGGCAAAGGCGCTGGAAGAAGCGGTGGGGTCGCCCATGGCGATCTTGCCCTTCAGCTCCGGCTGCAGCAGGTCGGCGTAGCCCTTGACCTCAACGCCCAGCTCTTTCAGCAGGGTATTGTTCAGGATGAAGCAGCCGCTGCCGGACAGGTTGCAGTAGGTCACGTTGCCGTCGGTGTTGTTGCGGTAGTTCTCGTCCAGGTTGGCCTCGTTGGGCGAAACATACGACTCCCACAGGTCGGGGTGCTGCTTGTAGAAGTTGAAGTTGATGGCACCCCAGTCGATATCGGCCTGCGGGTTCTCTTTTTCGGCCTCGATACGGGCCAGCACATCGCCGGTGCCCATGGACTGCAGCTCCACCTCGATGTTGGGGTACTTGACCATAAAGCCGTTGGTCAGGGTGCAGTCGATCTGGGTGTCCGAGTTGGGCGAGTAGATGACCAGCTTGCCGCTGGCTTCTGCTGCGGAAGCAGCACCGGTGGACGCTGCAGCACTGGTGGAGGCTGCGGTGGAGGTAGAAGAAGAGCTGCCGCCGCAAGCGGTCATGGCAGCGGCGGTGCCCAGAACGGCAGCGCCCTTCAGGAAATTACGCCGAGAAATCTTTTTCATGGTATTGTCCCTCCTGTAGAGATTTAAAATCATCGGTGCGTGAAAACTTGACGCAGAATTCACAAGCACCTTACAAACCTATTCGTAGTATAAACAATTCCCAAAGTTGGCGCAAGCGAAAGAATACCCAAAGATTTTCGGAAATATTTGGTTCATTTGCTCAAAAGTTTTTGATAACATTTTGTAATCTTTAACAAAATACCGGGAAATGAGGTGGTCCCGGAATCTGTTCATTCTGGCGATCCCGGCGGGAATTTGCCAATCTGTAAAACAATCCCCGGGCAGGAACGGCACACGGGGCGGTTCCTGCCCGGGGATAAATGATTTTGGAGATCAGCCGTCGGTGGAGGCGCGCTCCACCAGGTTGGTGGGGATGTAGATCTCGGTCTCGGCGGGGGGCTCGCCGCGCATCATCTGCAAGATCAGCTCACAGCTTTTCTGTGCGATGCTCTGGGGGTTGCGCTCAATGGAAGTGAGGGGCGGGTCGGTGAGCAGGGAATACAGGGTGCTGTCGAAGGAAACAATTTTTACATCCTGCGGCACCCGCAGCCCGGCCCGCTTGAGGGCATACAGGGTGCCCAGAGCGGCCGGCTCACTGGAAGCGATGATGCCGTCCAGCGGCAGGCCCTTCTGCACAAAGTCGTACACCATCACTTCCGTTTCGATGGGGGTGGGGTCGATGCCGGGGCGGCGCATGCTATAATTTTCATCCGCCGGGATGCCGTGGGCTTCCAGGGCCTGCCGGTAGCCTTTGTCGCGGTCGAACCGGGTGTAGGCGGAGTGGTGGCTGGAAATGAACAGGATGTGGCGGCAGCCTTTCCGGATCAGCAGCTCAGTGGCGTTAAAAGCAGCGGCCCGGTCATCGTTGCCCACCCAGGGCACCACCCGGTCCACCACGGGGCGGCGGTCGATGCAGACGATGGGCACGCCCCGGTCCAGAATGTCCGACGGAATCTCGTTCAGGTCGCTGATGCACAGGATGCCGTCCACGCATTTGCCGATGAGGGTGCGGAAATAATCCCGCTCCTTGTCGGCGTCGGTGCCGCTGTTGCAGATGAACACCGAATAATTGCGCTGGAACAGCTCTGTTTCAATGGAGTAGGCCAGCTGCGAGAAAAAAGCGTTGGTCACGTTGGGCACGATGAGCCCCACCGTGTGGGAGCGGGCCTCCCGCAGGCTCTTGGCCGACATGTTGGAGATGTAGCCGCAGGAGTTCACCACCGCCAGCACGCGCTTTTCGGTGGTGGCGGAGTATTTGCCCTTTTTGTTCAGGACGCGGGAAACCGTGGCCACGCTCACACCTGCGATCTCGGCAATGTCCCGGATGGACGGAGGATTGCTTGTGTCAGACATACAGACTTGCTCCTTTTATAAAAGGAAATGAAATGCCCCCAAAAAGAGGGGCTGCTGCATCCATTATACAGCAATCAACGGAAAATGCAAGCAAAAGAGTAAACGTTTACATGACTTTTTTAAAACCTATTGACAAGGCTTTCGGCCTGTGTTATCTTTAGGACGAGGAAAACGATTACCTGCCTGACAGGAAAGGATCTGCAAAATGGAAAAGCTGCTCTGCCCCAGTATGATGTGCGCGGACTACGGCCGCCTGGCCGAGGAGATCAAGGCACTGGACGAAGCCGGTGTGGACATCTTCCACTGTGACATCATGGACAGCACCTTTGTGCCCAACATCACCATGGGGCTGATGGACCTCAAGACCATCCGCAAGTACACCAAAAAGCCGGTGGACGTGCACCTGATGATCGAGAACCCCGGCGAGAAGGTGGACTGGTTCCTGGATGCCGGTGCCGACATCGTGTACATCCACCCCGAGAGTGAGCGCTATGTGGTCAAGACGCTGGCGCACATCAAGAGCCGCGGCGCCGCAGCCGGCATTGCCATCAACCCGGACACCAGCCTGGCCACCGTGGAAGAGATGCTGAACCTCTGCGACTACGTCATGGTCATGACCGTCAACCCCGGGTTCGCCGGCCAGAAGTTCATCCAGTTCACCAAGAACAAGGTGCGTGCGCTGGCAGAGCTGAAGGAAACGTACGGCTTCAAGCTGATGATCGACGGCTCCTGCAGCCCGGCGGTCATCGAGGAGCTGTCCGCCATGGGTGCCGACGGCTTCATCCTGGGCACCAGTGCCCTGTTCGGCAAGGGCCGTCCGTATGCAGAGATCATTCCGGAGCTGAAGGGAGAAAAGGCATGAGCAACGTCGTGCGTCTGATCAGCGCTTCCAAGAGCGATTTTGAAACGATGACCCCGATGGCCCTCAAGGAGTCCATCTATAAGTCCGAGGGCCGTGTTATCATGGGCCAGCACCTGCTGTTTGCGGGCGCAGGCCTGGTGCGCGGCGTGACCAACAGTGAGCTGATGTTCGCCTTCGGCTCCGACATGGTGCTGCTGAACACCATCGACCTGGACAACTGGGACAACAACCCCGGTCTGCAGGGCCTGACCTATCAGGAGCTCAAGGCCCGCTGCGGCCAGCGCCCCATCGGCGTGTATCTGGGCTGCCCCAAGGCCGACAGCGAGGACGGCGGCAAGAAGGCGCTGTACCGCCGCGAAGGCATGCTGTGCACCCCGGAACATGTGCAGAAGTGCGTGGACATGGGCGTGGACTTTGTCATCCTGGGCGGCAACCCCGGCAGCGGTACGTCCATCACGGACGTGGTGGCCTGCACCAGGTGGGTCAAGGAAACGTACGGCGACAAGCTGTTCGTCTTTGCAGGCAAGTGGGAGGACGGCATCAACGAAAAGGTGCTGGGCGACCCGCTGGCCCAGTACGACGCCAAGGACATCATCCGCCAGCTGATCGACGCCGGTGCTGACTGCATCGACCTGCCCGCACCGGGCAGCCGCAACGGCATCAGCGTGCACATGATCCAGGAGCTGGTGCAGTATGTGCACCGCTACAAGCCCGGCACCTTGGCCATGACCTTCCTGAACAGCTCGGTGGAGGGCGCTGACCCCGACACCGTGCGCCTGATCGCCCTGAAGATGAAGGAGACCGGCGCGGATGTGCACGCCATTGGTGACGGCGGCTTTGCCGGCTGCACCAGCCCGGAGAACATCCACCAGCTGTCGGTGTCCATCAAGGGCCGCCCGTACACCTATTTCCGCATGGCAAGCACCAACATCTGATCCGCAAACAACGGCGTGCCGCTGCACCCTGCGGCGGTGTGCCTCTGTTTAAAAAATAAGGAGTGTGTCTGTATGAAACTGGCAATTGGCAACGACCACGTCGCAGTGGAAATGAAGAAAGAAATCAAGAAGTATCTGGAGGACAAGGGCATCGAGGTCATCGATGTCGGTACCAACAGCACTGAGAGCTTCAACTACCCCATCAGCGGTTACAAGGTGGGCAAGATGGTCGCCTCCGGCGAAGTGGACGGCGGTGTGCTGATCTGCGGCACCGGCGTGGGCATCAGCCTGGCCGCCAACAAGGTCAAGGGCGTGCGTGCCTGCGTGTGCAGCGAGCCCTATTCTGCCCGCCTGAGCAAGCAGCACAACAACTCCAACATCATCGCCTTCGGTGCCCGCGTCATCGGCGTGGAGATGGCCAAGATGATCGTGGACGAGTGGGTGAACGCCAAGTATGAGGGCGGCCGCCATCAGGTGCGCGTGGATATGCTGGCTGAGATCGAGCAGACCCAGGGCCTGAAGGCTGTGGACGAGCAGGGTCAGTGAGCATGAACACGGAACTGGAAGCACTGCGCAGCCGGAATCCGGGCGTGGAGATCCTGCCCGCTGCCGACCCGCAGTTTGCATCGTATGGCCGCCTGCTCACCGGCTTTGACCTGTCGGAGATCGAGGCATGGGGCCGCACGGTCGCCATGCCGGAAAGCGGCAATGCCTACCAGGCAAGCGATGCCGTACTGGAGGCCCTGCCAGCAGCCCAGGCCATCGGCCTTGCCGTGTATGGCGGTATGCCGTTCCAGGCAGGCCCCTGCCGCGGCCACAATCATGTGCTGAACGGCATCGAGTACCACAGCGGCAGCGAGGTGGCCGTCTGCCTGCAGCCCTGTGTGCTGATCCTGGGCCACCTGTGGGATATGCAGGGCAACACCTACGACGGCGCAAAGACCCAGGCCTTTTACTGTGAGGCAGGGCAGGTGGTGCAGACCTACGAGACTACCCTGCACTACACCCCCTGCGCCGTGGGCGATACCTTTTTCACGGCCTGCTTCCTGCCCCGCGGCACCGGCGACGCGCTGCCCGACGGGCCCACGGGCATCCTGAAAAAGCGCAACAAGTGGTTCGTGGCACACCCGGAGAACACGGCCAAAGTCGCCGCAGGCGACTACCCCGGCCTGCTGGGTGCCATGCGCGAGATCAAATAAGCGATCCTTCATTCTGCAAACCGGAAGTACACTGCGATCCGCAGTGCGCTTCCGGTTTTTTCTATGTGCGGAAAAACTCCCTCAGTCAAAGCCTGTCGGCTTTGCCAGCTTCCTCAAGGAGGGAGCCTTGGGGTGGTGCGGCCTTGTTTCTGGTACAAAAAAGGCCCCCTCATAGAGGGGGCTGGCATCGCGCAGCGATGACGGGAGGAGTTTTGTGTGCAGGCTCACACCCACTCCTCGTTGAACACATAGTCGCCGGGAGCGGCATAGCTGGTCAAGGCTGAGAGCACGCCGCCCAGCACACCGTTCTCATAGCCGATGCACTCCTTTGTCAGGCCGGTGACGCCATTGCGTGTTTCGTGCCGGCGGATGATGGAATCGTAATATTCATCGGTCGGTTCTCCTTTATATCATATAGCGGGGCTTCACAGGCGGCCGTCTGCCACGGCGCGCCGGTGTTCGGCCAGGGTCAGCTGCCGCAGCACCTGCAGGCAGGGGCGGGTGTCGTCCTTGCGGGTGAACAGGCAGGTGGGTGCCGGCGGAAAGGGGAAGCTCAGCGGGTGGAACCACTCGGGCGGGTAGCCGTGGCTCCGCACCGGGCTCAGGAACAGGCATTTTCCGGCCAGCATCCGGACGTATTCCTTTTCAAAGTCGGGCACCATGAGCCACCGCAGGGGAATGTCCTCCATGCAGCGCCGTAACATGGACACGAATACGGCGTCACAGCTTTCAAAGCAGATGGTCTGCCCGGCCAGCTGGTCGGGGGTCAGGGTGCCGCAGGCACTCAGCGGGCTGCCGGGGCTTGCCAGCAGATGGCATTTGGTATCGAACAGGGGCAGGCAGTCGATGGCGTCGCTCACCGGTTCCAGCAGTATCTGGATCAGGGCGTCCACGCCGCTCTGCAGAACCTCTTCCGGGGAGGTACAGGAGGTATCGGTGCGCACCTCCAGGTCACAGTCCGGCAGCTCCTGGCTCAGCGCCATCAGCAGGTCGTGGTACACAAGATCCCGCGACGCCATGGTCAGCGGCACCTGCAGCACCAGCTTTTCGCGCCGGGCGGGCCCGGCGGCCAGTGCATGCTGGAACGCCTGATAGCTCTGCCGGACGTTCTGGGCAAAGGCGGCAAACAGCTGCCCGGCTTCGGTGGGCTCCACCCGGCAGGTGGTGCGGGTGAACAACGGAGTGCCCAGTTCTTCTTCCAGTGTGCGGATCTGGTAGCTCAGGGTGGGCTGGGTGAGAAACAGCTGCCGCGCGGCAGCCGAAAAATTCAGTGTTTCATAAAGAGCCAGAAAACAGCGGATCTGACGGTCGGTCATGCAAAGCGGGCCTCCTTTCCGGCATTTCCTTCATTGTAACAAAACCGCTGGGGAAGGTCAATAAACTTATAGAAAAAATACATAACTAAAAACCGGAAATTGAATTTCTCTTTTGGTGAAAATTTCACTATAATAATATCGTCAAAAAAGCGTCAAACTGCGCAAGGCAGAAACGCTTTGGAAGAAAAAGAAGAAAGAAACAGAAAGGGTTCCGCACTATGAACAAGATCTCGCGCAGAAACTTCATCCGTGCATCGGCTCTCAGCGCTCTGGGCGCTGCCGCTGCAGGCGCACTGTCCGGCTGCTCCAACAACGCAGCCAGCAGCGCCGCCGCTTCCTCCGTGGCAAGCTCTGCCGCTGCCTCCGAGCAGCCCGCAGCCGCTGCTTCCGCCATCACCTGGGATGACATCTTTGCCACCAGCTACTCGCAGGCTAACCGCGGCTCCAACCCGGACGCCAAGGCTCCTGAGACCCCGGAAGAGTACATCGAGCAGAAGGGCAACGGCGACATCATGGGCTCCATGATGGTCGGTATGGTCGATTCCCTGAACATCCCGGAAGAGCAGTTCATGAACAACAAGCCCGCCTGGCTGGGCGATGAGCCCCAGCTGGCCGACAAGGTCGAGTACACCAAGGACTGCGAAGTTCTGGTCATCGGTTCCGGTCAGGCCGGTACTGCCGCCGCCCTGCGCTGCGCTGAAGAGGGCCTGAACACCATCTGCTGCGAAGTGCAGACCTGGGAAGAGTACGACAACTATGCCTGCGACCTGACCACCTACAACTCCAAGTTCTTCCTGGACAAGGGTGCCGAGAAGTACGACCCCATGGACATCTTCACCGAGTACATGGTCAAGGCTCTGGGCCACGCCAACCAGAAGATCGTCAAGGACTACGCCACCCGCTCTGGTGAGGCACTGGACTGGATGCTGGCTGAGCTGGACCCCGACTATGTTGCCAAGTACGCACACGCCGTGAACTACAAGGGCAACAAGCACTTCCAGAACCCCTGCAGCCACAGCTACTACTACGTCGGCATGACCCAGTGGCGTGATACCGGCACCGAGACCAACACCAACAACAATATGTGGCCGTACACCGTCCGTCTGCTGCAGCAGAAGGCTGTGGAGAAGGGCTGCAAGTACATCTACGGCGCACAGGGTCTGACCCTGGTGCACGAGAACGGCAAGGTCACCGGTGCCATCTTCACCGACATCGACGGCAAGTACTTCCAGGTCAATGCCGATGCTGTCATCGTGGCAGCCGGCGACTTCGGCGGCAACCCGGACATGCGTCTGGACCTGTGCGACACCCTGCGCAACCTGGCATGGTCCTACGGCAAGGACCGCACCGACGTGAACAACATTTCTTCCATGGGCCGTGACGGTTCCGGCATCCGCATGATGCTGTGGGCAGGCGCTACCATGGAGGCAGGCCCCCGTGCAGGTCAGGCAGCCGGCATCAACAGCCGCCCGTCCTTCCCCTTCGGCGGCATCTGGCCCATCTTCGGCAATGACGGCAAGCGTTTCTTCAACGAGACCATCACCCGCCACGGCTCCGTGGGCTACCTGGATATGATGCCGGAAGGCCAGAAGATGGTCTGCGTCACCGACTCCAACTGGGATGCTTACTGCGAGTATCAGGCATACGACCATCAGGCCATGGACCGCAGCAACGACTACATGCTGGAGAAGGTCCGCAAGGATATGGCCAACTACAAGACCGGCCCCGACGGCTTCTCCGTGCAGGCCTTTGCCCGCTACGGCAACGACCCCACCACCCTGTATGCTGCCGACACGCTGGAAGAGCTGGCCGACATCATGGGCTATGAGGGCGACGCAAAGCAGGGCTTCCTGGACGAGGTCAAGCACTGGAACGAGATGTGCGACGCCGGTTACGACTCCGACTGGGGCGCAGACGCATCCATGATGCACTTCAAGATCCAGAATCCTCCGTTCTTCGCAGCTTCCTCCGTCACCGGCGGCAACCCCTCCGGCGGCCTGTGCCAGCACGCTGCAGTCTGCACCGATGGTGAGTACCGCGTCCTGACCGGTGCCAAGGCTCCCATCCCCGGCCTGTACGCTGTCGGCAACTGCTGCGGCCAGCGCTACGGTGTGCAGTACCACACCCCCACCGCAGGCAACAGCTGCGGCAGCGCGTTCGTGACCGGTTACCTGGCTGCCGAGTACGTCAAGAACGATCTGGACAACGGCATCGGCGGCGGTGAGAACGGCTCCGAGGAGCGCACCACCAACGGCCAGTACTATGCCGGCACCTACACCGCTTCCAAGAACTCCGGCTACAGCACCGTGACCGTCACCATGACCTTCAGCGAGGACGCCATCACCGACTGCAAGATCACCTCTTCCGGCAACGATGACCTGATGAAGGCCGACCTGCGCAGCAGCATGGCCGCTGCCGTGGTGGACAGCCAGGGCGACACCAGCGTGGATGCCATCACCTCTTCCACCCTGAGCTTCTCGGTCAAGGCTGTGCAGGAGGCTGTGGCCGACTGTATCGCACAGGCAAAGGCCTGATCTTTTCCTTGCCAAAACCGCACGCGCCCGGTAGAATAAGACCAGAACAGGGTTTGCTCTGACGGCACCGTGTGCGTTCCACACAATCGGTTTTCTTTTTTTCTTCTCGGTGCCGCGCCGGGGCCGGGCATCTGCCTGCCCCGGCGCGGCATTGCTGTTATGCGGAGGTTTGAAACAAACATGGAGACGACAACGCTGCATCCGGTCGTGATGAAGCTCAATTTTCCCTTTATCACCCGCAAGCCTTCCTTCTGCGGGCGCACCCTCATTGAGGGCCACAACACCGAACTGCTGCACCGGTATGTGCTGGCCATGGCGCTGGAGCTCAAGGCCAACGCCGCCGACCTGGCCGACTGCGAGGTGCAGGCCATCCGTCTGGGCGGCGGGTCTGCCTCCATCATCAATGGCAGTGATCTGGACCACCTGCTGCGGCTCATCCGCAGCTGCTATCATGTGGCAGAGGACGCTCCGGTGACCATGCGCACCTGCCCGGCGGACATCAATGGCGCCAACATGCCCTTCTACAACCGCTCCCACCTCACCCGCTACGATCTGGAGCTGTACTCGCTGGAGCCGCTGGATTTCTGCACGCTGGACACCCTCAACTATTCCGAGCAGATGCCCTACATCACCCACGGTTTCCTGCGGGCCGACCGCCGCGACAGCATGGGCTTTGTGCTGCTGTACGGCAAAAAGACGGTGTCCCGTTGGGGCTTCCGCCACTCGGTGCTGGAGGTGACGCGCCGGCCGGTGTGTCATGTGCTGCTGCAGCGCTGCGCCGGAGCGGATATGCTGGACGACGCGGAAGCCCAGGCCCAGCTGGACGAGGCAGCCCAGCTGCTTACCGAGGCGGGCTTTGTGCAGTACCTGCCCCGGCGTTGGGCAAAGCCCGGCTGTGAGGACAAATTCTGGCAGGGCGCGGCCAACGGTATGGATGTGCTGGCCTTCGGCCTGTCGGCCTACACCCGGCTGGACGGCATGATCACCACCAATACCTCCGACCTGAACACCTATCTGGCCCACAGCGCAGACTACGAACAGATCACCGTGTCCACGGTGCCGGTGCAGACGGCAGAATGAACAAAGGCAGCCCTTCCCGTGCGGAGGGGCTGCCTTTGTTTTTGATTCGCGGATCCTGTCTGGATAAAATGTGCAGGGAACCTTACGGTTTCTGCCGTGCGGCGATCTGGCTGGCCGTGGGGGGCGTGTCGCCCTGCGCGGCGTTTTCCAGCGCACCGATGCGGCGGTCCAGATCGCGGATGCGCTGGGCCACCACATCCGGCAGATCCTGCTGGTCCAGGTCGTCGGCGGGGTTCACGGCCTTGTTGTTGATGCGCACCACCTCGGCGGGCACGCCCACGGCCGTGCAGTTGGCGGGCAGGTTGCACAGCACCACGCTGCCCGCGCCGATGCGGGCGTTGTCGCCGATGTACACCGGGCCCAGCACCTTGGTGCCCGCGCCGATGAGCACGTTGTTGCCCAGGGTGGGGTGGCGCTTGCCGGTGTCCTTGCCGGTGCCGCCCAGCGTCACGCCGTGGTAGATGGTGCAGTTATCGCCGATCACGGTGGTCTCGCCGAACACGATGCCCATGCCGTGGTCGATGAACAGGCACCTGCCGATCTGAGCACCGGGGTGGATCTCGATGCCGGTCTTGTGGCGGCCGTGCTGGCTGACCCAGCGGGCAAGGAAAAAGTGCCCGTGCTCATACAGCCAGTGGGCAATGCGGTGGTAAACCAGGATATGGAAGCCGGGATACAGCAGGATGACCTCCAGCACGCTGCGTGCGGCAGGGTCCTTGCGCTGGATGTTCCGTGCGTCCTCCAATAAGCTCATGTGGGAAACCCTCCCTTTTGTTCAGCCGCCTCGGTGCGGCTCTCTCTTTTTGACAGATACTATAATAACACATGCAAACTTCAATGTACAGTGCTTTGGTAGGAATTGACGGAGAAAAATCCCCCTCCGCGCAGGGATTATGGGGCGGGAAACGGGTTTTCGGTAGAGTAGCCAAAATTCCGGGAGATACAGCCAAAACCTTTTCACACAGGAATCTTACAGAAAGCATTGACACATTTTGCGTTTCTATGATAAAATATAACGAAAACAAATGCGAAGGAAAAGGAGAAGCGGACGAATGCTGTCAAAAATGAACGCTGAACTGAAAAAGCAGTTTGCAGCCGTTTTTGCGGTGGGTTCCGTGTTTCCTTTTTTCGCTTTTTGAACTTTTCCGTTTGTGGAAAAGTTCTTTTTTTTGCCTGTCCGCGGGCTGCAATGCCCGCATCCGCCCATCCGAAATACGAACAGGGAGGTAAAAGAATATGCTGCTCATCAACGCTGTAAACGCTGCGGGCCGCCCGGTGGAGCTTTTCGTGAAAGACGGAAAGATCGCCGCCGTGGGTCAGGATCTTTCCGCACTGGCCGGGGAGGGGGAGACTGTCCTCGATGCCGGCGGGCTGACCGTGCTGCCCGCCTTTGTGGACCTGCACTGCCACTGGCGCACCCCGGGCTTTGAATATAAGGAGGACATCGCCACCGGAAGCATGGCTGCGGCCGCAGGCGGCTACACCTTTGTCAACCTGATGCCCAACACAAAGCCGGTCTGCTCCTCTGCCGCACAGGCAGCCATGGTGGAGCAGAAGGCCGCCGAGGTGGGCCTGTGCGATGTGAACCAGACCGTTTCCATCACCGAGAACTTTGACGGCAAGACCATCGACCACCTCAAGACCCTGCCCGCCAGCGTGAAGTTCATCACCGAGGATGGCCACGGTGTGCAGGACAACGCCACCATGGCCCGGGCCTTTGCCATCTGCACCCAGCGGGATATCACCGTGATGAGCCACGCCGAGGATATGGAGATCAGCCCCTGGGATTACCGGCTGGCCGAGGATCTGGAGACCGTGCGCAACTGCTGGCTGAGCGAGTACTACCAGACCAGGCTGCACATGTGCCACGTTTCCACCCGGGGTGCGCTGGAGGCCATCCAGATGGCCAAGCTGCGCGGCGCACCCGTGACCTGTGAGGTGACCCCGCATCACCTGTGGTTCAACAATGAGACCTGCGATTACCGGGTCAACCCGCCCATCCGCACCGCGGATGATGTGCAGGCGCTCATCGATGGCATCCGTTCCGGTGTGGTGGATGCCATTGCCACCGACCACGCTCCCCACTCTGAGGAGGACAAGCTGAAGGGCATGGCCGGTATGGTGGGCAGCGAGACCGCCTTTGGGGTCTGCTACACCAAGCTCTGCAGGGAAGAGGGCCTGCCGCTGGAACTGCTGGTGCACCTGATGAGCACCCGCCCGGCAGAGATTCTGGGCCTTGCCAAGGGCCAGCTGGAGCCGGGCTACGATGCAGACTTCGTGCTGGTGGATCTCGACACCCCCTACACCGTGGACAAAGAAAAGCTGCACTCCAAGAGCCATAACTGCCCCTTTGATGGTGCACAGCTCTACGGCAGGGTCTATGCCACCATCAAGGGCGGCAAGCTGACCTATCAGGCTGAGGAGTAAAAGTCAGAACGTATCACTTCACCTCTTTGCCAAGGGCTCCCCTACTAGGGGAGCTGGCAGCGCGTCAGCGCTGACTGAGAGGTTTAATTCGTAATAAGAGAGTATGGAGGAACCCGACAATGACAAACATGGACAAGCTTTACGAAGCAGTTGCAGCCCGCGGCCCGGTGTGTGTGGGTCTGGACACTGATTTCAGCTACCTGCCCGCTGACTTTGTGGACACCACCCTGACCAAGGGGGAGAACATCGTCCGCTTCAACAAGAAGCTCATTGATGCCACCAAGGCTGTGGCTGGCTGCTACAAGGTGCAGATCGCATACTACGAGTCCCTGGGTCTGGAGGGCATGAAGGCCTACGCCGAGACCCTGGCCGCTGTCCGCGAGGCTGGTATCCCTGTCATCGCCGATATCAAGCGCGGCGATATCGCCAAGACCGCCGAGATGTACGCCATGGGCCACTTTACCGGCGACTTCGAGTCCGATTTCGTCACCCTGGCCCCCTACATGGGTCTGGATTCCATCAGCCCCTACCTGCCCTATGCCGAAAAGCAGGGCAAGGGCATGTTCGTCCTCTGCCGCACCTCCAACGGCGGTGCCAAGGACTTTGAGTATGAGAAGCTGGCAGACGGCCGCCACGTCTACGATCTGGTGGGCGACAAGCTGAACGCTCTGGGCAAGGACTACATGGGCGAGCACGGCTACTCCTCCATCGGTCTGGTCATCGGCGGCACCCACATCGAGGAGGCCACCGAGATCCGTGCAAAGTATCAGGACAGCTTCTTCCTGATCCCCGGCTACGGCGCACAGGGCGGCAAGGCCGAGGACATTGCCCAGTACCTCACCAAGGGCAACGGCGGCGTGGTCAACTCCAGCCGCGGCATCCTGCTGGCCTATAAGAAGCAGCCGGGCACTGCCTTTGACGAAGCCGCTTACAACGAATGTGTGAATATGAAGGAGGCCATTGCTCATGCGTGCAGCCTGCTGTGAAGCCACTGTCCTGCGCAATGAGGTCATTGCCCCGGACATCCGTCTGCTGACCGTGGTCTGGCCCGACCGCGACCACGCCCCCCACGCAGGCCAGTTCTTCACCCTGCGTGCCTGGGGTGCCGACGAAGCCCCCTTCCTGTCCCGGCCCATCAGCGTGCACCGCTGGAACCCGGACAGCAGCACCATCGAGTTTCTGTATCAGGTGGTGGGCGAGGGCACGGAAAAGATCGCGCAGCTCAAAATGAAGGATACCTTCCAGCTCACCGGCCCTATGGGCAACGGCTTTGATGTGCCGGACATCCTGAGCAAGTACAAAAAGATCGCTGTGGTGGGCGGCGGCATCGGCACCGCGCCCATGTTCCAGCTCACCCGTGAACTGGCAGCGGCAGGTGTGAAGCCGGATGTGTTCTTCGGCTTCCGGGATGCCCCCTACTGCATGGAGGAGTACCGGGAGATCGCCAACCTGGTGAAGGTGTCCACCGACACCGGCGCGGTGGGCTTCCACGGCTTTGTCACCCAGCTGTACGACCCCGCCGACTACGATGTGGTGCTGGTGTGCGGCCCCACGGTCATGATGAAGAACGCCGCCCGCCTGTGTGCCGAGAAGGGCACCCCCTGCTTTGTGAGCATGGAAAAGAAGATGGCCTGCGGCATTGGTGCCTGCCTTGGCTGCACCTGCGAGAC
>OOCX01000824.1_pt1 | contig 22133 bp, 19 predicted proteins | sample 1671231 | NCBI WGS metagenome assembly OOCX01 (sample SAMN06348135, study PRJEB24527) | human gut metagenome | biome: human gut; feature: ankylosing spondylitis patient; material: feces | host: Homo sapiens | place: China | collected 2015-10 | reverse complement strand
CCGAAGGCTGATTACTACGACGCCTTCGTCAACCCCTATGACTGCACCAATATCAGAACGACGGCGAAGGAACTGAAAATCCCGGAGCGTATATTTGTCAGGTTTCTACTCGCGGAAGGCTATATGTTCCGATCTCCCTCCAATCAGCTTCTTCCCTACAACAAGAAGAGCAACGAGGGACTGTTTATTGTCCGCGATGTTGTGACCTACTGTTTTACCGGCTCTCAGACCTTTTTCACCCCCAAGGGCAAGGAAGTGGTTCGCCTTCACTATATGCGCTTATATGGTGCAGAACACCCCGGCGGATTGGCAGGGTGATTATGTGTCCTTCCATCGCAACAATAGAACCCGTGACTTCACGGTCATGGGCAATATTCATCTGAGGGATAAGAACTTGTCCCTCAAGGCAGTCGGTCTTCTTTCAAAAATGCTGTCGTTCAATGATAGCTGGCAGTTTTCTACCCGCGGACTGGCGGCTATTTGCAAGGAAGGTCCCGACGCCATTCTCTCAACGCTCAAGGAGCTTGAGGATAACGGCTACATTGTCCGTCACAGAGCAAGAGATGATAAGGGCAGACTTGTCACAACAGAGTTCGACATTTACGAGTCTCCACAAGCCGGTTTGCCACACGGGGAAAACCCACATAGGGAAAATCCCGATGTGGCTAATCCAGACGTGGAAAATCCACACGGGGATTATCCTGCACAATTAAATACTGATCAAGTAATTACTCAAGAAAGAAATACTCTCTCAAAGAACTATCAATCCATCAATCTTGATGGGATGGACAGGATGGATGAGCGAAGCGAGTATGAAGAGATTATCAAAGAGAATCTTGACTACAACATTCTCTGTCAGGATCCGAAGTTCGATAAAGACCGCTTCCGGGAGATCATGGACATCATGCTGGATGCCGTCTGCTCTACCGCTCCGACCATCCGTATCAATGGCGAGGATATGCCGCAGCAAGTGGTCAAGTCCCGCTTCCTCAAGCTGAATAGCAGCCACATAGAGTACGTTCTGGAAGCAATGAACAAGAACCCGTCAGACATCCGCAATATCAAAGCGTATCTTCTGACGGCTCTCTACAACGCCTCTCTGACGATAGACAATTACTACTCCGCCCTCGTCAATCATGATTTCTACGGGCAGGACAGAACGGCAGGGTCAAAGAAGCCGAAGACCTACGATTATAGCCTCTGTGAAGACACTCTTTAATGAATACTGTCGTGAGCATTGCTCGGAAAGGAGGACCGCTCGAATGAAAATCATCTATCGCTGGATTGTGCCGCCTTAGCTTCGGCAGCAGTCCCCATAATCATTTCAAGGAAAGGAGGTAAACGCCGCAATGCAGGATGAAGTCAACACCAAAGTTGTTGCAATCATGATCAAGGGCGGAAAAATCTCAGCCGAGGTGCTGAAAAAAGCTCTGGACAAGTTCGTTCAGGAGATCGAGAAGACGCAGAAGCAGATGCAGCAGCCCAAAACCTATCGCGGCAAGCAGTCCATCAAGCATCTGATGAGCCAGAATGCCGCCATCTCCAACATCGAAGTGACGGACGGCAACATCAAGTCCTTTGAGCGTACTGCCAGCAAATACGGTCTGGACTTTGCGCTCAAGAAGGACGTTTCCGTAGAACCGCCCAGCTATCTTGTCTTCTTCAAGGGACGAGATGTTGATGTGATGACCGCCGCCTTCAAGGAGTTCTCCGCAAAAACCGTCAAGCAGAAGGAACAGCCGTCCATCCGGCACAAGCTGGATCAGGAGAAAGCACAGAGCAAGGCGCAGCACAAGGAGAAGGTCAAGGTCAAAACCAAGGATCGGGGTGTGGAGCTGTGAACAAGCCCGATGTGAAGAAGCTCATTCTTCTGAACCTTCCGTATGTCTTCGCCTTCTACTTTGCGGATAAGATCGCCGCCGTGTTTCGTCTCGCTCCCGGCACGGAGTTCATCGACAAGCTGACAAACGGCTTTGCTGTATTCGGCACTGCCTTTGCAAATCCGCTGCCCAGCTTTCATCCCGTCGATCTGCTCATCGGTCTGATTGCCGGTGCGTTGCTCAAGCTGGCGGTCTACGTCAAAGGCAAGAACCGCAAGAAGTTCCGGCAGGGCGAAGAATACGGATCTGCACGATGGGGCAAGCCGGAGGACATCAAGCCGTACACGGACCCGGAGTTCTCGAACAACGTCATCCTAACGCAGACGGAGTTCCTGACCATGAACAGCCGTCCAAAGCAGCCAAAATTCGCCCGTAACAAAAATATCCTTGTCATCGGCGGTTCCGGATCAGGTAAAACGCGCTTTTTTGTAAAGCCAAACCTGATGCAGATGCACAGCAGCTATGTTGTGACTGACCCGAAGGGGACGGTGCTGGTGGAGTGCGGTAAAATGCTTGAAAAGGGCGGCTACATTATCAAGTCGCTGAACACCATCAATTTCCGGAAATCCATGCACTACAACCCTTTCAGCTACATCCGCAGTGAGAAGGACATCCTCAAGCTGGTCAATACGATCATCGTCAATACGAAGGGAGACGGCGATAAGTCCGGCGAAGATTTCTGGGTCAAGGCGGAAAAGCTCTACTACACAGCTCTCATCGGCTACATCTGGTACGAGGCACCCGACCACGAGAAAAACTTTACTACCCTGCTCGAAATGATCAATGCCTCGGAAGCCAGAGAGGACGATGAGACCTTCAAGAATCCCGTGGACAAGATGTTCGACGAGCTGGAAGCCCGTGACCCGGATCACTTCGCGGTCAAGCAATACCGCAAATACAAGCTGGCTGCTGGCAAGACCGCTAAGTCGATCTTAATTTCCTGCGGTGCAAGGCTTGCGCCCTTCGACATCGCAGAGCTGCGGGAGCTGATGAGCTACGACGAGATGGAGCTGGACACCATCGGAGACCGAAAGACGGCGCTGTTCGTCATCATTTCGGATACCGATGACACCTTCAACTTCGTTGCGGCAATCATGTATTCCCAGCTCTTCAACCTTCTCTGCGACAAAGCAGATGACGTTTACAACGGGCGGCTTCCCGTCCATGTGCGCTGTCTGCTTGACGAGTTTGCGAACATCGGTCAAATCCCGAAGTTTGATAAGCTCATCGCCACCATACGAAGCCGGGAAATTTCGGCGTCAATCATCTTGCAGTCCCAGTCTCAGCTCAAGACCATCTACAAGGACGCGGCGGACACCATCACGGGCAACTGTGACTGCACGCTTTTCCTCGGCGGCAAGGAGAAATCCACGCTCAAGGAAATCAGCGAGGTGCTGGGCAAGGAGACAATCGACCTTTACAACACCTCAGAAACCCGTTCCAACAACAACTCCTACGGCTTGAATTATCAGAAGACCGGCAAGGAACTGATGTCTCAGGATGAGATCGCCGTCATGGACGGAGCCAAGTGTATTTTACAGCTTCGAGGCGTGAGACCTTTTCTCAGTAACAAATACGACATCACGAAGCATCCAAAGTACCGGCAGCTCTCCGACTACGACAAGCGGAACGCCTTTGACATCGAGAAATACCGGCAGCACAAGCTGGTAGTCAAGCCCGATGACACGTTCGACCTCTATGATATGGGCGAGGTCGAAGCGGATTAAAGCCCCGTCGCTGCACTGCGCAGTGGGTAAAGCCTGATGGCTCCCAAAGCAGAACAGCGACGGGGCTTCTTTTTTTATGCCCATTTTCAAAAATACACAACCAATCTTTTTCAAATCAAGGAGGAAAATCTATGGCTTTCATCAATCAGGCTGTCACGGTTCTTCAGACGCTCGTTATCGCCCTCGGTGCCGGTCTCGCGGTGTGGGGTGTTATCAACCTCATGGAAGGCTACGGCAACGACAATCCGGCGGCTAAATCTCAGGGCATTAAGCAGCTCATGGCTGGCGGCGGCGTGGTGCTGATCGGCACGACACTCATTCCTCTACTCTCCGGTCTGTTCGGTTGATCCGGAACACACAGGAAGTAACCATCGGGGCGGGTGCTGAAAGTGGCACTCGCCCTCCCATTTCAACAACATTTTTAAGGAGGAAATTCAAGTATGGCATTTATCAATCAGGCAGTTACGGTTCTCCAGACGCTTGTTATCGCCCTCGGCGCGGGTCTCGCAGTGTGGGGTGTTATTAACCTCATGGAAGGCTACGGAAACGATAATCCTGCGGCTAAATCTCAGGGTATCAAGCAGCTCATGGCTGGCGGCGGTGTGGTGCTGATCGGCACGACCCTCATCCCCCTGCTCTCCGGTTTGTTCGGCTAATCCACGGCAAGCCCAGCTTAACCGAAGGGTGGTGAAATATTGGGCAGCATTTTAGAAAAGATCGAACAAGCTCTCAAGGATATGCTGATCGGATGGATCGAGAGCAACCTGACCAATATGTTCACCGATGTCAATGAGAAGGTAGGAACGATTGCCGCCGAAGTTGGGCAAACACCGTCCGGCTGGAACGGCGGCGTGTACCAGATGATCCGGGGACTATCCGAAAACGTGATAGTCCCCATCGCTGGTATCATCATCACCTTCGTTTTGTGCTACGAGCTGATTTCCATGATCACCGAGAAAAACAACCTTCACGACATGGACACATGGATGTTCTTCAAGTGGTTTTTCAAGGCGGCTGTGGCGATCTATCTCGTAACACACACGTTTGACATCGTGATGGCAGTATTCGACATCGGGCAGAACGTGGTTTCCGGTGCAGCCGGAGTCATCCACGGCAACACCAGTATTGATATTGACGCGACGATTGCGCAGATGCGTACCGGCATGGAGAACATGGGCGTCGGAGAACTGCTCGGACTGTCGATAGAAACGCTCCTGATCAGCCTGTGCCTCAAAATCATGGCGATCCTCATTACGGTTATCCTCTACGGGCGCATGATTGAGATTTACTGCACCGTGAGCATCGCGCCTATTCCCATCGCAACCATGAGCAACCGCGAATGGGGCAGCATCGGCACGAACTATCTAAAAGGCTTGTTCGCTCTGGCATTTCAGGGCTTTCTCATCATGGTCTGCGTCGGCATCTATGCGGTGCTGATCAACGGCATGATCATCGCAGACAACATTCATTCGGCTCTGTTCTCTGTGGCAGCGTACACGGTCATTCTGTGCTTCTCGCTGTTCAAGACCGGAAGCCTCGCAAAATCCATTTTCCATGCGCACTAAGGAGGTCGGCAGCATGAAGAAGTACAGCATCATCTACGCCGATCCCCCTTGGGCGTATCGGACTTACTCCAAGAAGGGACAGGGACGGTCGGCAGAAAGCCACTACCCGACAATGTGTATTGAAGACATCAAGGCACTTCCGGTCGGTGAGCTTGCCGCGAAGGACTGCGCTCTGTTTCTCTGGATCACGTTCCCGTGCCTCTGTGAAGCACTCGAAGTGCTGACGGCATGGGGCTTTTCTTATAAGACCGTGGCTTTTGTATGGGTGAAGCAAAACCGCAGGAACGATGACCTCTTCACCGGCATGGGCTACTGGACAAGGGCAAACGCGGAAATCTGCATCCTTGCAACAAAGGGACACCCGAAGCGAGTTGACGCCGGTGTGCGTCAGGTCATTCTCAGTCATATTGAAGAGCATTCCAAAAAGCCGGATGAAGCGCGGGAGCGCATTGTCCGGCTCATGGGAGACCTTCCCCGCGTAGAGCTTTTTGCCCGTCAGTCTCCCGAAGGCTGGGACGTTTGGGGCAACGAGGTCGAATGCACGGCTCATCTTCCAATGGAGGAAACACCATGCTGCGGCTAAAACCCATCTCTCTTCGAGACGCCAACGAGTATGTCCGGCAGCATCACCGGCATCACAAGCCGGTTGCCGGTCACAAGTTTTCCATCGGCTGTGAAGCAGACGGTGAGCTGGTCGGTGTAATCATCGCCGGGCGTCCCGTCAGCCGGTATCTGGATGACGGCTTCACATTGGAGGTTACAAGGCTATGCACCAACGGGGCGAAGAACGCTTGCAGCTTTCTCTACGGCGCGGCGGCAAGAGCTGCTGCGGCTATGGGCTATAAGCGCATCATCACCTACACGCTGGAAAGCGAAAACGGTGCAAGCCTTCGGGCTTCCGGCTGGATCTGTCAAGGCAAAGCGGGTGGGCTTCGCTGGACGGGCAAGCGTCAGCCGAAGGAGGATCAATATCCCGCACAAATGAAGCTGCGCTATGAAAAGCAGCTTAGAAAGGAGGAAACAGTCAATGGCATTTGTTCCGGTCCCGAAGGATCTTAACCGCGTCAAAACGAAGGTCATGTTCAACCTGACCAAGCGGCAGCTCATTTGTTTTTCCATCGCTGCGGCGGTCGGCGTCCCGATCTTCTTTCTGGCGAAGGCGCATCTCGACTTGTCTACGGCGGCAATGCTGATGGTGGTCATCATGCTCCCGTTCATCTTCTTCGCGCTTTACGAGAAGGACGGTCAGCCCGCCGAGAAGTATCTGTACCACATCGTACAGTCCATGTTTATCCGGGACAAGGTGCGTCCCTATCGCACAAACAATCTCTACGCTGAAATTCAGCAGAAAATCAAAGAACAGGAGGAATTGCAGCTTGAACAACAGCACAGCAAAGGCAAAGCCTAAGATGACCGTCAAAAACGGCGTCGTTTACGGCGATGCCCTTTCCGCTCAGGAAAAGAAGCGGATCGTCATGCAGAAGAAAAAGGACAGGAAGGCAAAGAAAGTCCGCAAGTCCGCCCAGCAGACCATCCCCTATGTGGAGATGTGCCGCGACGGTATCTGCAAGGTAAACAGCCGCCTCTACACGAAGTCCATCGCCTTTGAGGACATCAACTACCAGCTTGCGCAGAACGAGGACAAAACTGCCATCTTTGAGAACTGGTGCGACTTTCTGAACTACTTCGACAGCTCGATCTTCGTCCAGCTCTCCTTCATCAATCAGAAGGCAAGCCTGAATGAGTTCCGCAAGCGCATCAACATTCCGGCACAGGAGGACGATTTCAACGACATCCGCTCCGAGTATTCCGGTATGCTGCAAAGCCAGCTCACCAAGGGCAACAACGGGCTGATCAAGAAGAAGTACATCACCTTTGGCATCGAGGCGGACTCTCTCCGCACGGCAAAGCCGAAGCTCGAACGCATTGAAACCGACATCCTCAACAACTTCAAAACCCTCGGCGTGAAAACCGAGCCGCTGTCAGGCTACGAACGGCTGAAAGTGCTTCATGATGTGTTCAACATGGACAGCAATGAGCCGTTCCGCTTTTCCTTCGATATGGTTGCCCGGACGGGACTCAGCACGAAGGACTTCATCGCGCCCACTTCCTTTGACTTCCGTGAAGGCAAGTGCTTCAAGATGGGCAGAACCATCGGCGCGGTGAGCTTCCTGCAAATCCTCGCGCCGGAACTCAATGATCGTATGCTTGCCGACTTCCTTGAGATGGACAGCAACATCACGGTCAATTTTCATATCCGGACGATTGACCAGGCGAAGGCAATCAAGAGCATCAAGTCGAAGATCACCGACCTCGACAAGATGAAGATCGAAGAGCAGAAAAAGGCGGTCCGCTCCGGCTACGATATGGACATCATCCCGTCCGATCTCGCTACCTTCGGCGGTGAGGCGAAGCGTCTGTTGCAGGATCTCCAGACCCGCAATGAGAGACTGTTCCTTGTGACTATCCTCATCATGAACACGGCAACCAATCGCCAGAAGCTCGAAAACGCGGTATTCCAAACCGCCGCCATTGCCCAAAAGTATAACTGTGCGCTCAAGCGTCTTGACTTCCAGCAAGAGGAAGGGCTGATGTCCTCTCTGCCTATCGGCGTCAATCAGGTGGAGATTGAGCGCGGACTGACCACTTCCAGCACGGCGGTTTTCGTGCCGTTCACCACGCAGGAGCTTTTTCAGGGCGGCGAAGCTCTCTACTACGGGCTGAACGCGCTGTCCAACAACATGATCATGGTTGACCGCAAGCGGCTCAAAAACCCCAATGGACTGATCTTGGGTACGCCCGGTTCCGGTAAGTCCTTCTCCGCCAAGCGTGAAATGACGAACGCCTTCCTCATCACAGAGGATGACATCATCGTCTGCGACCCCGAAGCCGAGTATTTCCCCCTCGTGCAGAAGCTCGGCGGTCAGGTCATCCGTATCTCGCCGGTCAGCACGGATTACATCAATCCGCTGGACATCAACACGAACTACTCCGAAGAAGAAAACCCGCTGACGCTGAAATCCGACTTCATCCTCTCCATGTGTGAGCTGATTGTCGGCGGCAAGGACGGCTTGCAGCCGGTTGAGAAGACCATCATTGACCGCAGCGTCCGAATGGTCTATCAGGAGTTTCTTGCAGACCCCAAGCCGGAGAAAATGCCGATCCTCGAAGACCTCTACAACATTCTGAGAAATCAGAAGGAGCCGGAGGCACAGCGCATCGCAACCGCCCTTGAAATCTATGTTCACGGCTCTCTGAACGTCTTCAATCACAGAACGAATGTGGATGTCAACAACCGCTTTGTCTGCTATGACATCCGCGAACTCGGCAAGCAGCTCAAAAAGCTCGGTATGCTGATTGTGCAGGATCAGGTGTGGAACAGAGTTACCATCAACCGCGCCCAGCACAAGGCAACGCGCTACTACATGGACGAGTTCCATCTTTTGCTGAAAGAGGAACAGACCGCCGCGTACAGCGTGGAAATCTGGAAGCGTTTCAGAAAATGGGGCGGCATTCCGACCGGAATCACGCAGAACGTCAAGGATCTGCTTGCGTCCCGCGAGGTAGAGAACATCTTTGAAAATTCGGATTTTGTCTACCTTCTGAATCAGGCGTCCGGCGACCGGCAGATTCTCTCGAAGGCGCTGAACATCTCGCCCAGCCAGCAGAACTACATCACCAATTCTAATGCCGGTGAGGGGCTGATCTTCTACGGCTCGACCATCGTTCCCTTCAAGGACGATTTCCCGAAGGACACCCAGCTTTACCGCATCATGACCACCCGCTTAGAAGAAACCGTACAGAACTGATAGGAGGATTTTTGAATATGAACAACAAGATGATTACCATTCCCTACGCGGACGCTATCGAATACGGAGAGAACACCTCCGCGCTGTTTAAGGCTCTGTGGGAGCTGACCGATCTGATCCGACTGGAAAGCAACCTCAAGAAGCATCACCGCGCCTACCTCCATGTGAGGGAGGACATCGACGAAAAGGTCAAGGAGGCGCGTCAGATTATGACCAAGGTATCTGTGGATATGATCGGTTTCTACTTCAAGGTTGATGTTCCCGAAAGCAGCAACAGCGACGAGAATACCCCTTTCGCTGACGCGGCGGATGATGAAGCCGTATCTATCCCCAAGGACAAGTATGAGCTGATGATCGACGATCTGCTCACGATGTCCGAAATCATTCAGTGCGTCGCAGATATGCGCACGCAGGATGCGAAGGCAATCCGCGAGTTCGGCAAGTTCGTCCCCGCCTTTGCCGCCTTTGAGAAGAACCGGCTGAGCCTCTATCGTGAGGCGGCTAAGGAAGCCGAGGAAATCTTCGACCGTTGGGCGGACGAGATTGACGATCTCGACGAGGACTTCACGGAAGATGAGGATTACGAGCCGGACGAGTATTACTCCGACTGATATGCGCTCAAATCCGAAGAAAGGAGCTGGTTTTTATAGAGCTTGACATCATTCATACCGGCGATTGCCTTAAAATCCTGAAAACTCTGCCCGATGACAGCGTTCATTGCTGTGTGACGTCCCCTCCGTATTACGCGCTCCGCGATTACGGCATGGATGCCCAGATCGGCAGAGAGACAACGCCGAAGGAATATATTTCGCGCCTGACGGAAGTGTTTACCGAAGTCAGGCGCGTTTTGCGTCCGGATGGAACGCTCTGGCTGAACATCTCGGACACCTACGCCGGAAAAGGCAATCAGGGAGATTTCATTGACCCGAAGAACCCCAACGGCAGAAACGGTCAGGCTGTGGCCCTCAACAACAAGGTTGAGGGCTGCAAGCCGAAGGACATGATCGGCATTCCGTGGATGCTGGCTTTTGCCCTCCGTGATACCGGCTGGTATCTGCGCAACGACATCATCTGGATGAAGGATAACCCCATGCCGGAGAGCGTGAAAGACCGCTGCGCCCGCTGCTATGAGCATATTTTCCTGTTCTCCAAGTCCAAGAAGTATTTCTTTGACCATAAGGCAATCTCCGAGCCGATTGCCCCTGCAACGGCGGAACGCCTCAAGCGCGGCATGAAGGGCGGTAACAAGTACGGCAAGCCCGTTCCCGGTCAGCCTCAGCCGCAGTCCATCAACCGCCCCCGTGAGCATGGCGAGATCAAGGACGCAGACATCAATCCGCTTCGCAATAAGCGCGATGTCTGGAAGATCAACACCGTTCCCTTCAAGGGCGGTCATTACGCCGCCTACCCTCCGAAGCTGGTTGAGACCTGCCTTCTCGCCGGTTGTCCCGAAGGCGGCATTGTGCTTGACCCCTTTATGGGAAGCGGCACAACCGGCATGGTTGCTGCACAGATGGGGCGGCATTTTGTAGGCGTAGAGCTGAACCCTGAATACACCGAGCTTGCCTACAAGCGGATTGGAGGTGAAATCTGATGTCCAAGGAACCGGAACTCAAAGCCCGCGACAAGGTAGTCGTGCGGATGACGCGGGAGGGCGCGGTTGAGGAAAACCTGACGGCTGGCACCGAGCAGCGTGTGTCAAAGAGGCTGGAAGATGCGGAGCTGGTGAAGCCCGGTGAGACAGTCGAGCCTTCCGAAGCTCTTTCTGCGGAGGAACAGAAAAAGATGCAGATGCGCCGTCAACAGCGTCAGTTTCAGGCGGAACACACCGAGGATAACGACACTAAGCCGCCCTCGGAAACGTCCGTCACAGAAGAGAAAAGGGCAGAAAATCCACCCCAGAATGCACCCGAACCGCTGCCCGTGTCAGAGACTCCGCTCAAGCCTCCTGCTTTGGAGCAGCACGGCGTTTCTTCTCATACCGGCACGGTGATTGCCGAAACGGTTGTCACGCACAAGCTGCGCAAGACCTCTGCGGTTGAAGCCGTGGATGCAGACACCGTTCTCTCTCAAGCGGCGGAGACTGCCTCTGCGAAGCCGGTCTCGGACGATGCCGTTCCGCCCACGAAGCGGATGCAGAAGCTCGAAAGAAAATCTGAGAAGGCACATGATCGGCTGGATGCTGCCCGTGAGAAACTGCCCACGCACAAGGTTCTCAAGAAAGAGCGTGTCTTTGATGAGGAAACCGGCAAGGGCAAAACCCGCCTTCATTTTGAAGATGAGCTGAAAAAGCCGAAGGGCAAGGGCAAACTGCAATTTGAGGCGGACAAAACCGTCCGCAAGGTCGGTGACACCCTCGCTTCCGGCATTCACGGCAAAATCCATGAGGTCGAACAGGAAAACACGGCGGTTGAGGCGGCGCATAAGACGGAGATCGCCGTCGAGACTGCCGCTCGGCATTTCCGCCATCATCGGGAAAGCAGCGTCAACAAGCCTTATGAAAAGGTCTCCAAGCTGGAACACAAGGCGGATGCTGCTGATGCGAAGCTCCAATATGAGAGAAATCAGCAGGAGCATCCTGAGATGAAGAAGCAGAACATGAACAAGCACTACCAGAAGCAGAACATCAAGAAGGAATATGCCGCCGCTCGAAATGCCGGGTCTCAGACTGCCGGGACTGCCACAAAGAATACCGGCAAGAAGCTCGGTGAGAAGGCGTCCGACAAGATCAAGGAGTTCTTTGAGAAGAACAAGAAGGTCTTCATCTGGATCGGCGTCGGAATTGCCCTTCTCGTTTTGCTCGGTGCCGGAATCAGCTCGTGTTCGATGCTTACTTCTACCGGCTCGACGGTAATCGCTTCCTCTTATCTTAGTGAGGATGACGCGATGCTTGGCGCGGAGGCGCAGTATTGCCGGATGGAGCAAGAGCTGCAAAGCTATCTGGATAACTATGAAAGCACCCATGACTATGACGAATACCACTTCGATCTGGATGATATTGAGCATGACCCCTATGTGCTGATCTCCATCCTCTCGGCTCTCCATGAGGGCGAGTTCACGCTGGATGAGGTGCAGGGTACGCTCCAAATGCTGTTTGAAAAGCAGTATATCCTCACAGAAGAGGTCATCGTCGAAACCAGATACCGCACGGAAACCGACACATGGACGGATGCAGACGGCAACACGCACACGAAAACCTACCGCGTCCCGTATGACTACTACATCTGCAACGTGAAGCTCGAAAACTTCAATCTCTCCCACGTCCCGGTCTACATCATGTCTCAGGAACAGCTCTCCATGTACGCAACGTATATGTCGGTGCTGGGCAACCGCGAGGATCTGTTCGGTGACTCTCCCTATGTGGACAAGTACATCACAAATCCTCCCGCAGACTACGATGTCAACCCGGAATACCTGAACGATGAGAAGTTTGCAACGCTGATTACCGAGGCGGAAAAGTATCTCGGCTATCCGTATGTGTGGGGCGGCTCCAATCCTGACACGTCCTTTGACTGCTCCGGCTTCGTCAGCTACGTTCTCACGAACAGCGGTCTTGTGAATACCGGACGGCTTGGCGCACAGGGTCTTTACAACGTCTGTACGCCGGTTTCAAAGGCGAATGCCCAGCCCGGTGATCTCATCTTTTTCGTCGGGACGTATGACACCCCCGGCGTGTCTCACGTCGGCATTTACGTCGGTGATGGGGTCATGATCCACTGCGGCGATCCCATTCAGTACACATCCATCAACTCTTCCTATTGGCAGCAGCATTTCTACGCCTTCGGAAGACCCGCCTATTAAAAGAAAGGAGTTTTGCATGAATCCCAAGTATCAGAAAGTCCTCTCCGACATTGAGAAGGCTGAAAAGAAGAAGTCCGAAATCGAAGGGCAGCTCAAGGAGCTGTACGACAAGAAGACAGAGCTGGAAAACCTTGAAATCATCAATACCGTGCGCTCTATGGTGATGGACAAGGATCAGATCATGGCGTTCCTGTCTTCCATGAAGGGCGGCACCAAGCCCGCTGAAAATACGGAGGTAATCGACAATGCGTAAGAAGTTTCGTTTTCTGACCGTCCTTGCGGTCTGCGTCATGGTTCTGTCTTGCTTCTCGGTCACGGCATTTGCCTACGCCGATGATACCGAGCAGAACCTTCCCGTCACCGAGGCAACCCAGCCGGAACAGCAGCCCGCAGTCACTCCCACGCCGGAAAAGCCGAAGGGTGAGCCGATTGACGATGAGGGCAACGCCTACACCCGCGACTTGCTCTATGACAAGGCAACCAACAAGCAGTTCATCACTGTTCAGACGAAGAACGGCAACACCTTCTTCATTGTCATCGACTACGATGCGCCCATCAACGAGGATGAGGAACAGTATCAGACGTACTTCCTGAACATGGTCGATGAGAGCGATCTGCTTGCGCTGCTGGATGAAGACACTGCGGCTGCGCTGACCACCTGTAACTGCAAGGAGAAATGCGCTGCCGGTCAGGTCAACACCGACTGCCCGGTCTGCAAGACCAACATGAGCGAATGCACCGGCACAGCCCCCGCTACACCTGAGCCGGATAAGGATGCAGAAACCGATGCTCCCGCCCCTAAACCCGAAAAGAAGTCCAACGTCGGCATGATCCTCGTCATCTTTGCCCTTGCCGGTGCTGCGGGTGCAGCTTATTACTACATCAAGTTCGTCAAGGGCAGAAAGCCCAAGGATGAGGATATGGACTTCTTTGATGATGAAGGCTACGAGGAAGAGCCGTACATCAACGAGGATGATGAGCCGCAGATTGCGGAGGATGCCGAAACGGAAGGTGATGAAGATTGATCTTAGTCATTGCTGAAAAACCCAGCGTCGCCCAGTCCATCGCAAAGGTGTTGGGCGCAACGTCCCGCAAGGACGGCTACATGGAGGGCGGCAATTACATCGTTTCGTGGTGCTTGGGTCATCTGGTGGAGCTGGCAGACGCCAGCTCCTACGATGAGCGGTATGCCAAGTGGCGGTATGACGATCTGCCCATTGTTCCGGAAAGCTGGATGTTTGAGGTCACGAAGGACAAAGCACAGCAGTTCAAGGTGCTGTCCGCTCTTATGAAGGACAAGCGCGTCACCGAGCTGGTCTGCGCAACCGATGCAGGACGCGAGGGTGAGCTGATCTTCCGGCTGGTCTACAACAAAGCCGGATGCACCAAGCCCTTCAAGCGTCTGTGGATCAGCTCGTTGGAGGACTCCGCCATCCGCGAAGGCTTCAACCATCTCCGGGACGGCAAGGAATATGACCGCCTCTATGAAGCGGCACTCAGCCGCTCGAAGGCGGACTGGATTGTCGGCATCAACGGCACCCGCCTGTTTACCACGCTCTATCACAAGAAGCTGGTGGTCGGTCGCGTCCAGACGCCGACCCTTGCAATGCTGGTGGAGCGTGACGGGAAAATCTCTACGTTCCAGAAGGAGAAGTATTTCAACGTCCACGTCGGCAAGGGCGATCTGACCGCCGATCTGGAAAAGGTCAAAACCGAAGAGGAAGCAAAAAGAATTGCGGCGGCTTGCGAGAAAAAGCAAGCCGTCGTTTCTTCTCTCAAGCGGGAGACGAAAACCGTCAATCCTCCGAAGCTCTATGATCTGACCACCTTGCAGCGCGAGGCAAACCGATACTACAGCTTCACCGCCCAGCAGACGCTCGATCTCGTTCAGACGCTCTACGAAAAGAAGCTCCTGACCTATCCGCGCACGGACAGCCAGTTTATTACGGATGATATGGAGGACACCGCCCGTCAGGTCATTTCTATTGTCTGCCGCAAGCTTCCACTTTTCTCCGGCGTTTCGGTTACTCCGGACATTGCCCGCGTAACCGACAACAGCAAGGTCACAGATCACCACGCTATTCTCCCGACCGTCCAGCTTGAAAAGCAGGATGTTTCGGCGCTCCCTCAGTCGGAGCAGAAAATCCTCAATCTTGTTGGGATGCGCCTTCTGTGTGCGACCGGCGAGAAGCACACCTACGCAGAGACGCAGATCTCGCTCTCCTGCGAGGGCTATGCGTTCAAAGCCAAGGGCAAGACCGTCGTTCAAAACGGATGGAAAGCCATTGAAGAGCTGTTCAAGGCTTCCGTCAAGACGAAGGAAAAGGACGATCCCATGAAGTCCCTGCCCGAAGTCCATGAGGGTGATGTTCTGGATAGTGTGTCCGCCAGCGTTACGGAACACTTCACGACGCCTCCGAAGCAATACACGGAAGACACGCTCCTGTCTGCGATGGAGACTGCCGGAAACGATCAGTTCGACGATGACACCGAGAAGAAAGGTCTTGGAACACCCGCGACACGCGCCGGGATCATTGAAAAACTGGTAAAGTCCGGCTTTGCTGAACGCAAGGGCAAATCCCTCATTCCCACAAAGGACGGCTGCAACCTCGTCTGCGTCCTGCCGGAACAGATCACTTCTCCCGCAATGACGGCGGAATGGGAAAACACGCTCATGGAGATTGAGCGCGGCAATGCGGATGCAGACGCCTTCCTCAGCGGCATTGTCCGGATGACCGGGGATCTCGTGAAAGCCTACCCGTTTCTCTCCGATGCCGAAGCCCAGCGTTTCGGCACGGGTAAGGAGGAAATCGGCAAATGTCCTCGTTGTGGATCTCCGGTCTATGTCGGCAAGGGCAACTTCTACTGCTCGAACAAGGACTGCTCCTTCTGCCTGTGGGAAGACAACAAGTTCTTTTCCAGCAAGAAAAAGAAGCTGACCAAGAGGATTGCAAAGGAGCTGCTGGACAAGGGCTGGTGCCGAGTGACCGGGCTTTACACGCCGAAGAAGCCTCAGCTCTATGATGCGGTCATTCGTCTGGATGACAGCGGCGGCAAATACGTCAGCTTCAAGATGGAGTTTGATCGATGACCCGCCCAAAGTATGTTGCTTCATGCAGCGGAGGCAAAGACAGCGTAGCGACGCTCCTGCTGGCTGCACAGCACAATGAGCCGCTGGACGAAGCGGTTTTCAGTGAGGTCATGTTCGACAAAGACACAAGCGGCGAAGTCCCGGAACACCGGGACTTCATTTATGACCGGCTCAAGCCCTTCTGCGAAAAGGAGTTGGGCATCAAGTTCACCATTCTCCACGCGGACAAAACCTACGATGAGGTGTTCCATCATGTCATCACCCGCGGACCGCACAAGGGCGAGGTTCGCGGCTTTGCATGGGCTGGTATGTGTGCAGTCAATCGTGACTGCAAAATCCCGCCAGTCCGCAAGTACAATGCCGCACTCTCGCCGGACACTGTGAGCTATGTCGGCATCGCGGAGGATGAGCCAAAACGCCTTGCTCGTCTGGATGGAATAACGAAGGTCAGTCTGCTTGCCAAATACGGTATGACCGAGGCGGACGCCTACAAGCTCTGTCAGGAACACGGGCTGCTTTCCCCGATCTACGCTCACTGCCGAAGAAACGGCTGCTGGTTCTGTCCCAACGCCAGTGACTCGGAGCTGCTGCACATGGTCACAAAGCACCCGGATATGTTTGACCGGCTGATTGAATGGGAGAACGAGGATAACATCTTCCATCGTCGGCTGACGCGCATAGAAACCCCGTCTGAGGTAAAGGCTCGTTTACTGAGCAAATCCCAGACGGGGTTTTCTTCGCCCAAAAGCAAATAAGAAATGGAGGTTTGAGATGGCTGAAAACAAAAATGCACAGCAAGTCCGCGAAATCACGGACAAGCTGGAACAGGGCATCAAGGAGCTTTTTGAATCCGAGCGGTTCAAGGAATATCTCCGCACGATGTCCAAGTTCTACAACTATTCCTTCAACAACACGCTGCTCATTGCGATGCAGAAGCCGGAGGCAACCTATGTTGCCGGTTATACCTCGTGGCAGCGCAACTTTGACCGTCAGGTCATGAAGGGCGAAAAGGGCATCAAGATTCTTGCACCCGCGCCGTACAAGGCGCAGGAAGAGCGTGAGAAGATTGACCCCGCGACGCAGAAGCCGGTGATCGGCGCAGATGGAAAAACTATCACGGAAACGGTCGAAGTCCTGCGTCCTGCCTTTAAGGTGGTGAGTGTCTTTGATGTTTCCCAGACGGACGGCAAGGAGCTTCCGGACATCATCGTCGATGAGCTGAAAGGCACCGTCGAAAACTACGAGGCGTTCTTCGATGCGCTCAAGCAGGAGTCTCCCGTCCCCGTTTCCTTTGAGGATATTCCGGGCGGCGCAAAGGGATTCTTCTCGCCGGTTGAAAGCCGCATTGCCATTCAGGAAGGCATGAGCGAAATCCAGACGGTCAAAACCGCCATTCACGAGATCGCCCATGCCAAGCTCCACGCCGTCAAGCCGGATGAGAAAGCCGCGCCAGAAGATAAGAAGGATCGGCACACCAAGGAGGTTGAAGCGGAAAGCGTTGCCTACACCGTCTGCCAGCGGTACGGCATTGAAACCTCGGACTATTCCTTCGGCTACATCGCCGGTTGGTCATCCGGCAAGGAGACCAAGGAACTGAAAAGCTCTCTGGACACCATCCGCAAGACGGCGGCTGAGATGATCGAGGGCATTGACGCCAAGCTCAAGGTGCTGCTTGCAGAGAAAGCACAGTCCGCAGAGAAGGAAGCTCCCGTAAAGGAAACCGTTCCGGAGGAAAAGCCGGAAGTCCCCATTTACCGCGAGACGGCGAATTATGCTTATGAAGCCGGTGAGCTGGAGTCATATCGTGCTTCTCTCGCTGCAAACGAGGAATGCCGCAGAGCGATTGAGGCGGCGATCAGCTCCAACTACGGAGATAACCGGCTGGATGCGGATGCCGCCGTAAAAAGCGTCCTTGAGCAGTTCTCTCCGGAGCGCGTCCGGTATGTCCTTGCAAACACCATTCAGCAGAAAGACTTTGACGGGCGCATTCCGCAGCCCCTCAAGGAGTGGGCAAAGAGTGTTGAGGCCTGCCCGGAGAATGCCTCTCGCTTCCTTGTGGATAAACCCAATCCCGGACTGACGGCACTTTTCGTGGATGCGTTCCGTCAGCAGACCGAACCCCAGAAGGAAGTCACTTCTGAAAAAACAGAGGAAAGAGACCCGGAGGTAGTTGCATGGGAGAATGATGAGATTACCTCTATTGAGGTAAAAACCGTGGAGGTCAAGTCTCCCTTTGCCCCCTTGCCGGAGGAAGCGGCAAAAGCACCGAAAGCGCACCGCCTGACTGCCGAAGAGAAGGAGATCAAAGCCGCCGTCATGGACACGCTCAAGGGGCAGATTGCCTATAACAACGACGGTATGCGGGCGTCCTATCGCGCCTCTAACCATTCCTTCAATCTGCTGGCACGGAACGGCGTCAGGATCGAGGGTAACACGGTCACGCAGAATGGTGAGCCGCTGTTCAAAATCCATCGCCGTCATGCGGCGCGGAAAACACAGGGCTGTTACCGTGAGCTGATGCCGACGCTGGAATACGTCAAGCAGGAGCAGAAACAAGAAAAGCCCTCCATCCGTGATCAGCTCAGGACTGCCGCAAAACAGCAGCCGGAGAAGAAGTCCCCGGTCAAATCCAAAACGCACGACATGGAGTTGTGAGAAAGGAGACGCATGAAGAAATACACAGATGTTGACATCGTTGCGGAGCTGCAGAAGCTCGTGGACAGTCATGTAGACAGCTACAAGGAAGACTTTGACATCGACAAGCGCATCATCCGCCGCGCCGCCGAAAGCCAGAATCCCGAAGACAAGACGCTGATGTGGTTCTGCCGTCCGCATGGGACGCACTGCCTCTATGAAAATCAGGTCTTTATTCAGGGAACGCGAGATCACAACACCTTCCGTTTCTATGCGGAACAGACCTACGACGAGTGCATTGCCCGCGTCATTGTCCCGAAAACCGTCAAGCGCGGCAAGGTGTTCGGGGACGTCTTTGAGATCAACTACCGGGAACAGGCGGCAAATGTGGCGCAGAACTCGATTGCGCCGGATCATGACCGGCTGACCTTCGCAGATGGCTTTGTGCTGGACGCACCCTGCCGCAGCAGCTTCGATGCAGCAATGGCTCTGGTCGGTAAGCATGGCGGCGTTAAAACCTACCAGACGCTCCCGAAGGACGCGGATGCTCTGGTGGAAGTGCTGTCTAAGCAGAAAACCCGCCGTGACAGACTGCCGGATGCCGGAAGGACAGAGACGCTTTCGCCTCTGCCCGTTGCAGAACTTCGGAAGTACGAAGCGGTCAAAAAGGCTCACCCTGACGCGCTGGTCTGCTTTGCTCAGAACGGCTATTTTGAGCTGTACGGCAAGGACGCGGAAAAAGCTGCACCCTTGCTCGGCACAAAGCTCCTTGAGAAGAAGGTACGCGGCAAGCCCTCCTTGCCGGTGACCGGCTTCCGTGAAGCCGCGTGGGTAGCCGGTTCTCACAAGCTCTGGAAGTCTGGCATGGATGTCTTTCTTAGCAAGGACGGCGAGACCTTCAAGGAACTCAAAGCCGCAGATTACATTCCTGTCGGCGCGACGCTGAATGTGGACGGCATCAGGTGCAGAATCGACGCGGTTGATTTTGCCGCTGATGAAGTCCGGCTGACCAACATCGAGGACAAGAACCGCCCCATCCGCTTTTCGGAAAGCATCCAGTATGTCCGCTCCTGTGTGGAGGATGCCGGAACTGCCATCTACGACACCATCCCGAAAAAGCCCGCTGCCCGTGAATCCATCCGTGACAAACTGAAATCCGCACAGAAGGCACAGCCGACCCACACGCCGATACCGCAGAAATCGAAAGGAAAGGATATGGTACTCTGATATGAAAAACTTTACCGTAGAAGAACTCAACCTCATGTGCTGCTTCAACACGTCCAGCCGGAAGCGGCTGATCGACGATATGAAGAGCGTCACCCTGAACGACATGGACGGTGAGATTGCGGAGCTGATGTATAAGACCGTCCGGAAGCTCGAAGCCATGACCGACGCGGAGTTTGAGGAACTGTATATCATGCCGGACGGCATGGTGGATGACTGAAAGGAGGATGCCTATGCCCGTATTAGACGGTGATTTTGAAGCCTTCGTCACGAACCTTGGCAAGTACAACGAGGGTATGCTGATCGGTGAGTGGGTGAAGCTGCCCACCACCGAAGAAGAGATGCAGAAAGTCTTTGAGCGCATCGGGATCGGCAAGCAGGATGAGTTCGGTCAGCCCTACGAAGAGTGGTTTATCACCGACTACGAATGTCCGATCTACGGCGTCCAGAAGATGCTTGGTGAATACGAGAGCCTTGATAAGCTCAACTATCTCGCCGCCTTGATTGACGAGCTTTCCCTGAGCGATCAGGAAAAGCTCGTTGCCATTATGGAGGCTGGCTGCGATGAGGTCAGCGACATCGACGATCTCATCAACCTGACGTTCAATCTGGACTGCTACGACATCATGCCCGGTATCAACGACGAATATGACCTCGGCTATTACTATGCCAACGAAGCCGGTATCTACTCCGAAAAGGATCTCGGTCCTCTGGCAGACTACATCGACTATGAACGCTATGGTCACGACATCGCTTATGATGAACAGGGACGCTTCACCGATGAGGGCTATGTCCGTGTCGCAAGCGAGAGATGGGACAGACAGTTCGACGGCGATCTTGATGATATTCCCGACGAATACCGGATCACCGGCTCAGGGGAAGCCGCCGAGCGTGACAGCACCATTGCCGTTCTCATCGTTGAGCCGGGAAAGGAGCCTTATGTGAAGGAGATTGACTCCGGGCTGGAGTCCTTGCAGCATGAGGTCGGCGGCTATATCGAGGCAATTTATCCCTACGAAGACCCGGTTGCCTTAGTCTGCAACGAGGAAGGCAAGCTGGAAGGTCTGCCCCTGAACCGCGCTCTGCGTGATGAGGACGGTGACATCTACGATGTTGTTGCCGGAACATTCATGGTGGTCGGCTTGACGGATGACAGCTTCGGCTCTCTGACCGTAGAGCAGATGCAGAAGTTCGCTGACCACTTCAAAGTGCCGGAGCAGTTTGTCAAGCTGGGCGATAAGATTGTGGCGATCCCCATGATCTCGAAGGAGCAGCAGAAGCAGGAAGCTACCGAGCAGAAGGACTTTGAGATGAATGCCGACACCTCCGGTCTGACGGTTGCCGGTCACATCGGGACGTGGCACACCATTGACCAGCGCGAAGTCGGCGGTCGCAGCTTTTATCTGATGGAGCATGATACCTACGGCGATGAAGCTGCCTGTATCATTGTCGATGAGCGCGGCAAGCTCGTCCTTGATGATGTCTACAACGGCTTTGACGATGACACGCTCCGCCTTCTCGACCTTGAGGTCAAGGAAGTGCCGGAAATGCCCGATCCCGCGATCTCTGTGCAGGATATGAAGGACTACGGTTACACATGGGCTGGCGTTCTTCCCGCCGGTCAGGAGGCGGCTGAGAAGGCTTTGGAGAAGGGCTGCGAGGTTTACCGTCTCTATTCCGATAACACCGAGGGCTTGTGCGTAGATACCAAAGAGATTGCCGATCATGCGGCAAAGGGCGGAATGCTTGGTATCAGCAAGGAAAGCTGGATGGCGGCACTTGAGAAGGAAAACTACCTCAAGGCGGCGGAGATGTCGATGGAGGATGACTACGGCATGATTGATGGGATCATCAACAACGGTCCGAAGGAGGACAAGACCGCAGAGGTCAAAGCCCCCGAAACCGGTGAGAAGTCCTCCATCATGGACAGGCTCAAGTCCGCAAAGGCTGAAAAGCAGAAGGAATGCTGCCCGCCCCAAAAGCACAAAGGAGAGATTGAGCTTTGAGCAGAAGTCAGAAATGGCGGCAGGAGTGGTCGTTCTTCATCGGGGACAGCGGACGCCGGAAGTATAACCGCTTCTGCGTCCGCTGCGTCCATAGCTGCAAGCAGAGTTTCCGCGCGGATCTCATCGCCTGTCCGCACTTCTCCCGCAAGGCATCGAGGTGTAGACAGTTAGGGGTCGAAAAAGCCTGTGATTGCAAGCCTCAGAGCGGCGCAAATTGACCAACCTAAGTGATTGTATTCCCTGCGCAATTTCTTCTTTAGCGCAGAAATAAGTGTCGATTTCGGCACTTGTTTGAATGCCCGGAAAACGAACCAAGAGCCTCTGTCGATGCCCAGTTTGGGTGTCGGCAGAGGCTCTTTTTTTATGGCATATTCAAAATAGCGGATAGCAGCTCTT
>OOCX01000819.1_pt1 | contig 22227 bp, 28 predicted proteins | sample 1671231 | NCBI WGS metagenome assembly OOCX01 (sample SAMN06348135, study PRJEB24527) | human gut metagenome | biome: human gut; feature: ankylosing spondylitis patient; material: feces | host: Homo sapiens | place: China | collected 2015-10 | reverse complement strand
GCCACACGGGAACGGCGCTCTTTTCCTCCGGCTGCACCACCTCCACGGTGGGCGCAGTGACCGGCGTTTCCTCGGGCTTTGCTGCTTCGGACGGTGCGGCTTCTTCTGCCGCTTCTTCCGATGCTGCCTGCTCCGGGGCGGCTTCCTCTGCCGGGGCAACCGCCGCCTTTGCCAGTGCCAGCTTGACCGCGTTCAGGATGCCGGTGGAGGAGTAGGTCGCGCCGGAAACGGCATCCACGTTGGGACTCTGCCCTTCCAGAATGGCGGGGATGACCTGTTTTGCCATGGAAAGATATTCCTCCTCATCCTCGGCGCTCAGAAGAGTGATATCGGTGATCTTATCCTCTGCCACCGTGATCTGTACCGTAATTTTGCCCTCAAAACCCATGGCCTCGGCGGTGTAGATGCCGTCCAGGTAGGTAGAGGGTGCGGTAAATTCCTCCACCACCAGCGGTGCGGCGGGCTTTGGCTGCGGCGGCAGGGGATTGTTGACCACCTCGCCGGTCAAGGCGTTCTGCACCGCGCCCAGAATGCCCCGGCTGGTGTAGGTGGCCTCGGAAACGGCATCCACTTCCCAGCTCTGGGCTTCCACCACGGTGGTCAGAAGCCGCTTGGCGCGCCGCAGAAACTGCCTGGTCTCGTGGGAAGCGTCCAAGATCTCCACCTCCGTGATGCTGCCGTTTTCCATGGTGACCTGCACCCGGACGGCACCGCCGTAGCCCCGGGAAGAGCCGACGTAAACGCCATCGGCATAGGGCAGCTTGGGCAGCGCTTCTTCCTCCGCTTCGGAGGAAGCGGCTTCTGCCGGCTGCTCCACCACTGCCGTCAGTCTTTCCGGCACGGCGGCCAGCACCGGCACGGTGCGGGGCAGGGCAAACAGCACGGCAGCTGCTGCCGCCACCGCCGGGAGCAGCTGCACCAGCCCCAGCAGCGCATTACATCTTTTTTTGTTCATTCCATCTTCTCCTGACACGGAAAAGCAAGGCCGCCTGCTTCAAGCGACCTTGCCGTTTTGTACTGTATTTTGCTGGATCAGGCAGCCTTCAGATTCTGCACAGCATCGGTCAGGTGGGTCACCTGCTCCAGTGCAGCAGCCTTATACAGGGTATCCCGGCTCAGCAGCTCCACGCTTTCGGCCAGCTCAGTCTCCAGATCAGCGTAGCTGGCTGCGGTGTAAGCGGCCTTTGCCTTGCTCTGTGCCGTGGCGACCACAGCCTGCAGGGCAGCGCGGTCTGCATCGCTTGCCAGCTCGTGCTTGGCAAGGTTCTCGGCAGTGGTCTGGAACTTCACCACCGTGTCGGCATAGCCCAGTGCGCGGATGGTGATAGTCCAGTAGCCGGTGCCATCGGTGCCCTCCGGCAGTTGGCAGCGGGCGGAATCGCTCAGACCCAGCTGGATGCCCATGGACTTGTGCATCCAGTTGTCGGCTGCAAACTTTGTGCCGTAGGAGGCCTTGGCGTGGGTGTAGGTGCTGTCATCGCCGTAGTAGGTCCACACCACAGACTGCATCCGGGAGCCCAGCTCGCCGTAGTTTCCGTTCAGGTCCACACGGATAAACTCGCCAAAGCTGCCCACGTCGCTGCCGCTGCGCAGGTTCACGGTAAGACCCTCCGCAGCCTTCTGGGCGGCTTCTGCCACGCCGGAGCCGGTGCCGGTGTGAGCGGCAGAGAAGGTGTAGCCATCGCCGCTCTTGGTTGCGTACTTCAGGCCGTTGGTGTTTTGATCCACCGCAGCCGTCAGGGTATAGGCGGTCAGGTTCTTTTCAGAGTAGCCGCCCACCAGCTGACCGCCGTTTTCCACCACGGTGTACTTGGAGCAGAAATCTGCAAGGTCGCTGTCAGCCACGCGCACCGGCACATACTTGGTGCCCAGCACCTCATAGTGATCCATCTGCACGGTGGAGCCGTCGGCCTTGGTAATGGTGCCCCGGTTCCAGCCCACGGTGGAGCCATCGGCCAGATAGATGGTCTTGCCATCGTCCGACCAGTGGGAAACGGTGTAGCTGCTGCCGTCCTTGGCGTAGATCACAGCAGTGCTCTGGAAGCTGCCGCGGTGCAGACCGTGGTTGGCGGTAGCGCGGGAGACCGCATCGAATGCGCCAAGGTCGTGCTCATCGTGGCTGTCCAGCTGCGCAGAGGCGGCAGTGCTGCCGGCAGCATAGACCTTCTCATTTGCCCAGTACTCATCCCAAGTCAGGGCAGCATAGAGGTAGGTGTACTTTTTGCCCAGCAGAAAATCGAAAAAGTCGTTTTCCTCCTCGGCGGGGTCTGCTGCAAAGGCGGTGGCGGTCAGCAGACTGAACGCCATAGCTGCCGACAGCAGCAGGGAAAGAAATTTCTTTGCTCTCATGAAAAATGCTCCTTTCATCGCAAAGGCAGAGAATCACTGCCACATAGTTAGTTGATCCTAACATTTCGCGCAAAAAAATCTGTGGGGTAATGCCCCTCAGATGGTTAGGTTGAACTAATTTGACGAAATTTAAAATAGCACGCATACAGGGGCTTGTCAAGAAAAAACAGGGATGTTTATAGAGGCTAATTTTTCGGCAAAAGGTGCCGACAGCACCCGCTATACCGCAAAGCCATTGACCTTTTTGCCGGAGCCATGCTGTATGTTGTGGTGGAGGAACTGATCCCAGAAATGTCGCAGGGATAGCACTCCAACGTCGGCACGGTGTTTTTTGCGGTGGGCTTCAGCGTGATGATGGTGCTGGATGTGGCACTGGGGTGACGGTTGGGGGTTCCCGAAAGCGAAATCTCTTTCAAAATCTCCTAAAATGCCTGAACTTCTTGACAGAGGAGACGGCAGGGCGTATTATTTTGGCAGAAGGACCGCTGAGAAGCGGCTTTTTATAAGACTGAAAGTTAGCTTTAGCTAACTCGAAACTCTGCCCTATACGAAGAAATATATCTCTTCTATTTACAGGTGGAAAATAAATAGAGAAGGAGCGTATCAGGATGAAAATCTACCATTTTGGTGCAGAGGATGCCCCGGTGCTGTTGCTGCTGCCGGGCACCTGTTGCCATTGGAAAAGCAATTTCGGTGCCGTGATCCCGCTTCTGGCTGACAGCTTCCGGGTGCTGTGCGTCAGCTACGATGGCTTTGATGAGACTGAACAGACCGAATTTCCCACCATGCTGGAGGAGACCGAAAAGATCGAGGCCTACCTCAAGACCCACTGCGGCGGTCACATCCGGGCAGCCTACGGCTGTTCTCTGGGAGGTTCCTTCGTGGGGCTGCTGGCGGCGCGGCAGAACATCCACATGGACTACGGCATTCTGGGTAGCTCCGATTTGGATCAGGCATCGCCGTTGACGGCAAGCTTGCAGACGGATTTTCTGCTGCCATTGATCTACCCTGTGGTGCGGGACGGAAAGATTAAGGCGAAATTTCTCCAAAAGCGTCTGGACAAGTGTGCTAAAGAGTCGGGGGATTATGTCAAAGCCTTTCTGAAAATGTTTGGCGATGCCCGCCCTTATGTGACCATGCAGAGCTGTAAAAATCAGTTCTATTCCGATCTTATCACTCCGCTGCCGGATAAGATCCATGTACCCGGTACCGAGATCCATATTTTTTACGCCCTGAAAATGGGCGCAAAATATCGCGCCCGGTATCAGCAGCATTTTGCACATCCTGTTCTCCATGAGCAGAACTTGCAGCACGAGGAATTGCTGGCCTGTCACCCGGAGCAGTGGGCGCATCTGGTAAAAAGCATTGCATTGTGAACGGTAAAACGTATCTGGAGCAAGCAGGATTTTGTAAGATCCAGAACCACAAAAATAAAAAGGGCTGGCTGTGCATCACAGCACAGAAATGAGGTGCGATCATGTCGAAAAAAGCAACGGAATTTCAAAGAAAAGCAATGAGCTGGATGTACCGGGGCAAGGAAATCTTCAAGCCTTTGAACACTGGCTGGATCGACGAGAATGTTGCCTGCGTGCGCGAATGGGTGGCGAACATCTTCTTCTACCGCAAAGGCGATACGACCATTATGGTCGATGCGGGATATAACTACGACCGGCTGGCAGAGAAGATGAATTGGCTGGGGATCGATCCGCATTCCATCCGGCACATCCTTATCACCCATCAGGACACCGACCATGTGGGCGCAGTATGCCGAAGCTGCCGTTTATCAGAAAGTGAGAGAACCCGATATGAAATATAAAATCGAGAGAAACACTGTGCAGGAAACGCTGATTCTCCCGTTGTATTCCCGGAAGCTGTGTTCGGAACTGTACCCAAACCTCTATCGGGACGAAACGGCGGTACGCCTGATTGATCAGATCGACTACGACTTTTCAGTGGCAGAGAAAAATTCCCGCAGCCTGATGCAGCGCTTCGGTGCGCTGGAGGTGGCCATGCGGCAGAATGACCTTGCGTGGGAGGTGCGGGATTATCTGAAAAACCACCCCTGCGCGGCGGTGGTCAATCTGGGCTGCGGGCTGGACAACACCGGCAGAGCCTGCGACAACGGCAGATGCAAAATCTACAATCTGGACTTCCCGGATGTGATTGCCTTGCGGCAGCAGCTGCTGCCCGCCGGGGAGCGGGAGCAAAACATCCCCTGCGACCTGAAAGACCCCGCATGGTTTGACAAGATCGATGCCTCCGGCGGGGCGGTGTTCTTTGCCTCCGGGGTGTTCTATTACTTCCTGACGGAGCAGGTTCGGGAACTGGTGCAGGGGATGGCGGAGGCTTTCCCCGGCGGAGTGCTGGTCTTTGATGCTGCCAACCGTACGGCGGTGAAGATGATCGCCAAAACGTGGCTCAGGACGGCGAAAATCAAGGATGTGGGAGCATATTTCGCGGTTTCGGATGCGAAAAGCGAGCTTTCCCCATGGGACAGCCGTTTGCAAGTATCCAGCAGGGGCTATATGCTGGGGTACAACGATTTGAAAGACCCTTCCGTCAGCGGCTTTTTCCGGTTTCTCGCCAAGGTCGGGGACAACGGGATGAAAATGCAGATCGTGAAGATCGGATTTGGAGGCAAGCTATGAAAATTCTGGTATATGGTGCAGGCGTTCTGGGGTGCAATCTGGCAAGAAATCTGCTGCGCGCAGGAAAGGATGTCACCCTGCTTGCGCGGGGAAACTGGGCAGCGGAGATCAAGCAGAACGGCCTGCGGATCAAGGATAAATTTTCGCCCCGCACCTCGGTCAGCCGTATTCCGGTGGTGACCGAACTTGCACCGGATGCAACGTACGATGTGATCTTTGTGGTTCTGCGTTATACGCAGCTGGATTCCGTTCTGTACACGCTGCGGGCGAACCGGACGAAAAACATCGTTTTTGTGGGCAACAACGTACAGGCAAGAGCACTGGCGGTGGCACTGCCGGGGAAGAATGTCCTGTTTGCCTTTGCACTTTCTGCCGGGCATCGGGAGTCGGATCGGGTCGTTTCCATCGACCTGAAAAAGATCACCATCGGGCAGCTGCCGGGTACAGCCGCCAATAAACAGCTGATCGGGCGCATCTTCCACGGTACAAAATACAAGGTCGCTTACGAGCCGAACATGGAGGATTATCTGCTCTGCCACGCCGCGTTCGTGATGCCGGCGGCCTTCGCCTGCTATAAGACGGACGGCGACCTGAAAAAGCTCAGGGGTGACACCGCCTACCTGAACCGTCTGCTGGATGCCAACATTGAGGGATACCGTGCCATCAGAAATGCCGGGCACACCATTCTGCCCAAGGAGGATGCAGACTTTGAAGGGGAAAAATACCGCAGGACCTGCCTGCGCTTTTTCAAGCTGATGTGCGCCACCTCGCTGGGCAAGCTTTGCGCCTCTGACCACGCAATGAACGCCATCGACGAAATGAGCGCACTGAACCGGGATCTCAGGAAATTTTTCGATGAGCATGGCGCAGCCTACCCGGTATGGCAGGAACTGGAAGCGGAAGCCGGGAGGTATCTGCAATGAAGTACACCGGAATGCCCTTTGGGATGTGGGCGCTGTTTGCTGGCTCCTTTCAAAAGCAGCTGACCGCTGTGCTGGGCTATGATGCAGCCACCGCAAAAGCCATCACGAAAAAGGCAAAGCCGCAATACCGGCAGATCATCCGCAGGCTGCCGGAGTTTGAAAAAGCGGACCGCTTCAAGATGAACATCGTCAACTGCGCAATGCTCGGCGCGTTCATTCTCTCCATGCCGGAGTGCCCGGAAGTGGACAGGCTGACGGATTACTACGCAAAGTCCATGATGACAAAGCCCATGCAGTGGTTCTGCCGCAAGAGCGGAAAAAGCAAGTTTACCGCAAAGGATATAGCCGCCATGAAAGGCACTGCCGCCCTGAAAGCCGCCGACCGCAACCCCTACTCGTGGAACATGGGGTTTTACGAATACCCTAACGGCAGCGGCTACGAGGGACGCTTTACCAAGTGCGGCATCTGTGTGCTGATGAAGGAGCTGGGTCTGTACGACCTGACCCCCGCCCTGTGCCGTCTGGACTACACCATGAGCGAAGCGGGCGGTGTGACAAATTTTGTGCGGCAGTACACCCTTGCCTCCGGCGGACCCTACTGCGACTGCGGGTACAAAAAGAAAGGGTAACGGACGATGAAGAGGAAGGAAACCTATCTTTCCCGTGATTTCCGGGAGACTGCGGCACTGCGCTTTCCTGCGCAGGCAAAGCAGCTGAACGCCGCTTTTGATATGCGCCTGAATGCGCTGCTGGCTGAAAACGTGGGTGCAAGCAAGGAAAAGCAATACCACCTCAAGCGGCAGATATTGCCGGGCATTGCGGCCTACGAGACCTTGCAGCGGGTCATGCCGAAAGAGGAGGCACTGCAAACCGTTCACGGCTATGTGGAGCGCTTGGCGAGAACGAGCCACAAACAGCTTGCCGCCCTGCTGTACATACCGGGGCTTTACCGCCTTGTTCCCGGCGTTTTCGTCAAATCCACGCGAAGTGTTTTCGGCCCGGCGGCGGGCTTTGCCCCAAAAGAACTGCAGACCGGCAACGGCGTCTGGCGTGTGGATATGATGAAGTGTCCCTATCACGACACCTGCACAGAATACGGCTGCCCGGAGCTGTGCCGCTGCTTTTGCGACAGTGATGACATCAGCTATACCGGACTGCATCCGAAGCTGATCTGGGAGAGAAGCATGACGCTGGGGCGTGGAAATGACCGCTGCGATTTTTGCATGAAGGTCAGATAATAGTGGGCGGCATATTGAAATGGAAATCAAACGATTCGGTACATGGTATTTCTGGCATACTTTCTTGTTTTATACGGCGGGGTGGGTTTCATTCAGGACAAGCGTTTTTTCTCATCCGCACCAAAGGAAAATCTGGACGCAATCCCCGATACAAAGGAACGATTTCCCGGCGCACATAGTATCGGCTGGGTGATTGAGATCATTGCCATCCTGCTTTTTCTCGCTGCGGCGGCACTAAGCGTATGGGACGGCGTCAGAAACGGCTTCGGCTTCCTGGACTTCTTTGTGCGGTTTCTCGCCGTGCTCTACGCCATGGAGATCTACGACATCATTTTCTTTGACTGGGTGCTGCTGTGCCACTCCAATTTCTTTCCGCATTTCTATCCGGAGCTGAAGGGCGTGGTCGGTCCGCATATGTTCGGCTATAACAAGCAAACACATATCTGGCACTTTGTGATCTACATTCCCGCCTCCGCTGTGGCAGCGTGGCTTTGCGCGCTGCTTTGAGGACGTGTGACAGAAGCAATCGTTTTGGGAGGCAGAGATTTTCTATGCGTGTGATAAAAAAAGTCCTGCATGAAAAAAGAAAAACAACAGAAGCCCATATCCAGCAGCTTCAGCAGGCGGGGAAACAGGGTGTCCGATATACAGCGATGATGCCGGATATTCCGTTCCTGATGTTGGGGCTAATCAGCGATATTGGCTGGATGATCCACTTGATTGCAGGTGTTATTTACTTTTGAAGAAACGGCTTTTGCCATGTGCTGGACTATGCGGCGCTACTTGCGCTGGCGGGCGTCCTGTTCGGTGTTGCGTATCTAATTTATCTGAACAAGATCCACGAAAAGGAGATTGCCACAAAGCTCCAAAAGAATTTGAGCTTTGGGATAACGGTTTATTCCGGACTGGCAGGGGCGGTTGTCGGAATGACTCAGATCACAACAGCGGGCGTTTCCTCAGTGCTTGTATGGCTCATCGTTGGCGGTGTTCTTAACTTCGTCGCAGGACTGCCAATCTACCTCTCCTTCAAAAAAGAAATTTTCTATGGGGTGCAATGACTTTATGAACCGCAATAGGAGGCGAAGAAAATGGGAGCATATGCCAGATTCGCACGCAGACTGAGAAGGGAAAAACAATGATCATACTGCAATTGTTGATTTATTGCCTGCTGTTTACCGCAATGGTAAAAATCGCTGTGATCGGCGGTGCTGTCAATGGACTGTACTTTTATCCCGAGGAGGTGCAGGATCGCGCCATCGAACTGGGACTGATCGACCGCAATACGATGAACCGGAAACGAAAATGCTTTATGATACCGTTCTTTATCGTGATGCTTGCTGCTCTTGTGCTGATCATCGGTTTGTGGAACGGGGCTTCCTCCTTTGGTGAGGCCTATTGGCAGGCGCTGCTGTTTCTTGAGGTCATGAATATCTATGACGGCGTTGTAATCGACAAGCTATGGGTCGGGCACAGCCAGTTTTGGGTGCTGCCAGGGCTTGAAGATGCGTCGTTCGTGCAGACCTGGAGGCAGGTGCTGAAAAAGCGAAGTATACTGGCGCTGATCTGGGTTGCGGGAGCGGCAATTGTCGGCGGTATTGTCCATTTGATTTTCTAAGAAGTTGGAAATTGCCCAAATGAAAAGCAGAATCATGAACTGCAATCGGAGGCAAAAAAGATGAAGACGGAGAAACCGAAAAAGCTGATTCGATGGTACATTCTCGGTGCGATCGGAGCAGTTCTGATGGCCGCCGGGGACTGGTTGCTGGGCTGCATTCCGCTTCAGCAAACCGACACCGGTCTTTTCAATAGAGCCTATTATCTGTCCGGCTCCTACGGGCTGTGGAAGCCTGTGCTTACCGTTGGGCTGGGAGCGGTCGGCGGCTTTCTCTATTACTTCGTAGTAAAAGCGCTGAATGCGGACATTGATACAAAGTACAGAAAAACAAAGATCATTCAGTATCTGTGCGGAATTTTCACCGTTGCGGTGGCGCTGACTATCCACACCTGGGTGGCTACCATGGCGTGGTTCACCACCTATCTGGGCCCGCGCATCGGAGAAGAAGCTGCCATCGCGGCGGTCACCGCCTATCAAGACGGCATGCTCCTCGCCATTGCGCCGATGTACGTTCCGATGATACTGGCTTTCGGCATCCATTTCGTGATGCTGCTTGCGGGCAAGACACGGTATTCCCGGTGGATGCTGGCTTTTCACCCGGTCACATGGAATCTTCTGCTGGTTACTGTTCCTGATATTGCACAGGCCATGCAGGTGCCGGTGGTCACATGGATGTCCGTAATGAGCCAGAGCAGTACCAATACCGCCATCGTGATCTGGTGCATCGCGGCTGCGGTTTATGAGAGAAGTCACACTCAATAAAAAAGGAGTCTTGAATATGAAGCCTGACTACAAAAACTGGATTCCCAAGGGAATGCTGGTTTCGCTCATCGCGGGAACGGTGCTGTCGTTTGCGCTGCTGCTTGTTTTCGGCGTATTTGGCATCGGAGTGAGCGGAAAACTGCGCATTGCGCTGGGTGTGGTGTTCGGCATCGCCTTTGTCGTCTGTGCAAAGTGCACCCAATGGGGCGTGCATGCCTATCGGAGCTTTTCCTATGACGGCGAGCGCAAGCTCTCAAAGCAGATCACCGAAGGAACCGCGCATTATGTCACCCTGCCGGAGGGCGACATTGGGCTGGATGTGGGCTGCGGCAGCGGTGCGCTGACCATTGCCTGCGCAAAGCGCAATCCCCAGGGAAAAATGATCGGCATCGACCGCTGGGGCAAGGAATACGCCTCTTTCAGCCTGCCGCTGTGCGAAAAAAACGCCGCTGCGGAGGGCGTGAAGAACGCTTTGTTCCGGCGCGGGAACGCTGTGAAGCTGGATTTTCCGGATGAGAGTTTTGATGCGGTGACAAGCAACTATGTCTATCACAACATCACCGGAGAGGATAAGCAGGCACTTTTGCTGGAAACACTGCGGGTGCTGAAAAAAGGTGGAACGTTTGCCATCCACGACCTGATGTCTGAGCGGCGATACGGGGATATGCAAGCGTTTGTCCAAAAGCTCAGGGAGATGGGCTATGAGCGCGTGGAACTGATCGATACGACCACGGGCAAATTTATGACACCCAAGGAAGCCAAACGGCTGATGCTGCACGGCTCGACCCTGTTGGTGGGACGGAAGTAATCAGCGCGGCATAGGCGAAAGCTGACCGTTCCCTTGTGGAAATTATGTAGGCAAGACTGCTAAGCGGTATATGGATGCAATGATGGCCTGTCCCCTCGGCGACTGGGCTGCGTTTTTCGGGTCTGCAAATAAATCACGGGAGGAAAAGCGATATGAAATATAACGGTTTTTATTTCTGGATGTTCAAAAGCCCGATGAAAAAGATTCTGGCAGAGAAATACGGCAGGGAATATGCCGCTGACATCATGAAAAAGAGCAAAAAGGTCTATCGTGAGCTTGTCGAGAAAGCGGATGACATCGGCAACGATAACCCAATGGCGTACAATGAGCTGTTTGCCCTTGCCTTTGTCGCACCCTATGTGGCAAGTGAGAAAAAAATCCCGCCGGAAACCGTGCAGAAAATGATGCGCCGCTCACTCTATCATATCAAGTGGTACTTTGCAAAGACCGACTTGAATACCGACAAGGGGAAGGCGGAGAACAAAAAGAGTGTTGTCAAATACGCCAAGTGGTATACGCCCGAAAAGGAGGCGAAATACCCGACCTCATTCAAGGTGGATTTCATCGGGCAGCCGTACGAGGGTGCCTGTTACTACCGCATTACCCGCTGTCCAATCTGTTCCTATACGCGAAATCTCGGTGTTTCCGAACTGATGCCGTTGTTCTGTGAACTTGATGAAGTGATGATCACGCTTCAGCACGGTGTCCTGCACAGGAAACAGACGCTGGCGAATGGCGGAGAGTATTGTGACTACTTTATTACAGGCGACAAAGAACGAACTTGAATTTTATTTCTGCTTCATCGGTGATGCCTGGATCGGGAAGCAGGGAGCTTTTTCACGATTCCCTTGCCTATGGCTGTACCAATCCGTGCGGTTTCGATTAAACCGGACACCAGCCGAGGAGGTTCTGGCGGCAAAGCTGGCAAACTGTGAGGAATTTGCCGAGAAGCTTCCGGACAAGTGGAACACCACCATTTGCGAGAACGGCTGTGCTCTTTCCGGCGGTGAGCGTCAGCGTATTTCCATCGCCCGCGCTTTCCTGAAGGATGCGCCCATCATCCTGCTGGATGAAGCCACCGCCAGCTTGGATGTGGAGAACGAAACTGCCATTCAGGAGGCTCTATCCCGGCTGATAAAAAAATAAAACCGTCCTCATCATCGCCCACCGGATGCGCACTGTTTCCAGTGCAGATAAGATTGTGGTGCTCAAAGATGGAGTAGTAGCAGAACAGGGATCGCCTGCACAGTTGCTGCATACGATGAAACCCCCATCATTGAAGATCTGTATTTGAAAAAAGTTGTCTAGGAATTGACATCGTGCAGAGTTCATGATCACGCATGCCGCCATAGCAGTCATATTGAAAGACGTCCCGCCTGAAAGTGAAGGCTTTACTTTCAGGCGGGACTTTTTGTTTGTAAAGGCTGGTTCCTGTTCTTTGCGGAGATGGCTACACATTAAAGAACTTTGGCCCCATTGGCCGTCAACTTGAAGGTTGCTCCCAGCATATCGGCAGCCCCACGGCACATCAGCATCCGCTGCAGGAAAATCTCAAAATATTCGTACATGCTGCAAATGTCGGTGTCAATCTGCAGATTCAGCGAGATGACCTTTTTCTCGATGTTGATTTTCAGAGTCTGGTCTGTCACCGCGTAATTGACCCGGTCATGGATATCAAAGGTTGCCTTTGGCTTTTCCCGCACGCGGTTGCGGCGCACATCGGTCTTGTCACCGATGATGATGGCTGCCGAGATGGGGTCCACAGCCCCGCCGGTAGATTCATCGTGGTTGGAAATGGCAGACACGATGGTGATGCGGTCCGGAATGCTCAGGTCATATTGTTTGAGAATCTCATTGGCCAGCAGTCCACCGTATTCGGCGTGGCGGTTCCGGTTGATGGCATTTCCGATGTCGTGCATATAGCCTGCGATCCGGGCTAGCTCGATGTCATGTTCCGAATAACCGAATTTTTTCAGGATCTGCGCAGCGGTTTCTGCTACCCGGACGCAATGAGCCTGCGAGTGGTCGGTATAGCCCAGCAGGCCCAGATTCTGGTTGCCCTTTTTCAGCAGTTCGTTGACTTCTTCGTTGTGTTTGATATCTTTATATGTCATTTTTTTGTTCCTCGATTCTCTTGTGAAAAGAAAGTATTTATGATTGTAAGATAATTTCAAGGCGGTTGCAATCAAATTGCGTAAAATCCATGCAATTTTCCGGCGATGCGCATTTCCTTCGTCAGCTACAGCAGATCCAGCTGGGCGGGCCATGGCTACTGCTGGTGCCGCCGCATTTTGCGGACTGTGTGCAGCCGGATGCTTTCCCCAGCCGGGAAAAAGGCGTTGTCTTTCTCAGCGGACCGTAGCTGGCAGGAAAAGCCGGGCAGCGCGCCCGCGAAATGGTAGCGCACGGAGCGTGCGGCATCATGACAGGCACCCCGGATGCGGGCAGCCTGAGCGCAGAAATGCTGGACAATGGCTTTTTGAATTTATAGAAGTCGCATAGAAAGACATCCCGTCTGAGGGCAAAGCGAAGGTTTTGCTTTTCAGGCGGGATTTTTTTGCTTTTTGGGACTGTTGTATACAATATATGGACTAAGAGGGTGGGTGACTTGGACTACGAGTCCATAAACTTTTGCTCGAAAGTACGATACACTATTGTCACGGCAGCGGCCCAGCTCCGAAAGGGAGCGGGAGCCGCAGCCGGGCTGACCTTGAAAATTGAATATTGATATGGCTTTGCTGGTCAGTCTGGCTCTGAACGTTCTGAGCGGAAACCGCAGCGAATAGCGGACAACCAGTAACCCGTAAAAATGAGGTGATAGCGATGTAACCGGAGGTGAGTGAGCCATGCGAAAGAGTGCCCCCATTGAAGTGGTGGTACATTACCCCAAAACGAAAGAGGGATGGGACGAACTCGGAAAACGGGTCGCAACCGCCCACGCCAACTATGTGATCGAAAAAATCGACCGTCTGAACTGCCCCACATGGCAGAAGCTCGAATTGCTGCAGGCGGTGATCGATACTACCAAAGGAACTTACAAACCCAAAGAACACCAAAAGCCCGGCTGGCAGCCGAGCCGATAAACAAAGCCCCACGCTCAACATATGCTTTTCTGCTCTGACCAGAGACGGTCAGATTCAGAGGCAGTGTTGAGCGTGGGGCTTTTTGTGTTACATAAGTTTTTGGAATTTTGCTGACAAAAAAATCATTGATTGTTGGCGGCCAATATGGTATTCTTTTTGCAAGGGAAGGTGAAGTGCATGAATCGTCGCAGCGTGAAAATTATGAGAAGAAAAGCAGGGGGAACAGCAGGAAAGAATGCAGAAAAGTATTCGGTCAATCTCCCGGCAGTGTGGCTTCATGCGATGGGACTTTCAAAAGAGGACCGGGTAGAACTTTCTTTTGACGGTGAAAAAATCACCGTCCGACCGCTTGCATCAACAGACTCGGAACTGTTCCGCAGAAATGCAGAACAGAAAGGACATCAGCTGAAAGAATATCGGTATTATGACGGAGATACGTTGTGTACCGTGATTTTGGCAGATTTTACAGCGGAGCAGATCTGCATCGAAAACAAAGTTGACGAAATACTGGATACTGCGTTTGGTGTGAACGAAACGCCCTCGTGGGAAGACTTCCTGGCCTTTCTGGCAGACCGATGCATTCCGAAAACACGAAAGGGCTTGGATTACTATCTGGATGCTGTTGGCGTTCCGGAATATGACCCGGTTCTGCTTGTTGAAAAGACGCAGGGAAGAATGGCGGAGGATCACAAATGGCTGGAAATTATTTGACGCTGCATACCAACGACAGGGTTGTGGTGACGACTTCGCGCGGAAATCAGGAAAAATGGTTCGATGCGGAGAAAAATCTCTGGTATAAGGTGGATGATGGTTGCTTTGAGGCACTGGCAGAAGCTGTTTCCAGTGAAGTCTTGCGTAATTTTACAAATGCAGTTCAGCTACCGGGAATCTCCGTGGCAAATTACTGGGTCGATACGGCCGAGGTTCATGGTTTGAAACGAGTGGTTTCGGTAAGTGAGAACTTCAAAAGGGAAGATGAGAGCCTTATTACTGCAAATACGATCCTGAAGAACAGTCTGGGAACAGGCTATCTGGAAGAATTTAACCGCAGGACAAGCTTGAAAGAGAGAATCCGGCTTCTTGTGGATGCAATGGAAGAGGCGACCGGAATGCAAAATATGGGCGAGTATCTTACGACATTGTTTGAGATCGATGCACTTTTTTTGAATCAGGACAGACATCTGAACAACATTGCGCTGATCCGGGATAGATCCCGTTATAAGCCCTGCCCGATTTTTGACTGCGGGGCTTCTTTCTTACTGGATTTTGCTCTGTACAGCCCTGAAATTGAAAGCCGTGCATATCTGACAAAGGCACAGTGCCTTCCGTTCAAATCTCGATTTACGCAGACAGTGCATACGGCACAAGCTCTTTACGGGAAGCAGCTTGAGGTGAATATTGATAGAGCAAGCATAGATACGATCCTTGATAAATATCTGTGCTATTACCCGAAACAATTCCACTTTTTGCTGAAAGAGCGTATCGAAACCGTCCTGATGGAACAGCAGAAAAAGCTTTTTGAAAAGTAAAAGCTCTTGCGTCCCGTGAAAAAAGAAGGTAATATAAATACAGAGCAAGACACAGAACGCAGGGAGGGATGAAAACCATGTTTTACGAGATCATGCACCGGGAAAGCTGTGTGGCACAACTCAGCACGACAGGGGAATGCAGGGTCTGCCTCGAGGATTTCATGCCCTATGATCTGGTTCTGGTGGAATCGGATGATTTTGACGAGCGCATCAATAATGTAACGAACTTTTACTATTGGTGCGCCTCCCGGATGTTGACGTTGGATCGCACCTACGCCAAGGAAATCCTGAACAGTATCGGTGCATCTCAGAGTGTTACGGACAGGGAACGAGCACAGATTGCATTATCCTACCATTGTCTGTCTTTGCTGGATGTGTTCTGGGTGAAAGAAGAAAACGAGAAGATTCGATTCGAGGATATCAACCTTTTTGCACACTCCTTAAGCAATGCGCTTGTGGATATTGCGCTGCGGGGGCACCAAATGACGGTGACAAACGCCCATCTTCTGGCAAATGACCTGTCTACGGGCGGCTTGTACCCCAAAGCATGGGTGCGCAAAGAGGATGGATTCTATCTTTACAAGGATGGCGGCAGGGATGCGGTGGAACGTGAAGTGCTGGCAAGCAAAATCTGCCGGTGCTTTGACTGCCATCAGGTACTGTATGAGCAGGGAATGTTTGAAAATGAGCCGGTTTCTATCAGCAAAATCATGACATCTCAGCGATACAGTCTTGTGACCTATGCAGCCTATGACGTCTACTGCACGAACCGTGATTGGAATACGCTGGATAAGATCTTAGAGCTGGATGCTCCCGGCTACTATATGATGAACATTCTGGATTATCTGGTGGGCAATACTGACCGTCATTGGGAAAATTGGGGTCTGCTGGTAGACAACGAAACCAATCAGCCCATCCGTCTGCATGACCTGATGGACTTCAACCGGGCGTTTCAGCAGTACGACACGCCAGAAGGCGCAAACTGTCTGACCGTGGGAAAACGCCATCTGAGCCAAAAAGATGCTGCAGTGGAAGCGGTGCGGAACATCGGACTGAACCAAGTCCGTCAGGTGGAGCACACCGTATTCTCCGAGCATCCGGCATGGAAAGCAACGTTTGAAGAACGACTGCGTGTTTTACGGAACGCTATGTAAGTCAGAGCGAATATCAGAATAATTGAAACAGAATGATTCCATAACGAAAGCCCGTCTGCGCTGCCACATATCGTGGCTTGCAGACGGGCTTTTTCGTTTGACCAGAGAAAAATTACCATACCTCACATGCGAAGCATAGATGGAAAATCGGAACCAAGGTTTTCCACCAGATGGCAAAAGCACTTCTGACTGATGGTCTTTTGTCCGTTTTCCCAGCAGCGGATGCTTGTCCGGCTGACCTTTGCGTGGTCGGCAAGCTGCTGACGGCTCCAGCCTTTTGCCTCCCGGTATCTGCGGAGGAAGGCTCCTCCGCCCCGGTGCAGAAACAGGGTGTAGTCGTCCAGAATATCCTCCACCGGGATGCCGTAAAGGGCGGCGAGCTTGTCCGCAAGTTCGGGCGTGAAGCTGCGGTGAAATGCGCCGCTTTCCAGATCCCGATAGAGCCATTCCTCCATGCTAACCATGGCAGCAACGTCTTTCTGCAATAGGCCGAGACGGTATCGGCACCAGCGCATACGGTCGGACGGATTCGTGATTTCGGAGTAGGAATGGTACATACGGAAGAATTCCTGTGCTTCCGAAGTGGTGTGCGGCCCGGCAAGCGGCACCTGCAGGATGTAGAGAGGGGTTAGACAGGATACCTCACATGATACCTTTTGAAGCAGAAAAAGGTGACCGCTTTCCTGAGCCCAGAAAACCCATTTTGACGCATTTACGCTGCTTTGCAAAATGAGTGGATTCTCTTTTCCATCCCAAAGTGCGCTGGGGAGAGAATAGCATTTTCAATGCATCGGCTGGCGTAGGTGGAAAAGCGTGCCCGACGGTCAGAGTCGAAAGTATCCACCGCTTTCATCAGGCCGATGGTGCCGATGGAAATAAGGTCGTCCTGATCGCCGGGCAGGGCGTAGTATTTTTTTACGATGTGTGCCACCAGACGCAGATTGTGCCGGATCAGTTTTTCCCGTGCGGCAGGGTCACCGGCACGCAGTGCGGAAAAGGCTTCGGTTTCCTCCCGGGCAGAGAGGGGCCGCGGAAAGCTGCCGCTTTCCAGATGAAGCGCCAGAACCAGAAACTTTGTGGCAAAAAATTGCAGAAGAGATAAAAACATGCCGACCCCTCCCCATAGTATCATAAACGGTTACTGTAATTTATGAAGGAGGGCTTGCCTTTTTTCCGGACTCCGGGGAGAACAGTTCTGCCTCATTGTCCACAAAATACTGATAGGCGTCCTTGTCTGCAATCAGGTAGACAGGATTCTGCAAAATCGACTTGATGGAAAACCGGGTGAACGAACGCCCGGTTTTTGTTTTGATGCCCTGCCGTCCCAGTTCTTCAATCCGGCTGGAAAAGTCGCTGATGTTGCGGCTGATGCGGTCCAGACGGTAGACCACAATGGCCTTGAATTTCCGGTCCTTGGCCGCAGTCATCATCTTTTTGAAATCCGGGCGGTTCAGGTTGCCGCCGGAAAAGCCCTCGTCCTCAAAGACAACGGCATGTTCCGCAGCGGCATCGCCGTAGTGAGTGCGGATATATTCGCGGCAGAGGTCGATCTGATTTCCGATACTTTCGCCCTTGCCGGTATAGCGGGACTTGCGGGAATAGATGGCAATGGTGTCAGCAGTTTTGGCCATGAGATACTCCTTTCCTGTTGTCCGGTGGCCGTAGATGCGGCTACGATGCCTTTACCGCGCAATACGGCCTGCTGAATGACCGGAAAAACGGCAGGCTGTTTGAAGATGACAGCTCCTACTACCTGCTTTGCTCTCTGGAAAATCTGGATGAACAGGGACAGCTGAAATCAAAGGCAGACATGTTCACTCAGCGCACCATTCGGCCGGAGCGTGTCATTACCAGTGTGAATTCTCCCAGTGAAGCGCTTGCCGTGTCGATTGGCGAACATGGTAAGGTAGACCTGCCCTATATGGCAGAGCTTCTTGGCACACCCGGCGAATATGCGCAGATTACCGACGAATTATCCGGCGTGATTTTCAAAGATCCCAATGCTGACCCTGCCGACCCGGAAGCAGGATGGCAGATGGCGGATGAATACCTTTCCGGCGATGTGCGCACAAAGCTGCGTACTGCACAGCTTGCCGCTGAAACGAACCCGGAATTCGCTGTCAATGCAGAGGCGCTGCTTAAAGCACAGCCGAAAGATCTGGAAGCGTCGGAAATTGATGTGCGTCTGGGAGCCACATGGCTTGCCCCGGAGATTATCCAGAAATTTATGGCGGAAACATTCCAGATTCCGTATTATATGCGGCACTCCATCAACGTGAAGTTCTCACAGCGCACTGCAGAATGGCGCATTGAGGGCAAAACCGCAATGGGAAAGGGCGACATCATGTCCTGCGAAACCTACGGCACATCCCGGGCAAACGCCTATAAAATTCTGGAAGAAACGCTCAACCTGAAGGATGTGCGCATCTACGACACCATTGAGGGTGACGACGGAAAGCCGAAACGTGTCCTGAACAAACGGGAAACGATGCTGGCGCAGCAGAAACAGCAGTCCATCAAAGATGCCTTTGCAAATTGGATTTGGCAGGACCCGCAGCGGCGCATTTCGCTGGTGCGGCAGTATAACGAGCTGTTTAACAGCACCCGACCCCGCGAATACAACGGCGAACACATTCATTTCGTCGGAATGTGCTGCAAATCTGGGAGGACGGCAGGGAGCAGAAACTGACACAGCTGCTGTTCTGTGATCTTTCTACCCCGAAAAACGATGGGCAGTTCAATGTTTATGATGACATCAAAACAAAGCTGCTGGCCGCAGGCGTGCCGGAAAGTGAGGTGGCCTTTATCCATTCGGCGGACACTGAAGCAAAAAAGGCGGCACTGTTCTCCAAAGTGCGCTCCGGCGATGTGCGGATTCTGCTGGGCAGCACTGCAAAAATGGGTGCAGGCACCAATGTGCAGGACCGGCTTGTGGCGGTTCATCATCTGGATGTCGGCTGGAAACCCAGTGATATGACTCAGCGCAACGGTCGTATCATCCGGCAGGGAAACCGCAACAAAGAGGTGAAGGTGTTCAACTACGTCACGGAAGGAACTTTTGACGCGTACCTTTGGCAGACACTGGAAAATAAACAGCGATTTATCTCGCAGATTATGACCAGCAAATCCCCGGTGCGTTCCTGCGATGATGTGGATGAGCAGGCGCTCTCTTACGCCGAAGTCAAGGCGCTGTGTGCCGGAAACCCGCTGATTAAGGAAAAGATGGACCTTGATGTGCAGGTGGCTAAGCTGAAAGTTCTGAAAGCTGACCATCAGAGCCAGAAATATCGTCTGGAAGACAAATTGCTGACGCAGTTCCCGGCAGATATTCAGCAGCAGAGAGCGCATATTTCCGCACTGAAAACCGATGCGGAAACGGCTGCGGCCCATCCGCAGGACAGGGAAAACTTCTGCGGGATGACCATCAAGGGCATGATGTTCGATGACAAAAAGACTGCCGGTGAACGGTTGATTCTGGCGGCAAAAGAACTTCCCGACACAGAGCCTGTTGTGCTGGGCGAGTACCGCGGCTTTGAGCTTTCGGTGCGCTATGAGCCGGTCCGGAATGAGCAGCAGGCGGTGCTGAAAGGCAAGGCGATTTATCCGGTGGCACTTGGTGCCGACCCGCACGGCAATATCACCCGACTGGACAACCTGCTGGCCGGTTTTGATGAGCGCATTGCCAATGCAGAAAACCGACTGGAGAATCTGCTGCAGCAACAGACGGCAGCGCAGGCAGAAGTGGAAAAGTTCTTTCCGCAGGAAGAAGAACTGGCACAAAAATCTGCACGGCTGGTTGAACTGAATGCACAGCTGGATGTGGACGAAAAACATCACGAGCCGGAGATGGAAGAAACGCCGGATGAGGAATCTGCGCGCCCTTCCGTGCTGGCCGCCCTGAACGAAAAGTCGGATAAGGAGGAACCGGTCAAGCCGTTCCGCAGCTACTCGGACCGGGATGGTGATGCCCGATGAGAGAAAAGAGGGACGAGATTCTGATCCTGCGCATCACAAAAACCGAAAAGAATCGGATTTACGAAAAGATGTATGGCATGGGCATCCGCAGTCTGAGTGCGTATATCCGCAAAATGGCATTGGACGGATACTGCTTGAATCTTGACCTGCCGCAGCTGCGCCGGATGTCGTACCTGCTTCAGAATTGCAGCAACAATCTGAATCAGGTGGCAAAACGTGTGAATGAAAGCAATCAGCTTTATGCTGCAGACATTGAAGATTTGCGGCATCGGCTGGACGAGCTGATTGGCATCGGAAAACAGATTCTTTCCAAACTGTCTGAACTTTAACTTTTTTCCGCAGAGGGGAGCTGCGGATTACATATTGATTGACATCCTTGCAATGGATGCGGAGATACCTTTATAATAAGGGCGAAAGGCAGGTGCTCGATATGAGGTTCATTTTTAAGATGGTCATTCTTCCGTTTTCGCTGCTTACGGCTTTCCTTGCGTTGATGCTGAAATTGACATTGAATCTGTCGGCATTTGTGCTTGCGCTGCCGATGCTGTATATTTTTGGCTGCGGACTTTATACTCTTTATTGTAGGGAATGGACGCAGTTCCTGATCCTTTTTGTGGCAGAGTTCGGGTGCTTTTTGCTCATCGTGGCAGGAACGGCGATTGTGGAAGCCGTCGAGCGATTCAGCGAATGGCTTACGGAACTGTAATGGAGGAAACGATGGATAAAGATAAAATGCTGGATTATTTCAATGACCGTGAGGCAACGCTTTTTCGGGATGAATTGGGAAGCAATGCACGGTATCACGAATTCCTGCAGAAAAAACTGGCAGCGGAAGACGCACACCGGAAAATGGTGGGCGAAGCAGCATGGAAGCAGTATCTTCAGCTGGATGAGATCTGCAATGAGCTGGAAAGCGTACGATATCAGGCAATGTATCTGGCCGGTGCCGCTGATTTTGAAAAGTTGTTCCGTCAATCCTGATGGATGATGTGCCGCCTTCGGGCGGCTTTTTATTTATGGGGGTGGTTTGAGGTGGCAGCAACACGGCTGATTGCGCTGCATAAAAACAAGGGGAAGTCTGTTGCGGCTTGCTTGAAAAGCCGCACCGACTATGCACAAAACCCGGATAAAACGGAGCAGGGGCAGCTTGTAAGCAGTTATAAATGCAGCCCCTTGACTGTAGATGAAGAATTTATGCTCACCAAGCGGCAGTACGACCTTGTGAACGGACGCAGGCAGAAAAGTGATGTAATCGCTTATCAGATACGGCAGTCCTTCCGTCCGGGGGAAATCACCGCAGAGGAGGCTAACAAGGTGGGCTACGAACTGGCCATGCGCTTTACCAAGGGCAAGCACGCCTTTGTAGTGGCAACGCACACTGACCGGCAGCACATCCACAACCATGTGATCTTCAACTCCACAGCGTTGGATGGCAGCAGAAAGTTCCGGGATTTTTTCTTTTCAGCGTTGGCAGTGCAGCGGTTGAGCGACCTGATTTGCTTAGAACACCAGTTGTCCGTCATTGAAAAGAAGCCCTACCGGGAACGGCAGAAGCGCATCGTCTACCCGCCTAAGGAGAGCAACCGTGACCGCCTGTGCGGAATCATCGACACCATCCTTGCAGAAAAGCCGGGGGACTACGAAGCATTTTTGCAAAAGCTGGAGCAGCAGGGCTACGAGGTGAAGCGTGGCAAGCATACAGCGGTGAAGGGCAAGGGGCAGAAACGCTTTATTCGGTTCCGAACGCTGGGCACCGGGTACAGTGAGGATGAAATCAAGGCGGTGCTGGAGGGAAAGGCGAAGCACCAGCCGTACCAGAAAAAGCAGGCCAAAGAGCAGCCCTTCCAGTTGCTGGTGGACATTCAGGAGAAAATGGCAGAGGGCAAAAGTGTTGGCTACAAAAAGTGGGCAACGAAGTTCAATCTGAAGGAGATGTCCAAGACACTGCTATTTTTGCAGGAGCAGAAGATCAGCAGTGCCGACGAACTGCAGGATCGAGCAGCGGCGGCGACAGAACGCTATCATGCCATGGGCGATTCCATCAAGGCAGCAGAAGCAAGGCTGACAGAGATTGCCGTGCTGAAAACCCACATCATCAACTATGCCAAGACCCGCCCGGTCTATGATGCCTACCGCAAGTCGG
>OOCX01000797.1_pt1 | contig 22762 bp, 20 predicted proteins | sample 1671231 | NCBI WGS metagenome assembly OOCX01 (sample SAMN06348135, study PRJEB24527) | human gut metagenome | biome: human gut; feature: ankylosing spondylitis patient; material: feces | host: Homo sapiens | place: China | collected 2015-10 | reverse complement strand
GAATGCGGCGCGTGCACGGTGCTGCTCGACGGCGAAGCCGTCCACTCCTGCCTGACCGCCGCCATCCAGCTCGAAGGCCGCGAGGTCACGACGATCGAGGGTCTTGCCGAGATGGGCTCGCTTGATATCATCCAGACCTGCTTTGTCGAAGAGCTTGCCATCCAGTGCGGCTACTGCACGCCTGGCATGATCATGTCTGCCGAGGCGCTGCTGCGCAAAAATACTGACCCGACGGAAGATGAAATTCGTCTGGCGCTCTCCGGCAATATCTGCCGGTGCAGCGGCTATGTCCAGATCGTGCGCGCGGTCAAGCGCGCCGCGAAGGAGAGGAGGGAAGCGCAGTGCAGAGCTTAACGCCCAAAACGCTTGCCGAGCTCGCGCAGGCGCTTTCCGCCGCCACGGAAAAGGCGAAGATCATCGCAGGCGGCACAGACTTTATCATCAAGGAGCGCGCGGGCAAGTTCGCGCCCGACCTTTTGATCTACCCCGGCTTCATTCCCGAGCTGAACACCGTCACGAAAGAAAACGGCGTACTGCGCATCGGCGCGGCCGTGCCGATGAACGGCATCACCGCCGCACTCAAGGACGACAAGGCGTTCTGCGCCATCGCGGACGCGGCGTCCGACGTCGGCTCGCCGCAGATCCGCGCCAAGGGCACGATGGTGGGCAACCTCTGCAACGCCTCGCCCGCGGGCGACATGCTTCCGGTCTCGTGGCTGTATGATGCGCAGCTTGAGCTGATGAACGCCGACGGCACGGCGAGCGTGACGCCGGTGAACGGCTTTATCACTGGCCCGCAGAAGACGATCTTGCGGCCGGATCAGGCCGTCACGACCATTCTGATCGACTTGAAGCAGTTTGAGGGCTTTGTCAGCGCGTTCCATAAGATCGGTTCGCGCGAGCGCGTGTCCATCTCCCGCGAGGGACTGGCCGCCGCCGTCAGGCTCGACGAAAACGGTAAGGTCGAACAGGCGAGACTTTCTCTCGGCGCGGTCGGCGGCACGCCGATCCGCGTGACGGACGCAGAGGAGTATATGCGCGGCCACGTGCTCGATGAAAAGCTCGTCGAAGAGATCACGCCGATGGTCGCCGAGACCATCCACAACAACTGCCGCCCGGCAAACCGCCTCTATAAGACTGAGGCCGCCCGCGGCCTGACGGCGGATACCTTCGCCAAGCTGATGAGCCGCCTGTAACGCGAAAAACAGCATAGAAAAAGGACGCATCCGGTCGGATGCGTCCTTTTTCATTTGCGGTTGTATGTTACGCGCGCTCGGCCTCTTCGATGACCTTGAGCAGCGAGCCGTCCTTGATGATCTGATAGGACTTTTCGATGTCGATGCTGAGGTTGCGGTCGGCATCGTAGTAGGGGATAGTCTTGCGGTAGGCGTCCTTGAGGGGGCCGGTGACCTTGCCGAGCTTGAGCAGATTGTCGGCGCGCTGGTCGCGGCGCATTTCGACGGCCTGAGCGGCGTGCATGAGCTCCATGCCGAGCATGTAGCGCAGGTTGTCGACGATGCGAAGAGAACGCATACCGGCGAGCGGCAGGTTGCTGGCGTGATCTTCGATGCCGTTGGCGAAGGAAGTGATGTCGAGCGTCGTGGTGTTGGCGAGCCAACGGTTCTCGGCGTCGAGCGCGGCGAAGGTCTTCTGTATCGTGGAGAACGCGATGGTCTTGACCTCGTGCGGGGTCAGGAAGCGGTTGAGACCCGTGAAGCCAGGGTCGACGATCTTGTAGAGGCGGTTCGTAATGGCGTGGGACATGTGGCACAGCGCCGCGGCCAGCATGTCGACGCCGAGAGAGAGGGTCGTTACCTCAAAGTTCGGGCTGACGGATGTGGTTCCCTCCTCATAGAGGATGCAGGGATTATCGTCCGTGCGGTTGATCTGGAGCTCGAGGATATTCTTGACGTACTCAAGAGAATCGTAGACAGAGCCGTTGATGGCCGCACCGCAGCGGAAGGAGAGGGGATCCTGCAGCGCGCGCTTGGAATCGGGATGCTCAAGATAGCTGCCCTCGAGGAAGCGGCGGCACTCTGCGGCACAATGGATCTGACCGGGCAGGCCACGCACCTCGTTCACGCGCTCGCCGAGCGGCTGGAGGCCGCCGTTGAGACCTTCGAGGTGCAGGCAGTAGATGGCGTCGCTCAGCTTGATGAGCTCTTCGACCTCCTTGACAAGCAGGACCACCATGGATTCACCCTGCGCGTTCGAGGAGACGATGGAAAGGCCGTCCTTCGGGCCGAGGATTGCGGGCTCGATGCCCTCGGCGCGCATGGCGTCGATCGCGGGAATGATCTCGCCGTGATATTCGACCTCGCCCTGGCCGATCATGGCCTGACCGATCATGCTCATCGTGCTCACGTCACCCTCGCCGACGGCGCCGCGGCGCATGGCGCGGGGATGGATGCCGCGATTTAAGAACTCCTCATACATTTTAAGAATGTTCGAGGCGATACCCGTGCGGCCGCAGAGGGCGGTGTTGAGGCGGATGCACATCATCGCGCGCACTTCTTCGACGCTGGCAAACGGCGCAACGCCGAGGGAGTGGCTGTTGATGAGGTTGCGGTTGTACTGCTCGAAAAAGTCCTGGCTGAATTCGCGGTCCTTGTTCCAGCCCACGCCGTGGTTCAGGCCGTAGACGGGCTTGCCGTCAGCCGCCATGTCAAAAAGCACCTGGCGGGATTTGTCGACGAGGGGGATGACCTCAGGGTCGATCTGCACGGGGCGGCGGTCATAAACGACGGAGTAAAGATCCTCCAGCTTCAGGTCTTTTCCGTTTAAGATCAGAGTTTCGCTCATTTTGTAAAAACCTCCTTGCGGTAAATAAAACAAATTGTTGTCACTTTGATTGTTTATATTATAATAGTGAACCGTCAAAACAGCGTTGAAAATTATGAAAGAAAAAATTTACCCCGTTCAAACGATTCAACGTTTTTCCAACTTTACTGTGCTATAGTATCGACATCACGGGAAAAGCAGCGGATTTTGCGGAAAGGAAGACGCAGAAGATGTGTATCCCGTATCAAAACCGTGCGGAGAGACGGCAGATCACTCCGCAGCGAAACAACAGGAGGAGAAAATGCTTACACTGATTGACAATATTACTATTGTCCTGTGCGTGGTCGGCATCTTCGCCATCAGCGTCTTCATGAGCAAGAAGAACACTGATATGGAAGCCTACTATCACGCAAACAAGGCTCTGCCTTGGTCTCTCGCGGTCGGTACGATCGCTGCATCCTGGTACGGCGGCAACGGTACGATCGGTACGGTCGGCTATGTTACCACCATGGGCCTTTCCGCATTCTTTATCTGGTCCATCGGCGCGCACCTTGTGCGTTTCCCGCTGGCTCTGTGGGTTGCTCCCCGCATTTCCGTCAAGGTCAACTCCACGATGACCGAGCTGCTCGACCGTTTCTACGGCCGCATTGCTTCCTTTATCGGCGCGATCGTCCTGCTGGCGACCTGCCTCTCCATCTCTGAGATCGGCGCCTGCGGCTATGTCGGCGTTGCTGCGTGGAACATGAACAAGTTCCTCGCCGCGGCCATCGTCATTGCCATTTCCATCGGCCTTTCCTGCGTTGGCGGCCTGCTCGGTGTCGCCATTACTGATATGATCTTCTTCTTCCTGATGATCGTATCTGTCGCTTTTGTCTTCCCCAGCGCGTTCTACGGCGTGGGCGGCTTCGCTGCTCTCGACGAGATCTTCAGCACAGTTGATCCCTCGATGATGACCCCGTTCGGCGGCATCCCTCTGGGCCGTGCCATCGTGCTGATCCTCATCTGCATCAACGTCTATAAGGATCCCGCGTTCTATCAGCGCTTCACCGCTTCCAACGGTCCCAAGACCGGTAAGCGCGCGATGCTGACCTGCTTCTCCATCTGGCTGAGCATGGACGTTTGCCTGATGTTCACCGCTATCGTCATCCGCGCGATGGATCCCGCGCTGACCGTCCAGCCCGAGGTTGCTTACATGCAGCTCGTTCTCAGCGGTCTGCCTCCCGTTGGCCGCGGCCTGTTCGTCTTCGCGATGCTCGGCGCCATCATCTCCACGATGGATACCTACTATCTGGTCGGCGGCGAGATCGTGTCCAACGATATCATCGGCGTCCTGCGCAAAAAGCCCCTTACCGACAAGCAGTCCATCTTCATTTCCCGTATTGCCTGCGTGGTGTTCGGTGTGATCGGCCTGAGCGTTGCGTTCAAGTTCAAGCTGGTCTATGATGCGATGATCCTTGTCACGAGTCTCTCCATGTCTGCGCTGTTCATTCCCATGATGGCTGCCATCATGTACGATGGCAAGAAGACCAACATGTCCGGCCTCTGCTCCATGATCGTTGGTATCCTCTCTTGGCTTTGGTTTGACTTTAACCCCCTCAGCATTGAAGCCCTCGGCGGTAACGTCGATCCGATGCTCGTGTCTCTGCCTATTTCTTTCGTAGCGTTCCTCATTGGCAACCAGTTCGGTAAGGTTCTCAACACCGGCTTTGCCAAGCCCGACGGTGTGAACATTGAGAAGGGCATGATCATGACCTCCTCCGGCCCCGTCAGCGAGAAAGAGTACAAGAAGGAGATCAAAGTCGAGTGGCTCGGCATCGATGGCGCTCTGTGCCTTGTCTATGTGGCGCTGGCCGCGTTCTACAGCTTCGGCATCATCAACCGTATCGACTGGATCATCGGTTGGGTCGCCCCGCTGGTTGCCGGTATCTCCACCACCGCAATCTTCCTGCGCTATCTGTATCAGGTCTTCACCTTCGGTAAGACTCCCGCTCAGAAGAAGTAATTCAAATGCTCCAAGAGAAGGCAGACCTTTCCGGGTTTGCCTTCTCTTGCTCTATCGTTCGCTGATCTGGCGGGCGATAGGGCAGGTCATTCCCTTAAAAGCGGGCTGAAAGCGGCTCCTTAAAAAATTTTTATTGATAGCGTTGAATGATAAACGCAAATTCAACGATGGCGTGTTATACTGCCATCATCACAACGGAGGCGCAGAGACACATCCCTCCGCAATTTAAGAGGTGCAATATGTCTGAAGTAGATCACATCAAAAACGTCACCATCGTCGGCATTGGCACGCAGGGGTCGATGATCGCTTTCCGCAACGCGCTCTACGGCAAGAACGTGACCGGTTATAGCCGCACGCAGCCGTCGATCGACACCTGCAAGAATAAGATCGACAAATGGCTCGCTCACTTCATCGAAGAGGGGAATCTGACAAAGGACGAGGCCGACGCCGTCCGCGGCCGCATCCATTACGCGACAACGCTCGAAGAGGCCTGCAAGGACGCTGACCTCGTCGTTGAGAACGTGCCGGAGAAGATCGAAGTCAAGCAGGCGGTCTTCAAGCAGCTCGACGAGGTCTGCCCGAAGCACTGCTATCTGAACTCGAACACCTCCTCGCTCCTGATGAGCGATATCTATAAAGATGTGAGCGACGAGCGCAAGGCCATGACCTTCTCTGTCGACCACGACGACCCCATCCGCAACAGCTATCTGGAGATGATGTGGAACCCCAGCACGTCTGAGGAGACGAAGAAGGCCGCTATCGCGCACTATCACACCCTTGGCTTTGAGCCCGTTATCACCGAGCGCGAGATCAAGGGCTATTCCATCAATCGCGTGTGGCGCGCCGTCAAGCGCGAGTGCCTGTATCTGTGGGCCAACGGCTATGTCACCGACGTCGCCGAGTTCGACCGCGGTTGGATGACCGAGTGGCACAGCAACATCGGCCCGTTCAAGCTGATGGACCTCATCGGCCTTCAGACCATCTACAACATCGAAAATTCCTACTACGCCGCCAGCGGCGATGAGCGCGACAAGCCGCCCGCAAAGCTCAAGGAAATGATCGACGCGGGCCACCTCGGCATGAAGACCGGCCAGGGCTTCTACTCCGGCTACGACACCGAGGCCGGCAACCTGGACGTCGGCAAGAAGTAAGCAGGGGAGACACCCATGAAACTCACGGATCACCAGCAGAAAATGCTGGATGGCGCGTTCGGCAGGGGCAAGGCCATGGCGATGCAGATCCAGATCGGCGTGGGCAAGTGCTTTGATGCGGAGTGCCTGGTTCCCGTCAGCCGCGCGCACGTATCCCTCAGCGCGCAGGAGGCCGACATCTGGTTTGCGGGCAAGCTCCTGGACGCGGGCGCATCCTGTGCCATCGCGCCGACTGTCAACCCCGGCTATTCCGTCGACTATTTTCGTTCTCGGCTGACTGATGCCACCGTCGAAAACATGCGAAAGACCGAGCGTATCTACCGCGGCCTCGGTGCGCGTTTGACCTACTGCTGCACGCCGTATCTTGCCGATAACGTCCCGTCGTATGGCGAGATCATCGCCTTTTCCGAGACGAACGCTACGATCTATGCCAACGCTGTTCTCGGCGCGCGCACGAACCGCGAGAGCGCGGCCAGCGCTCTCTGCGCTGCCGTGACAGGCTACGCGCCCGAATACGGGATGCTTCTGAGCGAGAATCGCTTCGCCGACATCGCCGTCCGCGTGGACGCGAAGATGGAGTCGGACTTTGACTACGCCGTCCTCGGCCTTTGCGGAAAGAAGATCGGCAAGGGTATTCCGGCGTTCCTTGGCCTTCCCGAGAAGATCAGCACCGAGGCGCTCATCGCGCTCGGCGCGGAGCTGAACGTTTCGGGCAGCTACGACCTCTACCACATTCCAAATGTCACGGCGGAGGCCGCACACGGGTTCGACCTTTTTGGCGGCAAAGCGCCGAAAAGGGAGGTCACCATCACACAGCCTGACTTGGAGCAGACGCTTGAGGCGTTCTCTCCCTCGGCGGACGGCAGCATCGAATACTGCATTCTTGGCTGCCCGCACTACACGTATACGCAGATCGAAGAAGTCGAGCGACTGCTCGGCGGCGAGAAGGCGAAGGCCGACATCCATATCCTGACGTCCGCCGCCATCAAGCGCGAGGCGAAAGAAAGCGGCCTCGAGGACCGGCTTCTGGACCTTAGCGCGGACCTGATCGCCGACACCTGCGTGGACGAGGCATGTTGCTGGGGCTATCTTGCCGGAAAGCCCGGCGTGACGGATTCGCCCAAGGGCGCATACTACATGGAAACGGCGGGCATCCGCATGGCCGTGCGCGACACGGCCACCTGCATCCGCTGGGCAAAGCAGGGGAGGGTGTGCTGATGAAAAAGACATTTTCCTGCCGCCAGATCGCCGCGGGCAAGGTGAGAGGCGAGGTGCTCACCTGCACCGACCAGATCCTCTTTTACCACACCGACCCGAAGACCGGCGTCGTGACCGAAGTCGGCCACGCGCTCGAGGGCGTGAGCGTTAAGGATAAAATTCTTGTCTTCCCAGGCGGGAAGGGCAGCTCCGTCGTGCAGATGGACGGGCTCTACAAGCTTGAACTCAACGGCGCCGCGCCGCTTGGCTTTATTGTGCGCGAGCCCGACACCGTGCTCGTCTCCACGGCCATCATCATGGAGATCCCGATGGTCGACCGCGTGGAGGACGAATTTTACAATGCAGTAAAAACCGGAGATCAAATCGAGATCAACGCCGACGAAGAAACAATCACACTGATCGAACAAGATCACTGAATTTCAAAAAAACGAAAGGACAAGCAGTATGGACACTTTGATTTTGAATGGCCACGACCTGACCTTGCAGGACGTTTATGACGTCGCCTACGACGGCCGCAAGGTCGAGATCGCAGCCGATGCCTACGCGCGTCTCGCCAAGGGCCGCGAGATCATGCAGGAGCTCTCCAAGGGTGGCAAGGCCATTTACGGCTTCAACCGCGGCGTCGGCCAGAACAAGGACGTCACCATCGACGAGGACTTCATGGAGACGCAGAACCGCATGATGCTGCGTTCCCACTCCCTCGGCCTTCCTCCGTTCAACACGGACGAGGAAGTGCGCGCGATGATGGTCATCCGCCTCAACAACATGCTTATCGGCGCGTCCTGCGCGTCCGATGACTTGGCAAACAGCTACCGCGATTTTCTGAACCACGGCATCACGCCGCGCATCCCGCGCCGCGGCGCCGTCGGCGAGGCAGACATCACCACCATCACCCACATCGGCCTTGCCTTCATCGGCGAGGAGGACGTCAACTACAAGGGCAAGGTCGTGAGCGCCAAGGAAGCCATGGAGAAGGAAGGCCTCAAGCCCCTGCATCTCCAGCTCAAGGACACGCACACCATCATGCTCTCCAACAGCCAGGGCGAGGGCACCGCGGCCATCCTTGTTCACGAGGTCGAGAGTCTCGTCAAGATGTCCGACCGCATCTTCTGCCTCGATTATGAAGGCCTCAACGGCAACATCGAGCCGATGCGCGAGGACGTGAACGAGCTGCGCGGCCTGCCCGGCCAGATCCGCTGCGCCGCCCGCTGCCGCGAGGATCTTGAGGGCAGCTACCTTTACAGCGACAACCGTCCCGAGCACGCGCTGCAGGACCCGCTGACTTTCCGCGGCGGCTTTATCATCACGGGCGCGGTCGAGGATGCGCTGGACTACGTCAAGAAGTTCCTGAGCATCCAGATCAACTCCCCCTCGGACAACCCCTGCATCATGCTCGACAAGAAGGATGTCTTCGTCAACTCGAACTTCGAGACGACGTCGCTCGTCATCGGCGTTGAGATGCTGGCCATCGCGCTCGCGCATCTGTCCCGCGCGGTCAACTACCGCCTGATCCGCATGTGCATGCCCGAGTTCACACACCTGCCGCGCTTCCTTGCTCCGCGCAACGGCAGCGCCCACGGCTATGACGAGGTGCAGAATGTGCTCTCCTGCCTCGATGCGGAGAACCGCTATCTCACGACCCCGTCGTCCGTCGACTTCTATCCCATGCAGGGCTCCATTGAGGACCACGCGAGCAACCTGCCGCTGGCCGTGACCAAGTGCCGCCAGATGGTCGACAACCTGCGTTACCTCGTCGGTATGGAGGCGCTGTTCGCCTCTCAGGCCGTCGATCTGCGTAAGAGCGACGATAACGGCGACTACGTCCACCTTGGCAAGGGTACGCAGAAGGCCTACGATGTGCTGCGAGCCGTCGTTCCCGAGATGAAGAGCAACCGCAGTGTCTATGACGACATCAACAAGGCCTATCAGCTCGTGCTGGAAGAGAAGTTCCTCGCCGACGGCGAATAAAAAATTGCAGCCATAGAACCTTCACCATAGGAAAGGACCGGTCATGTACGTGACCGGCCCTTTCCGTGTTTCGGATTTGAGGCTTGTAATCAAGGCATGTATGAAGTAGAATAAAAAAACGTGAAAGAAAGCGGAGGTTTGTGCGTCTTCCATAGCAGCATCCTCCGCTTTTGCCTGTTTTGACGCATCCGGACCGCAGAGAGCGCTATTCTATCATGCCGTCCTTGCCGAGAATGCGGTAAATCACATTCTTGTCGGGGCTCTCAAGTCCGCCCTGCAAAATTCTGTTCACATAGTCTTTTGTAATGGCCCGATCCTCGGGACAGACCATGTTGGCAAATTTGTTGTCGAGTTTTGTGCGGATCTCGTCCGCCGTCCAGCCGAGCAGCGCTGCCAGATCACGCGGCAGGAGCTGCGCGGGGAAAACATCTTATATATGTCCCCGGACGCCGCGCCCGACTCTTATGGCGACGCCTTTTTCATACAGCGCTTGTTGAGGCGGGCTACAAGCCCAACATTCTCTTCCGCTCGGCGGACACCGAGAGCATCCTGATGATGGTCTCGGCGGAAGAGGGCGTTTCGCTTCTGCCCGATTATTGTACCAACCGGCTCTACAACGCCGACAACATTGTCTTTGTCCCGCTTGTGGGAGAAGGGGAGGAGGAAGAGATCATCGCAGCCTGGCAGAGAGGCAATAAAAATCCCGCGTTGGGACGGTTTCTCGCCGAACTCAATCAAAAAGGCCCGCCTCAGTAAGGCGGGCCTTTTTGGCGCAAAATCGCGTCAAGCGCGGGAAAATACTTCTTTACCGGGATCGGCAGACCTTCCGCGTTGAGAAAGCAGTGAACCGACGTCGCGGTCGCGACCAAAACATTCGTCGCTTTATTTCGCATGGTGTAGGAAAGTGTCAGCCGAACGTCGGCATATCCAGCCACCTGCACTTCAATCTTGATCTCATCGCCAAAGGTGGTTGTGTGCTTGTAGTCGCAGCTCAGCGCCACAACGGGGGGGAGGTGATCTCTTCTTTTTCCAGCATCGTCATCGGAAAACCGATCTCTGCGAGAAAGTCCGGCCGGGCTTCCTCCATAAAACGAATGTAGTTCAAATGATGGGTAATGCCCATTTTATCCGTTTCGTAATAATTGACAGTATGAATGTACTTGCTCATAAAAAGACCTGCTTTTAATGATTAATCAGCTCGCCAAGCGTGGTTTCACCCCAACTGTAATTCGTCAGGTAGCCTCCTTCGAAGAGTTGAGAATACTTCTCTTCGCCGGAGAGGTACTGGTAGAGATCGCATTCCACTTTATCGAGAACCACGCAGCGCGGCGAGTAAACAGGCAAAACAGAACGGTATTCATAAAAAGGTCGCTGATTTGCCATGAAGAAGACGTTGATGTAAATCACCTTATATGCTATGCTTATCAGTGAGAAGTCGTTGGCAAACCGTGAGTTGTGAAGGTGAGAACAAATGAAGTATTTAGTTTTATTAGCAGGCTGTGGCCTCGGTGATGGTTCATGTATAGAAGAAGTAATTCTGACGTATGTAGCGCTTGATAAATATGGGTGTGATTACACTCCTGTCGCAGAAGATGTTTCCATTCAGTCTGTTAACCACTTGACAGAAGAGATGGCAGAAAAGCGGAATATCCTTATAGAAGCAGCCCGCATCGGCAGGGGACGCATTAAAGATATTCGTGAGGTTGATTTTGCAGAATACGATGCATTGATCATACCCGGTGGAATCGGTTTATTGAACAATTATAGAGCTTCCAATGTGATAAAAACGTGCGTCACACATTTTATTAGCGAAAAGAAACCTGTCGCAGCCATGTGTGCGGGAATCGACTTTCTCCGCCGCTTCTATGGAAGTAATCTATTGGCACGTAAGATGGAAGAACTAACTGCTGAAAAATTCTGCTTTGATGCTGAAAATAATGTTTATTACACGCCTGCTTTCAGAAAAACCAACAATAGCTATACGACACTATTAGGTATCGATTCTATGATATGTGCGTTGAAGCAGGCATAAACATCTCAATGGAATTCTGTTTTGTGGGTTTAATTTTGGCTTAATTATTGAACAGAATAGCTTACATTCTGTCCGCTGGCTATGTCGTATGTGCAATGCACGGCACGTCGCTTTGCAGCAAAAAGGGCACACCATCCAGACGCTGTAAACGCCTGAAGGGTGTGCCTTCTATTTGTCGTTATCGGCTCAGTTCAGGAAGTCCTTGAGCTTCTTGCTGCGGCTGGGGTGACGGAGCTTGCGCAGCGCCTTGGCTTCGATCTGGCGGATGCGCTCGCGCGTGACGTTGAACTCCTTGCCGACCTCTTCGAGCGTGCGGGGACGGCCGTCCTCGATGCCGAAGCGCAGCTTCAAGACTTTCTCCTCACGCGGGGTGAGGGTGGAGAGCACGTCGACGAGCTGCTCCTGCAGCAGCGTGAACGACGCGGCCTCGCTCGGCTCGCTCGCCCCCTCGTCGGGGATGAAGTCGCCAAGGTGGCTGTCTTCCTCTTCGCCGATCGGCGTTTCGAGGGAGACGGGCTCCTGCGCAATCTTCAAAATCTCGCGCACCTTGTCGACGGGCATGTCCATCTCGGCGGCGATCTCTTCAGGAGAGGGGTCGTGGCCGAGCTCCTGCAAGAGCTGACGGGACACGCGGATAACCTTGTTGATGGTCTCGACCATGTGCACGGGGATACGGATGGTGCGCGCCTGGTCAGCAATGGCGCGAGTGATGGCCTGACGGATCCACCACGTGGCGTAGGTGGAGAACTTGTAGCCCTTGGTGTAGTCGAACTTTTCGACGGCCTTGATGAGGCCGAGGTTGCCCTCCTGAATGAGGTCGAGGAACAGCATGCCGCGGCCCACGTAGCGCTTAGCGATGGACACGACGAGACGCAGGTTTGCCTCGGCCAGGCGCTGCTTGGAGCGCTCTCCCTTCTTGACGGCAGATTTGAGTGCCTTCATTTCCTCTTCGCTCAGCTCCGTGCCGTTCTTTTCGGCCTCTTCGAGCTTCTGCTTGGCCTCCACGCCCGCGGACATCGCGGTCGCGAGCGAAATTTCCTCGTCCGCCGACAGCAGCGACACCTTACCGATCTCCTTGAGGTACATGCGCACAGGGTCGTCGGTCGAGAAGCTGTCGACCAGCTCGTTCGGGTCGACGAGCTCTTCCTCTTCGATCTCGGCGATCTCCTCCATCGGCGGCTCCACATCGTCGATGCTGCTGTCGATGGCCTCGGCGGTGCCGATGTCGATGCCGAGCGTTTCGAGCGAGTCGTAAATCTGGTCGAGCTGCTCGCTCTCAAGGTTCATCTCGTCGATAGTCTCCATCAGGTCGCTGGAGCTGAGCTTGCCCTTGGCCTTGCCCTTGGCAAAGATCTCCATGAGCTTTTCGTTGCCCTGCAGCAGCGCCGCCGCGGGCAGGGAGGCGACCAGCTTTTCATCCAGCGGGGGATACTTCTCCGCGGGCTTTTCCGCCTGCGCGGTATCCTCGTTCGCTTTCTTGGCCGCTGCGGCCTTTTTCGCTTTCTTCGGCCGCTTGATCTCCTCAAAATCCGCCTCGGCGAGCAGCGCGTTGGCCTGTTCCTCCAGCTCTCTGCTGGTCAGCTGTTTTTCTTCCATGTTTGCTTTCCTCCGTTACCCTTATATTTATTCTTTTCCATCGCGGCCATCAGGGGATCTTCGTTGACGGCCGCGCGCTTGTGCGCTTCGTCTAAAATGATATTGCAGTAGTCGCTGAGCGCCTGTGCGCCGTTTTTGAGCGATTCCGGCTTTTGCAGGATACCGATCAAGTGGCTGATCTCCTCCGACGTGAAAAATTCCGCCAGCGCTGGGATGTTCACCTGCCCGCTCTCGCGCAGCTGCGCGCGCAGCGCCGTGAAGAACCGGCCCAGGAGGGGAGAGGAGAAGTCCTCTTCCCGGATCGGCGGATTCTCGCCAAAGAGGGAATCGTCCAGCGTCAAAAGCCGCAGCACGCCTTCTTCGGCGAGCGCCGAGCGAAGGTCGGTGTAGCGGATCGACCGCTCGCGCGGCTGGGCACTCGCCGCGGGATTCAGGTCCCGCCGCTCCTGCTCGCGCTTTTCCTTGTAGCGGGCGCGTTTTCGCGCGCGCTCGACCTCGAGCTTCATCGCGTCGGGCGTGATGCCCGCGGCCTCGGACGCGCGCACGGTGTAAATTTCGCGCTCAACCGCGTTCGGCACTGTGGAGAGCAATCCTGCTGCCGCTTCGGCAAAGCCGATACGTCCCTCGTCGCTTTTGAGGTCGAACTTTGACTTGAGCTGCGCCATGCGGAAGTCCATCCCGCTCTCGCTGCCGGAAAGCAGATGCTCAAAGGCGTCCTTACCCTGGAACTTGATGAAGTCGTCCGCGTCCTGTTTGATGTACTCTCCGTCGACGAGCCGCTTGGGGAGCTCGAGCACCTTGACCTGAAAGTCGGTGTTATTGAGAAGCGTCAGCGCCTTCTGCGTCGCGACCTTGCCTGCGTCGTCGTTGTCGTAGCAGAGCACGATCTCCTTCGTGTAGCGACTGAGTAATTGCAGCTGCTCCGTCGTCAGCGCTGTGCCCATCGAGGCGCAAGCATTGTCGAATCCCGCCTGATGCAGCATCACGACGTCGATGTTGCCCTCGACCAAAATAATGTTGCTGCGCTTGCTCTTTTTGGCCAGGTTCAGCCCGTATAAAACGCGCCGCTTGCTGTAAACGATGGTCTCGGGCGTGTTCATGTATTTCGCGCCAGGATCGTCCTTGCTGATGATGCGCCCGCCAAAGCCCAGCACATCGCCGCGCACGTCGATGATGGGGAAGATGAGGCGCTTGCGGAATTTGTCGTACAACCCGCCGTTCTTGCCGCGGATGGCAAGACCCGAGGCAAGCAGCTCGCCGTCACCATAGCCCTTTTTCCGCATCGCGGTCAGTAAGCCGTCCCACTCGTCCGCCGATGCGCCGAGGCCGAAGTTCGTTGCATTGCGCCGCGTGATCTTACGGTTTTTCATATACTCGAGCACCGGCGCACCCTTGGGCGAGTAGAGCTGGTCGTAGTAAAAGCGCGCCGCGTCGCGGTTGAGCGACAGGATGCGCGACCGCAGCCGGCTCTCGTCGCTGTGCTCTTCCTCCGGCACGGGCATGTTCGCGCGCCGTGCGAGAAAGCGCACCGCATCGGGGAAGGAAAGGTTCTCCTCCTCCATGATGAAGTTGATGACGCCGCCGCCTTTTTTGCAGCCGAAGCAGTAGCACAGCTGCTTGTCCGGCAGCACATGGAACGACGGCGTCTTTTCGCTGTGAAAGGGGCAGCAGCCCCACAGACTCCCGCCGCGCGGCTGGAGCGAGACATAATTGCTGACAACGTCGACAATGTCGTTGCGGGCGATGAGCTCGTCCAAAAACTGACGGTCAAAGGCCATGGCGTCCTCCTTTCTCACTTCTGCGCACGGAACATTTTTCTGTCTATGGTATATATACGCCGAAAATGGTTGCTTTCCTCTTTTTTGACGGAAAAATTTCAAAAAATTTTTCCATGTGCGGAGAAAATTTGACAGACCGCGCCATTTCTCCTATAATTTCCACAGGAATCGCTGCGCAAAGGGGGCGGAACATCGTGAATATCCGGTTGTATGCGGTAAAATTAGATCGACCGCTCTCAGAAGCGGAACGGTCCACGCTCGCGCGTTTTCTGCCACCTGAGCGGCAAGACCGCATCAAAACATCGGAACCCCTCTGCACCTACGCGCTGCTCTGCCGTGCACTGCATGAACTTTACGGCTTGGAGGACTTACCGCAGCTTTCCTACGGTGAGCACGGCAAGCCGTACTTTGCGGCGCATCCGGACGTTCATTTCAGCCTGAGCCACACGCGCTGCGCTGCGCTGCTGGCTGTTCACAACGAGCCAATCGGCGTGGATATCGAGTGTCTTCGCCCTGTGAGCGGCGCGATGCGCACGCGCTTTCGCGCGGCAAATGACGCCGATTTCTGGCGCCTCTGGGTGCAGCGGGAGAGCCGCTGCAAGCGCGCGGGGATCAGCGCCGTCGCATTGCGGGACAGGGAAGTGCCGAGCTTCCCGAATGAGTGCGTTTTCGCGCTCGAACCGTTCCTCGACTTCACCGCCGGCATCTGTACCTGCTCTGACGCGGACGTTGACAAGTTAATATACCTTACAGTAAAAGAGCTCATATAAAAGGTTCCGAAGAAGTCTCTTCGGAACCTTTTTTGCTTGATTTTTCCTCTTACAGCTCCACGACGATGGGCTCATGGTGCACCTTCGGCAGCAGGACGTTTTTGACGTCGCTCGTTTTAAGCTTGATGGTCGAGGTGCAGAGGCACGGGTGGCAGGAGAAGTACTCCGCCTCATAGGTCTCCTTGTCGATGAGCAGCTGCACGCGGTTCTCATCATCGTTCATCAGGCCGAGGATCGTTGCAGACCCCGGCGTGCAGTGCAGCAGCTCCCAGAGCTGCTCCTCCGGCGCGAACGACAGGCGGGCCGAGCCGATCTGGTGGCTCAGATCTTTCGTATGAAACGCCTTGTGCGGCGGCATACATAAAAGGTAGAAATTCGTCTTCTGCCGGTTGCAGAGGAAGAGGTTCTTGCACACGTCCACGCCGAGCACAGCGGAGACATCGTCGCACTTTTCCATCGTGTCGGCCAGCTCGTGCGTCACGCGGTCATAGTCGATGCCGAGGGAATCTAAAAAGTCGAACGCCGCCGTTTCCTGCGCGGGCAGCTCACCCTCGGGGCGGGAATTGTGATAGATTGGGGAGATTTCCATGTCGCTTTATTTCTCTTCTTTCAGCAGTTTTTCGCCGGCCTTGAATATATCGCCCGCGCCGACGGTCAAAATAAGGTCGCCCGGGCAGGCGATGCGCGCGAGCGCGGCAGTCACCTTGTCGAGCGTAGGGCAGTAAACGGATCCGGGGATCTCGCGGCTCAGGTCCATAGACGAAATGCCGATATCGTTCTGCTCGCGCGCGGCGTAAATTTCCGCCAGCACCACGACGTCGGGCACGCGCAGCTCCTTGACAAAATCGTTAAACAGCGCCTTCGTGCGCGTGTAGGTGTGCGGCTGGAATGCGCAGATGATGCGCTTGTAGGGCAGCGTCTTCGCCATTTCGAGCAGCGCGTGCAGTTCGCCGGGGTGGTGGGCGTAGTCGTCGTAGACGTCCGCGCCGTGGAAGCTTCCCTTGTACTCAAAGCGGCGGCCCGCGCCGGTGAACGTTGCAAGGCCGAGACCGACGGCCTCGCCGCTGACGCCGAGAAGATATGCGGCGCTCGCCGCGGCCAGTGCGTTCATCACGTTGTGCTTGCCGCCCACGCGCAGGGAAACATGAGCGTAGTAACTGCCGCGGATATAGATGTCAAAGCTCGGAAGCCCGTCCGTCCAGACGACGTTTTCCGCGCGGCACTGCGCGGCGGGATCGTCATAGCTGAACCAGAAGATCGGCTGGGAAATGCCCCTGAGCGCATCGCGCGCACCCTCATCATCCATGTTGGCGACCACATGTCCTCCGATGGGGACGAGCTCTGCAAAGTGGCGGAACGAGTGCTCCACATCCGCTAAGTCCTTGAAGAAATCGAGATGGTCGGCCTCCACGTTCAAAATGACCGCGACGGTGGGGAAGAAGCTCAAAAACGAGTTGCAGTATTCGCAGCTCTCGGCAATGATCGTATCGCCCTTGCCGACGCGATAACCGGAATGAAGCAGCTGTAACGTGCCGCCGATCATGACGGTCGGGTCTTTCTGCGCGGCCATGAAGATGTGCGTCGCCATCGAAGTGGTCGTCGTCTTGCCGTGCGTGCCGGAGATGCAGAGGGCGTTTTTGTAGCCCTTCATGATAGCACCCCAGGCCTGCGCGCGCTCGAAAACGGGGATGCCGCGCGTCACCGCGCCGGAGATCTCGGGATTATCGTCGTGGATGGCGGCGGTGCGGATAACAAAGTCGCACTCGCCAAGGTTGTCCGCCGCATGGCCGATGGCCACAGGGATGCCGAGCGAGCGCAGATGTTCGACGGACGGGCCGTCGTTCATGTCGCTGCCCTGGACCTTGAGGCCCATGCCGTGCAGCACCTCTGCCAGCGGGCTCATCGAAACGCCGCCGATACCGGCCAGATGCGCGCACTTGCCGGGGACGAGATAGGAGAAAATATCCTTCTGATTAGTCATTGTATCAAATCCTTTCCTTGTGCGAAGCACAGGAGATTTACTTTTTATGGATTTTCTATTATAATATAGCGGCGAACGGAGTGCAATGCTAAAAATTTGATTTTTTGTGAGGGTTCCATGCTCTTTTTACCGAAGGAAGTCGAAACGGTCATCACCACGCTGCAAGGCGCGGGTTATTCGCCGTACTTGGTTGGCGGCTGCGTGCGCGAAATGCTGCGAGGCAAAGCACCGTCCGACTACGACATGACATCCGACGCCCCACCGCAGGAGGTGCTGCGCCTCTTCGGCGAGTGGGCGCACCCGACGGGCTTGCAGCACGGCACGGTGACGGTCGTGAGCGGGGGACTGCCCATTGAACTCACGACGATGCGCCGCGACGGCGCGTACAGGGATAACCGCCACCCAGATTCCGTCACGTTCGGCACGAGCATTGAAGAGGACCTTGCCCGCCGCGACTTCACGGTCAACGCCATCGCTTTGTCGCCGGACGGCACGCTTGCCGACCCCTACGGCGGGCAGGAAGACCTGAAAGCAGGCGTCCTGCGTTGCGTCGGCGAGCCGAAGCGGCGGTTTGAGGAAGACGCGCTGCGCATTTTACGACTCGTGCGCTTCTGCTCCGTGCTCGGTTTTTCGGCGGAGAAGGAGACCGCCCGCGCCGCGCATGAGGCGCGCGGCCTACTCGCCCATGTCGCGCACGAGCGCGTGTATGCGGAGATGAACAAGCTCCTGCTCGGCGAAAACGTGGGGGAGACGCTTTTGACCTTTCCCGACATTCTGGGCGTGCCGATTCCGGAGATTTCACCCTGCGTCGGCTTTGACCAGTGCAATTACCACCACTGCTTCGACGTCTGGGGTCACACGGCGCGCGCTGTCGCCGCCGTGCCGCCAAAGCGCGAACTGAGGTGGACGATGCTCTTCCACGACCTCGGTAAGCCCCTGTGCCGGACGTTTGACGAGCAAGGTATCGGACATTTTTACGGCCACACGGCGATTTCCGCTCAAATGGCGGAGGAGATCATGGCGCGGCTGCACTTTGAAAAGGCGCTGCGCGGCAAAATTCGAGAGCAGCTCGCCTGTTTCGACGACATGTTCCGCCCCGAGCGGGCGGCCATCCATAAGGAGATGGCGCGTCTCGGCGTGGAAACGGTGCAGAATTTGCTTTACACCAAGCAGGCCGACAACGCCGCCAAAGCCCCCGCAGGATTAGAGCGTGCGCAGGCGCTGTGGCACGAAGCACAGAAAATCTACGACGAGCTGATCTCAGAGGGCGCGTGCTGCTCGATCCACGAGCTCAAGATCAGCGGGGAAGACCTCGCCGCCCTCGGCTACCACGGGCGTGAGATCGGCGCGGTGCTTGCGCGGCTTTTAGACGAGGTCGCGGCGGAAAAACTCCCCAACAAGCCCGAGGCGCTGCAAGCGCGCGCCGTGCGGCTGTGGCGCAGCGGCTATGCGCGCCATACGATGAAAGAAAACGAGACCCATTGACGGAGGTAACAAATGACAAATCTGATGGATTATCTGGACTGGCGCGGGGATCTGACGCTCGAAATTTCGCCGTTCAACGAGGTGGACGCGCTGATTCTGGCAGAGCTGAGCTTTGTCGACTTTGACGGCATCGTGCCGCCGCCCGAGCTCGGGCGCGGCCTGCCGCTCTGCGAGGCGGCGGAGGCGTTTTTCGCCCGCCATGGTGGGAAGGACGTCCCCATGGGTGTCCTCGTGCCGGACACGATCTCGAAAATGCTGCGCAAGCTGATGACGAGCCCGCGCTTTCGCAATATGACGCTTAACGGCTACACGGCGCTGCTTGACGATTCCATCGAGCAGCAGTTTGCGGCGCTGACGATCGACCTTGGCAACGGCAGCATCTATATCTCGTTTCGCGGCACGGACGATACGATCGTCGGGTGGAAGGAAGACCTCAACATGGGCTTTTTGGAGGAGATCCCCTCGCAGAAGCAGGCGGTCGAATACGTCGCGCGCGTCGCGCGGCAGTATGGCGACAAGACCATCCGCATCGGCGGACACTCCAAGGGCGGCAACCTCGCCGTTTACAGCGCGGCGAAGAGCAGCGGCGAGATTCAGGAGCGCATCGTCGCCGTCCACAATAACGACGGCCCCGGCTTCGCATGGGACATCAGCGAGACGCCGGGCCACAAGCGCATCGCAAGCCGCATCCATACGATCCTGCCGCAGACGTCTGTCGTCGGCATGCTGATGGAGCATGAAAAGCGCTATCAGGTCGTACATTCGACCTATGACGGCCTTTACCAGCATGACGGGTTTTCCTGGCAGGTGCTGGGTACGCAGTTTGTCCACCTCGACGACTTCTCCCGCGAGGGAAAGCTCGTCGATGAAACGCTCTCGTCCTGGGCCGATTCGCTCAACACCCAGCAGCGCGAAGCGCTGGCCGACGCGCTGTACAGCGTCTTCACCGCCTCGGGCGCAAAAACGCTCAGCGAGCTCACCGAGGAAAAGCTCAAAAGCGCCGCAGCGATGCTCAAGACCTATAAAAACCTCGACCGCGAGACCCGCCGCATGGTGACTGAGGCGTTCATGCTGTTTTTCAAACTCGGCACGAAGAACTTCGTCCTCGACACGCAGGAGGAGGGAAGCCGCGAGATCGAAAATATTCGAAAAAAGATCTCGGAACAATACCAGAAATTGGTGGAGCGCAAGAAGTAAATACAACATTCCCGCTGCGCGGGGAGCGGTTTTTCCCCTGCGCGGCGCAGGGGAACGGGACAAAGGGGCCATTCTCTTTCGCAAAAGAGAAAGGCCCCTTTGGAACCCCAAGAGAAAGGCTTTGCATTGGCAGATTGGCACTTGAAGAGCTGCGCGGCCTGCGGAATCAGGTGCCTGCCGGGTGTTGTATCTAAACGACTTGGTTTGCTTCTATCTTCGCTGTCGCTTTGCCTGCGATTCGGTAGCCTTACGCAATTTCCGCCTACTTTGGACTTGTACAGATTTGCTATTGCCTGCCGAGGCGGCTTTGCTGGCGCTCGCCGCAGTACGCACTACCAAGACGATATGCATTGTCAGATGATTAGGCTGCACCAAAACAAGATGAGCAGAGCGGCAGCGGATGATAGAAGTAGGCCAAATCGTATAGCAATGCTAACGCGGCTTCGCCGCGGGCAGGGAAGTGCAATCGGCAAGCATCGCACCTCTTCGAGCTGCTCGCTTGCAATGAAAATTTTCTCTGGGAGGGTGTAAGGGAGGGGTATCTCTTTTTCAAAAAGAGATATCCCTCCCTTATTATCGCACCCCTGCGCGGCGCAGGGAACAAATGCAGCGCTGTCGCGCTGCCATATTATTTTTTACTCTGCGCTCGGCAGCTTCGCTGCGGGCTTCATCAGCAGCGCGCAGATGACGATCGCGAGGATCGTGTTCGGCAGCATATACGTGCCGTTGTACAGCACGGAGTAGAACACGGGAGACGTCATGGTCATGCCCATGAATTCCTCGGGCATATACTGTGCGTAGACCGTCACGCCGGAGATGAAGTGAATGATAAAGCGGCCGAAGCAGCCAACGAGCGCCGCGATGGGAAGCTTGGAATAGTTGTTGTTCTTGGCGCGCAGAAGACCCGCGAAGCCGACAGCGGCGTAAGCAAGGGAATAGTCGAAGATGATGGAGACCCAGCTCACAGCGAAGCCCTCGGCAAAGAAATACTTGAGCGTACCGAAGGCAAGACCGGCGAGCAGACCCCAGGGTGCGCCCCAACGCACAGCGAAGAGGATCAGCGGGATCATCACGAGGTTGATCGAGCCGCCGAAGCCGCCGAACGAAAGGTCGATGGGGATCTTGATGTAGCTCAGAACGAGCGCGAGCGCGATGCAGATGCCGCCTTCGGTCAGGCGGCGGGTGGTGGAATGGGTGGACGTGTTGCTCATAAGGGATTCCTCCTAAAAATATGATCCCTGACCGCGCCGCGGCGCAAAAAAGCACCGCGGCGTCGACGTCACGGTGCAAAGTTCAGGCAAGATACTCTTTGCATTCCTACGCCGGCATTACCCGGATCAGGTCCGAGGGACAGCGACGGCGATACGCCGCATCACAGCCGGCTTGCGCCAGCGCCCCTTGCAGGTATGGCGATATCTTAGCCCATCAGGAGAAATTTGTCAAGGATTTGAGGCAAAAAGCGTGATTCCGAAAATAGAATATCGGAATTTAGAATTTGTGTTGCGTCTTTGTTGTGCCTGTGCTACAATAAAATTAGTTAGGCAACCAAAATAATTGTGATATTTGTGATTTTCTCGTGAACAGGAGATCTGAAATGGCTGCATTCGTTGTCAACGGTACACCGGTCACGGTGGAGAAAAATCAAAAACTCATCCGCTATCTTCGCGACGAGCTGCATCTGACCAGCGTCAAGGACGGGTGCAGCGAGGGCGCGTGCGGCACGTGCCATGTCCTCATCGACGGCAAGCCGACGAAAGCCTGCATCCCTCAGACAGACAAGCTGGAGGGGAAACATATCGTCACGGTCGAGGGTCTTTCCGACTTTGAAAAAGAGGCCTTTACCTACGCCTTCGGCGAGGCCGGAGCCGTGCAGTGCGGCTTCTGCATCCCGGGCATGGTCATCTCGGCCAAGGGGCTCATCGACCAGAACCCCGACCCGACACGCGAAGAGGCGGCCTTTGCCATCCGCAACAATATCTGCCGCTGCACGGGCTATGTCAAGATCATCGATGGCATCCTGCTTGCGGCGAAGATTTTACGCGAGGGGAAAATTCCCGAAAAGAAGGAAGACTTTCAGGTTGGCTCGCGCGTGCACCGCATCGATGTCGCCGAAAAGGTACAGGGCTATGGCAAGTACCCCGATGACATCTATGTTGAGGGCATGTGTTACGGCGGCGCGGTGCGCAGCCAGTACCCGCGCGCCCGCGTGCTCTACATCCGCACGAAAGAGGCGGAAGCGCTCCCCGGCGTCGTATGCGTGCTGACGGCAAAGGATATTCCGGGTCAGCAAAACGTCGGCCACATCCAGAAGGACCAGCCGACGCTCATCGGCGAGGGGGAGATCACGCAGTATCTCGGCGACGCGGTGGCGCTTGTCTGTGCGCGCGACTTAGAAACACTCGAGCAGGCAAAAAAGCTTGTACGTGTCGTTTACGAAGAGCTTCCCGCGGTCTACGGGCCTGAGGAGGCGTCCGCCCCCGGCGCGCCCGAGGTCATCATGGGCAACCGCGGCAATTTGCAGGCGCACCGCCACGTTGTGCGCGGCAACGCAGACGAGGCCATCAAACATTCCAAATACGTCTTACATGAAAAGTTTCAGACCCCGTGGACGGAGCACGCCTTTTTGGAACCCGAGTGCTGCGTGGCGCTCCCGCTTGAAAACGGCGGCGTGAAGCTGCTGACAACCGACCAGAGCGCGCACACCACCCAGCACGAGTGCTCGGCGATGCTTGGCGTCGACTTTGCCCACTGCCAGGTCGAAAATATGCTTGTCGGCGGCGGCTTCGGCGGGGTGCTCGGCATG
>OOCX01000771.1_pt1 | contig 23267 bp, 13 predicted proteins | sample 1671231 | NCBI WGS metagenome assembly OOCX01 (sample SAMN06348135, study PRJEB24527) | human gut metagenome | biome: human gut; feature: ankylosing spondylitis patient; material: feces | host: Homo sapiens | place: China | collected 2015-10 | reverse complement strand
GCACGGCCACCGAAAAGGACGATACCGAGGCAGGCGCCATCGAATACGGCGCCGCGATCTATATAGATCTTGACTCGACCTATACCGTCAACTATCCCGGCTGCTTCCTCTATGCCAACGGCGGCCGGGTGGAGGGCACGGTGTATGTGGGAACGAACAAGATTGGCACAAAAAATAACTACTTAGACTCCGTAAAGGCCACCAACGCCATCGACCACACGGACGGGAAGCCCACCACAGTCTTTACCGGCGATGTCTCCTGCGAGGGCGACATAAGGGGCGGTATTTTCCATGGCAGCGTCACCGTGACGGACTCTAATGGGGACATGGGCACAGCGTGGGAGAAATTCTGCGGCAACATCTCCGGCGGCACGTTCTACGGCCCTGTCACCACGGAGTGCCATGTCTCCGGCGGCACATTCTATCGCGGGCTGACCATGAACAAGAACGCCAAGCTCAGCGGCCAGCCCATCGATACCGGCGATGTGATCAACGACACGACCAACACCCCTGAGCCCAACGTCACCCCCGCCGTCGTGACCTATGCTTACGGGGCTTTGGGCGGGACCTATGCCACGCAGATCGTCCAGGCGGGCGAGAAAGCTATTGAGCCGGATGTACCCAGCAGACAAGGTTATCAGTTCACGGACTGGTATCTGGACGACACGAAGTATGACTTCGACACCGCTGTGACGGGAGACATGACCCTGACAGCCAAGTGGACGGCGAATTCGTACACCATCGCCTTTGACACCAACGGCGGCAGCGACATCGACCCCATCACCCAGGACTACGGCACGGTAATTACCGCACCTGAAGCCCCGACAAGAGAAGGATATACCTTTATCGGCTGGGATAAGGAAATTCCCACGACTATGCCCGCCGAAAATATGACTATCACGGCGAAGTGGAAGGTAAATCAATACACAATTACCTTTGATACGGCAGGCGGCAGCGAGATTGCTCCGATTACGCAGGACTACGGCACGGTAATTACCGCCCCTGCCGACCCGACAAGAGAGGGGTACACCTTTATCGGCTGGGACAGGGAAATTCCCACGACCATGCCTGCCGAGAATATAACGCTTAAAGCGAAATGGAAGGATATTGAAAAGCCCACGGGCGAAATTATCATAGGCACAAATAAATGGCATAGCTTTTTGAATAAGCTTACCCTCGGACTGTTCTTTAAGGAAACGCAGGAGGTAACGATAAACGCTTCCGATAACAGCGGAACCGTGTTTGTCTCCTATTTGGTGACCGATCGGGATCTCTCCGAGGCGGAGCTTCAATCTCTCGTATTTAGCGGATATGATGAGCCGTTTTGCATAGACCTCAATGGGGAATATATTGTTTATGCAATGCTTGTTGACGAGAGCATGAACATAACATACCTTCGTTCCGATCGCATAACGCTCGATAATATCCGGCCTGTAATCGGCGGCATTGAGAACGGCAAGACCTATTGCGAGGCACAGACAGTTACAATTGACGAGAAGTATATAGATACAGTTACCGTAAACGGCACAAAGGTCACGCTTGATGAAAACGGCGGCTTTACTCTCTCTCCTGCGGACGGCGAACAGAAAATCATTGTCACCGATAAGGCAGGCAACACCGCCGAGATGACCGTGACGGTAAACGGCGGGCACACCTTCGGTGAATGGGTATCGAACGGCGACGGCACGCATAGCCGTGAATGCACCGTGGACGGCTGCAAGGGTGTTGAAACAATGGCTTGCTCGGGCGGCAAGGCAACCTGCACCGAAAAAGCGGTATGCGAATACTGCGGCAAGGCTTACGGAGAGCCTGACCCGAAGAACCACACCGACTTAAAGCACATCGATGCAAAGGCGGCAACCGAGGATGCCGAGGGCAATATCGAGTATTGGTACTGCGGCGGCTGTGATAAGTATTACAGCGACAAAGACGGTATAAACGAAATTAAAAAGGCCGACATCGTAACGGCTAAGCTGCCGGGCGATACGAAGTCTCCCCGAACAGGCAACGCAAGCGACCTCGCTTTATGGATTTCCCTGCTGCTTGTCAGCGGCGGCGTAACAGGCGTCACAGCAGCCTTGCGCAAAAAGAAAAAACACAAAGTATAATTTTTTCATTTCCCTTTTCTGCTTTTACGGCAGTAAAAAGCCTCCGTTATTAAGACGGAGGCTTTCGTTTATTGCGGCTTATGCATATTCTCGATTTTTTTAATGTATTCGGTGCTGTTCTCAAGAAATTTCCGAGTATCGAAGGACTCGTTTTTAAGGCTGTTTTGAATGATAATACCATCGGAAACCATCAAAATAAGCCAAGTGAAATAGTCGGCCGAAACAACGTCTGTTCTCTCGGCGATTTTTGCCGAAATGAGCTTTTGGAATTCATCGTAGCGATGAATCAACTTAGCTCTGATTTCCTCGTCGCCGAGCAATGCCGCGTCAAAGAGGTGAAGCCTGAGCCCGGCATAGGCGATATTTCTCTCGATTACATAATTTACAAGACGGTGCGGCGAGGTATCCTTTTCCTTGTTTTCCGTCCATTGTATCAGCTCGTCCCATTGGCGTGAAAGATAGCGGTCGGTAACGGCAAAAAGTATTTCGTTTTTGCTTTTATAATAGTAATACAGCGTGCCCTTCGAAATATTCGCCTTTTCGGCTATTTTCGCGAGAGTCACCTCCGAAAAAGAATTTACCTTTAAAAGCTCCTCAGCAGTATCAAGTATGATTTCGTTTATATTTTCGGGTCTTTGAGCTGCCATAATACCCTCCTGCAAAATTTCTTAAAGTATAACACGAACAATCGGCAATGTCTACAAAACAATATTCACAAAAAAAATACATAAGAGTGATTTTTTTAGTTAAAAGTATTGACAAACGCTTTTTGCGGAATTATACTTGTCTTATCAGTCGGTCAGTTAACCGACATATTTTTTATGCACAGTCGGGCGCGTGACCGACTGCAAGGCTGATTAAAAGAGGCTTGAAGTTATGAACATATCATCAATTAACAAAAAATTGAAAAAGACTTTCGGCGGAAAATTCAGTGCTTCGGAGGAGAACGGCTCGATTTTTGTTCGAGGCAAAAGCTCCGATTGGGGCGAAATCGTCGCGGCTTGCCAAGCGGCGGCAAAAAAATTCAGCACAACGCATATTGTCAACGATATTGTTTACACGGGCGAGCAGCCCGCTCCGACGCGTCTACCGTCTCTCAAGGATGATTTCCTCGAGGGCAGAACACCCGACGTGCTTGTTATCGGCGGCGGCATTTCAGGTGCTTCGATAGCAAGAGAGCTGACCAAGTGGAAGCTTGACGTTTTACTTGTAGACAAGGAGGCAGACCTTGCACTTCAGGCGTCGGGACGCAACGACGGCGAGGTGCACCCCGGAATCGACCTCGGCAAAGGCTCGCTCAAGCACAAGTACATTCGCCGCGCAAACCATATGTATGCAGACGTTTGCCGCGAGCTTGACGTTCCGTTTAAGCAGGTAGGTCAATATGTGCTTTTCCGCAACGCCGCGCTGAAGCCGCTTATCGGTCTGTATGCTTTTTGGCGGAAGCATCACGACGGCATAGAGGACACCGAGATAATCTCGGGCAAGGAGCTTATGCGCCGCGAGCCGAACCTTACACCTGAAACAAAATTCGCAATGTATAATCCGAGCGCAGGCTGTGTTTGCCCTTACGGACTCACCATAGCCTATGCCGAAAACGCCGTTCAAAACGGCGCGCAGGTAAGTCTTAACACCGCCGTGCTTTCCATGGAGGTGTCGGAGCATAACATCATAAGCGTTACCACCAACAGAGGCGTTATTCATCCGAAAATCGTTATCAACGCCGCAGGCGTTTTTGCCGAGGATATTGCCGCCATGGCGGATGACAGATTTTTCTCGATTCATCCGCGCCGAGGAACCAACTCGATTCTTGACCAAAAAGCAGGCGCATATATGCACTCGGTAGCCTCCGTAAAGGACATAAGCGTTCACGGTAAAACCCATTCAAAGGGCGGCGGCATATTGCACACCGTCCACGATAATCTTCTGATCGGACCCGACGCCGTAGAAACGGTTGAAAAGGAAAACACGGAAACACGTGCCGAGAGCATTAAAACCGTCTTCGACAAGCAGACTCAAACAATGCCGGAGCTGTCAAAACGTGATATAATCACTTATTTCACGGGCGTTCGCGCTCCTACCTTTGAGGAGGATTTTATACTTGAACCCGGCAGAAGAACAAGAAATTTGATTCACGTAGCCGGTATTCAATCCCCAGGACTTACAACCGCTCCCGCGGTTGCCGTCGATATGGCGGAGCTTGCGGTCGATATGCTCGGCAATACCGAGACGGTTGAAAAAAACAACAATTATAATCCCATTCGCAAGGGCGTTCCCGTGCTTCGCGAAATGGACGACGATACAAGAGAAAAAATGATAGCCGAAAATCCCGACTACGGCGAGATTATTTGCCGCTGCGAGCAAATCAGCAAGGGCGAAATTCTCGATGCTTTGAAATCCCCGATATGCGTTCCGACGGTTGACGGTATCAAAAAGCGCATAAGACCGGGAATGGGACGTTGTCAGGGCGGCTTCTGCTCGCCGCTTGTCACCAAAATAATTGCCGAATTCCTCGGCGTTCCGCTGTATGAGGTTAAAAAATCCTCGGCGGAAGCGGTGATAACATACGGCGAAACAAAGGTAAACGAAGGAGGCGAAGAGTGATGACGACAGGTAACTATGACGTACTCGTTGTCGGCGGCGGCCCTGCCGGACTTGCGGCGGCGATAAGCGCTCACGATAACGGTGCCAAGGTTCTCCTTCTTGAAAGAGAGGCAAGGCTCGGAGGAATACTCAAGCAGTGCATTCACGACGGTTTCGGTCTTCATCACTTCGGCGAGCAGCTCTCCGGTCCGGAATACGCCGAGCGGTTTGAGGATGAGCTGTACAAACGCAATATCGAATACCGCACCCTGACATTTGTCACGAAAATAGACAAAAACGGCGACGGAAGCTTTTCGGTGCATACCGTCGGCAGAAGCGGCGTTTCGATATTTACGGCAAAAGCGCTTGTGCTGGCTACGGGCTGTCGCGAGCGTACCGCCAAGCAGGTATTTATCCACGGTACGCGTCCTGCAGGCGTTTTCACGGCCGGAACCGCACAGCATTTTACAAATCTGCTTGGGCTTATGCCCGCCAAAAAATGCGTAATTCTCGGCTCGGGAGATATAGGACTTATCATGGCGCGCCGGCTTACGCTTGAGGGCGCAAAGGTTCTCGGCGTTTATGAGGCAAAGCCTACGCCGTCGGGACTTACGAGAAACCTGCATCAATGCCTGCACGATTATGACATTCCGCTGCACCTGTCGCACACCGTCACTCGCGTGTTCGGAGTTGACAGGCTCGAAGCGGTTGAGATTTCAAAGGTTGACGAAAATATGGCTCCGATACCCGGCACACAGAGCCGCGTCGAATGTGACACGCTGATTCTCTCGGTCGGATTGATTCCCGAAAACGAGCTCGCCGAGTCCGTCGGAGTAAAGCTTGACCCACGCACAAAGGGTCCCGTATGCGACGGCCAGTGTATGACGAGCATCGACGGCGTATTCAGCTGCGGCAACGCTTTGCACGTCAACGATTTGGTTGACTTTGTTTCGCAGAACGCCGAGCAGGCGGGAAAATCAGCCGCTGCTTATTCGGGCAGAGAAAGACGGCTTATTGAGATAACCCCGGGTGACGGCTTATTGTACGCAGTGCCGCAAAGGCTCAATCTCAACGGGGATAACAGTAAAACAGACCTGTATTTCCGCGTCCGCGAGGAGGAAAACAACTGTGTGCTTCATATTTACGCGGACGGTAAAGAAATACTTAAAAAGCGTTACGCATTTATGCGTCCGCCCGAAATGGAAAATCTCACGATTGATTTCAGCGCATGCGAATTAAACGAAAACAGCCGAGTGGAGCTTCGGCTGGAAAGACTCGGTAAAGGAGACGGTGTAAAATGACAAAAGAATTGGTTTGCATCGTTTGTCCCCGTTCGTGCAGAATGACGATTACATCAGACGGCGACGAGCTTGTTGTGACCGGCAACACCTGCAAAAGGGGCAAAGAATTCGCCGTAAGCGAAATGACCGACCCGCGTCGTACCGTTTGCACAACGGTGCGCACCGCCTTCCATTCGATACCGGTTCTGCCCGTTCGCGTATCGGGGCCGATTCCCAAAAACAGAATTTTCGACCTGATGCACGAGGTAAACCGTATCACCGTTTCAAAACGACTCGGACGAGAGGAAGTCGTTGTACCGAATATTCTCAATCTCGGCGTGGATTTGATTGCAACAAGCAATATCCTGAAGGACGAGAAGAAGCAACCTTAAAAAAGAAAGAGGGGAAAATCTTTAATGGAACAGTCACTTGTGCTGACCTTTGACGTCGGCACGCAGAGTGCAAGATGCTTGCTTGTCAATGAGAGTGGAGACTTTGAGGATAAGGAGCAGCAAAAATACAAGGTTCCTTATTTATCAAAACAGCCCGGATGGGCAGAACAGACCCCGGATTTTTATTTTAACATTATAGCCGAAATGTCAAAAAAGGTTATCGAGAGAAATGCCGATAAGCTTGACCGTATAACAGCCGTATGCCTTACCTGCATACGTGACACGGTGCTTTGCCTCGACAAGGACAAACGTCCGCTTCGCGACATAATATTATGGCTCGACGAGCGTGAGGCCGACGAGGACGGACAGATTCCGGCAGCAAAACGCGCATTGTTTTCGCTTGTGGGAATGGGAGAATCGGTAGATATGATTTACCGAGCCTCTACCGGCAACTGGATTATGCAAAACGAGCCCGAAATATGGGCCAAAACAGACAAATACGTTATGCTGCCGTCATACCTCAACTATCTTTTGACGGGCGAGCTTAAGGATTCCGTGGCAAATATGATAGGTCACGTACCGTTTGATTACAAAAACCGCCGTTGGATGAAACCCGGTGCTCTCACGCGCTGCGTGTGCAATGTTCCGTCCGAAAAGCTCTGTGAGCTTGTTCCGTCGGGCGAGGTTATAGGTAAAATCACAAAAGATGCGTCCGAAAAAACGGGCATCCCAATGGGACTTCCGCTTATAGCAACCGGCTCCGACAAGGGCTGTGAAACCATCGGTATGTCCGTTGTAAAATCAAACCGAGCGGCAATTTCCTTCGGCACGACCTCAACCTTACAGATGGCGGTTAAAAAATATTTTGAACCGCAGCCTTATATGCCGGCTTATCCGGCTGTTCCGAACGATATGTTCAATCCCGAATTCGAGGTCTATCGCGGATTTTGGATGATTTCGTGGTTTATAGAGCAGTTTGCCGCGAAGGATAAGGTTGACGCCGCCGAGGAGGGCGTTTGCATAGAGCGTTATCTTGACGATAAAATCAAGGATATTGAGGCCGGCTCCGGCGGACTTATTTTACAGCCGTTCTGGACTCCGGGCATCACGAACCCGAACGCGAGCGGCGCAATTATAGGCTTTTCGGATTTCCATACGCGTTATCATTTGTATCGTGCCATAATAGAGGGCATCTGCTTAGAGCTGTACCACGGGCTCGTTAAAATGCAAAAACGCTCAAGCGTCACGGTAGATGAGCTTTTTGCCGGCGGAGGCGGCTCCAGCAGCCCGGTCGTATGTCAAATTGCCGCAGATGTGTTCGGCTTGCCCGTACACCGTATTCAGACTCACGAGGCGAGCGCAGTCGGCTGTGCCATGGTCGCATTTATTTCACAGGGCGTTTACAGCAGCTATGAGGACGCCATAGAGCATATGGTACATAAAAAAGACGTATTTATTCCGAACGAGGAAAACCACCGAACCTATATGAAAATTTACGGCAAGGCGTATTCTCACCTTGCCTCAAGATTAAAACCAATAGAAAAATACCTACATCATTTTCAAACAGGAGGACACTGATAATGAGTACAAAACCGTATAAGGGCTTTGAGCCTAAATGGATGCTTCAGAGAGCACCTGAGAACAGCTATCGTTCAATTTTCCGCTGGGGCGACCCCGACTTCTTCAAATATCCGAAGGAGAGCCTTTACAAATATGTTAAAAAACGCTGCAATCTCAAGGACGAGGAGTTTATGCAGTATAATGACGATTTGGGTCTTGACCCCGTAAATCTCGGCGAAGAGCACGCTCCGAAGATTGACAAAAAGCACGTAAAGGCCATTGCCGCAATAGTCGGCGAAAAGAACGTCTCACAGAGTGACTACGACCGTCTCGCCGTTTCCTACGGACAGACAATGTACGATCTTCTCAGAATGCGTCACCGTCGCTTTGACTCTCTTCCCGACCTTGTTGTTTTTCCGGAGACAAGCGAGCAGATTGAGAAAATCGTAGCCTACGTCACAAAGAATAAAATACCGCTCTATGTTTACGGCGGCGGCTCGTCGGTTACAAGAGGCGTTGAGCCCATTAACGGCGGCGTTTCTCTTGATATGCGCCGCAACTTCAACAAGGTCATTAAATTCAATGAGACCGACCAGACCATTACCGTTCAGGCAGGTATGTCCGGACCAAAGCTTGAGGAAACGCTTCAAAACGCTCAGAGCCTTTTCGGCGCAAAGCGTCCGTACACCTGCGGCCACTTCCCGCAGTCGTTTGAATATTCCTCTGTCGGCGGTTGGACCGTCACACGCGGTGCCGGTCAGAACAGCACCTATTACGGCACCATAGCCGATATAGTTGTTTCGCAGAAATACGCCACACCGATAGGTAAAATCGAGACAAGTCACTATCCGAGAGAGGCAACGGGACCGAATCTCAATCAGGTCATGATGGGCGGCGAGGGCACCTTCGGCGTTCTTACCGAGGTCACGCTCAAGTTTTTCCGCTGGATGCCCGAAAACAGAAAACGCTTTTCTTATATGTTCAAGGACTGGCCGACAGCTATGCGCGCCGCTCGTGAAATGATGCAGTGTGAGTGCGGCTTCTCCTCTGTTTTCCGTCTTTCAGACCCGGAGGAGACTTCATTAATGCTCCATCTTTACAACGTTGACGAAACGCCGCTTGAGCCTCTTCTTGATAAATTGGGCTACAAGGACTTTGAGCGCTGTCTCTTCCTCGGATTTACAGACGGCGAAAAGGGCTTCTCAAGAAACGTTGCGCATAACATAATGAAAATTGCCGTTAAGCACGGCGGTATCCCGATGACCGGCTACGTATGCAAGGGCTGGGAAAAGGGCCGCTTCAACGACCCGTATCTTCGCGATACACTCATGGATTTCGGCTTTATGATCGATACGCTTGAGTGCACGGTCAACTGGTCAAATATGGCTCGTGTTCACCGTGAGGTTCGTGAGGTTTGCCATAAGCTTCCGAACACAATCGTTACAACTCATATGTCGCATTGCTATCCGCAGGGCGCAAACCTCTACTTCATCTTTATGACTAAAATGCAGGACGAAGAGGAGTTCCGTGCTTATCACGCAACAATTCTCGACGCCATACAGAAGAGCGGAGCTGCCATCAGCCACCACCACGGTATCGGAAAGATGTTTGCTCCGTGGCTTGAGGGCTACCTCGGTGAAAAGGAATACGGCATAATCCGCACGCTTAAAAACTATTTTGACCCCGATTACCTTATGAATCCGGGCGGAACCATAGGTCTTGACCTTAAGCCCGAGGACAAAAAGTATCTGCGTGAGCATACCGAGTATGTTGACGAGCTCAAGGACTGAAAAGCCGTAACGTCAAGCATAAACACATAAAATCAAGGCTTTCGTTTCAGGTGAGACGAAAGCCTTTTTATTGCCGATCACAGAAAAGCTTACTTTTTGTATAAGATTTCGGCATTTGCGGATATTGACTGTTTGCCGTCGTAATTATATAATAATTTATAACATAATTTCGCCGCATATGTGATATGCCGCACAAGTAAAGAGGTTCATCATGACAAATAAAAGCTATTCAATTATTTTCAGCAGCCCGACAGGCAACACGAAGCTGCTCGCCGACACCATTCGCGACGCGCTGCCGGAGGAAAACTGCAATTATTTCGGAGTGAGCGAAAACGCCGATACACAATCCGACATTTTGTTTATAGGCTTTTGGACGGATAAGGGAACCGCCGACAAGGCGACCTTGGATTTACTCGAAAAGCTGAAAAATAAAAGGATTTTTCTTTTCGGAACGGCGGGCTTCGGCGGAGACGAGGAGTACTTCAAAAAAATCCTCGCAAATACAAAAAAGAGTATTAACGACAGCAACATCACAGTCGGTGAGTATATGTGTCAGGGGAAAATGCCGCAAACGGTCAGAGAGCGCTATGTCAAAATGAAAAGTCTGCCAAATCCCGTGCCGAATCTCGATATGCTGATTGAAAACTTTGACCGTGCTCTGTCTCATCCCGACGAAAACGATTTGAAAAGGCTGAGGCTCTCCGTGGAAAAGCTGTAATATTAAGCGACAGCGCGACCTACCCCGCTAAGCTGTGCCGCGTATCATATTAATATTGATTTATTGTAAAAATAATGATAAAATATTCAGCGTAGCACGTAAGCAGGTGTAGTTTAATGGCAGAACATCAGCTTCCCAAGCTGAATACGGGGGTTCGATTCCCCTCACCTGCTCCAAAAACGGCAAGTATCCTTTGATGCTTGTCGTTTTTTACTTTTTCACATTATACTCTCGTCTCGTTTTTCTTTCGTCTACCCTCAGTCCGCTCACTTCATTAATCGCTGTTCACTTTTCTCTCTTCGCTCAACCTCGCCTCTCTTGCAGAGGAAGGTGGGCCTCGTCAAGGCAAGCCGGAGGGATTCTGCGGTGTTATATGGAATTTAAATAGATTGTGCGCGACTTTTTAACCCGCTTTTTGCCTCCCTTGTAAAGGGAGGTGGGTTGCCGTCAAGGCAAGCCGGAGGGATTCTGCCTCCCTTGTAAAGGGAGGTGGGCCTCGTCAAGGCAAGCCGGAGGGATTTTGCGGAGTTATACGGAATTTAAATAGATTGTGCGCGACTTTTTAATCCGCTTTTTGCCCCCCTTGTAAAGGGAGGTGGGTTGCCGCAGGCAAGCCGGAGGGATTTCTTGGGAGCATATGGAATTTGAATAAAAAGCGCAATACCTTTTAATCCCTCAGTCCGCTCGTGAACTCGCGTCCAGCTCCCTTTACAAGGGAGCCTTTTGACATTTCCCCACACTGTGGGGAATCACCCTTTACAAGGGAGCCTATTACTATTAGGGTGCCGCGCCTTGTAAATAAAACCCATTAAAAAAGCTCCCCTTGGGGGAGCTTTTCGTTATTATTCGCCGCCGGTACGTCTGAAAAGGTCGTTAATGTGTCTGAAATAATTTTTGTCTATACCGTCTATTGTTTCCTCGGTGGTTCTGAACTGCCAGTTGCCGAACGCTCTGCCGGGAACATTCATACGCGCGTCCGAGCCGAAACCGCACATATCCTGATAAGAAATGACGGCAAGCTTTGCCGAAGAGCGCCACACGGTTTCGATAATCTTGCGGCAGGACGGGCTGTAATATCCGCCGTCGCCCCAGTTATCGCCCGTAAATCCGCAGTAATCAAGCGCAAAGGCTCGCTCTTCGGGCGTTGCCTCCCAAAGCCACGCAAGCAGCGTTGTATTGTCGTGCGTGCCGACATACGCTACGGTATTCAGCGGATAGTTATGCGGCAGATGTGTGCTGTTTCCGCACGGGTCAAAGCCGAACTGTATTACACGCATACCAGGGAACCGAGTTTTATCAAGCAGCTGTGTGACGTCCTCGCCGAACACGCCGAGATCCTCTGCAATAATAGGAACGTCTCCCATTCCTTCCTTTACGGCGTCAAAAAATTTCATTCCGGGCCCCTTGACCCATTCGCCGTTTTTCGCCGTTTTTTCGTCCGCAGGAACAGCCCAATATGACGCAAATGCGCGAAAATGGTCAATTCTGACCGTATCATAAAGTCGAAAAGCGTCCTTTATGCGGCTGAGCCACCAGGCATAGCCCGTTTTTTCAAGCACATCCCAATTATAAAGCGGGTTGCCCCAAAGCTGACCGTCCTTTGAGAAGTAATCGGGCGGAACTCCCGAAACTCTGCGGCGCACAAAGCTACGCTCGTCTATCTCAAAAAGCTCCGTATTGCTCCAAACATCGGCACTGTCGGTTGAGACGTATATCGGCATATCGCCGAGTATTTTTACGCCGTTTTCGTTGGCAAACTGCTTTATGCGGTGCCATTGAGAAAAGGCAATATACTGCTCGAATTTATAAAAATCGGCTTCGTCTTTCAACTCGTCTCTGTTTTTAAGCACATTTTCGTACCGCGCGAATTTTTCATCCCACTCATACCATGGCTTGCCGCCGAATTTTTCCTTTGCGGCGCAAAACAGCGAATATGCTTCGCACCACGGGTTCTCCTCGCAGAATTTTTCAGTCTCCGCAGATACTTCGTTTTTCTTGTTTTGATACGCGATTTTTAAAAGCTCCCTGCGGCTTTTTGCGGCAAATTCGTAGTCCGCCGTGTAAGGCGAGCCGTAATATACGCTTCTTGCAAGGTCGTCTTCCGACACAAAGCCGTCATTTTTGAGCGTGTCCGGGTCAATCAGAAGCGGTGACAACGCAAATGCCGCCGGAGACGCATAAGGTGAGCCGTAAAAATCCGTAGGACAAAGCGGCAGCACCTGCCAATATGAAAACCCCATATCCTTGATACGGCGTATAAACCGTTTTGTCTCTTCGCCCATTACGCCGATTCCGTATTTTGACGGGAGCGACGTGATATGCATTAAAACTCCGCCGGCTCTTGTGTTAAGCATTATATAATTCCCCTTTTTTGAGCTTCGTCTTGATTTATGCCGCTTTGAGATACTCCTCAAGGCACAGGCCGCTCTTATTCATCGCCTTTGCAGCCTCTTTGCCGACATAACGCCAATGCCACGGCTGATAATTCATACCCGTTTTGTCGGTTTTGTTTTCGGGATAGCGCAAAATAAAGCCGTAATCCTGCGCATTTTTCACAAGCCACGAAAACTCCTTTGTAGAGGCAAAATCGGAGCTTGCACTCACAATATCCATTGACAGACCGAGATTTTGCTCGGAATATCCGCCCGGCAAAATAAACGTGCGCGCCTTTGCGGCGGCGTCGTCATCGGACAAGCCCTGATTTTTATAATAACTCACCTTTCGGTTGTAATTATCGTTTTGACGTGAAACCGAGCAATACCCTGCATACGGAGTTAAAACGCAGCCGTCCTTCTTTGCGGCGTCGTACATCTCTTGATATGCTTTAACAACTCTCGAATCAAGCTGCACGCTGCTTCCGCTTATCGCGTTTGCAAGCGACGGCACATATCCGTCGGGCAGCTTATGCCCTGCGTTAACAAGCGTGAGCTCCCAATTGCCCGAGTTCGGGTCTACGGTTTGGGGATTGTTAAAATCGGCTGCCGAAGCCGTAACGGGCGGTGCCGATGCGGTCGTCTCCGGAACGGTTTCGGGCTCGGTCGTCTCCTCTGTGGTTTCCTCCTCCGATGTCTCCTCCTCGGTAGTGTCCTCCTGCGTGGCGGGCTCGTCGAGTCTTGCCTCAAGTCTCTCAACGGCAGGGTCATTTACCTCTCTTTGCCCTATCGTAAGCTCACCGACTATAAGCCCCGTCATTATAACGGCCAAAATTACAAACAGCAAAAATTTTCTTTTTACCGTCTTTTTCAATCTGATTTTTTTCTTCATATTTCGCGTCCTTTTAAAATCTCTTCTTGATATTTTAAAATGTTTACGTCGGATTGTCAATCAAAAGGCGCATTTCGGCGACAAAATTCAGCCGACGGAGACTTTTTTCTCATCAAAGTAAACGAAGCCGTCAATCCACACATTGATTTTTTATCTTTAAGGCGCTCCGACAATGCGCAAAAAAGACCCTGCGGATTTTACTCTGCAAGGTCTTTTTCCTGTTATGGTTTAAAAATTGGGGTTGCCCAAAATCAAACTCTGATTATTTGTTCTTCTCTGCGATTGCAGCCTGAGCAGCAGCAAGACGAGCAATCGGAACACGGAACGGTGAGCAAGATACATAGTCGAGGCCGATCTTGTGGCAGAACTCAACAGAAGACGGGTCGCCGCCGTGCTCACCGCAGATACCGCAGTGAAGTGACGGACGGGTAGCTTTACCGTTCTTAACAGCCATTTCCATGAGCTGGCCTACGCCGACCTGGTCAAGCTTAGCAAACGGATCGCTCTCGAATATCTTCTTGTCATAGTAAGCACCGAGGAACTTACCTGCATCGTCACGGCTGAAGCCGTAAGTCATCTGAGTAAGGTCGTTGGTACCGAAGCAGAAGAACTCAGCTTCCTTAGCGATGTCGCCTGCGGTAAGAGCCGCACGCGGAATCTCTATCATGGTACCTACTTCATACTTCATATCGGAGCCGGCAGCTGCAATTTCTGCATCTGCAGTCTCAACAACGATGTCCTTAACATATTTAAGCTCTTTAGCGTCGCATGAAAGCGGAATCATAATCTCGGGAGCAACAGTCCAGTCCGGATGAGCCTTCTGAACGTTGATAGCGGCGCGGATAACAGCCTTAGTCTGCATCTTTGCGATTTCCGGATAGGTTACTGCAAGACGAAGTCCGCGGTGACCCATCATCGGGTTAAACTCGTGAAGAGAAGCGATGATAGCCTTAATCTGCTCAACGGTCTTGCCCTGAGCGTCTGCAAGCTTCTTGATGTCAGCTTCTTCGGTGGGAACGAACTCGTGAAGAGGCGGATCGAGGAAACGGATTGTTACCGGGCAGCCCTCAAGTGCTTCATAGAGCTTTTCAAAGTCGCTCTGCTGATAAGGAAGAATCTTATCAAGAGCAGCTTCTCTCTCTTCAACGGTGTCGGAGCAAATCATCTCTCTGAATGCGGCAATTCTGTCCTCTTCAAAGAACATATGCTCTGTACGGCAAAGGCCGATGCCCTCAGCGCCGAGTTCTCTTGCCTTCTTAGCGTCAGCAGGAGTATCTGCATTGGTGCGAACCTTGAGGGTTCTGTACTTATCAGCCCAGCCCATTATTCTGCCGAAGGTGCCTGCTATGGTAGCGTCAACAGTCGGGATAATGCCCTCATAGATGTTGCCGGTAGAACCGTCTATTGAAATGTAGTCGCCCTCGTGGAATTCCTTGCCTGCGAGAGTGAACTTCTTATTTTCTTCGTCCATATCGATAGCTGTGCAGCCCGATACGCAGCAAGTACCCATACCGCGTGCAACAACGGCAGCGTGTGAAGTCATACCGCCGCGAACGGTGAGAATACCCTGAGAAGCCTTCATACCGGTGATGTCCTCGGGAGAGGTCTCAAGACGAACAAGAACAACCTTTTCGCCTCTCTCGTTCCACTCCTCTGCATCCTCTGCGGTGAATACTATCTTACCGCAAGCAGCACCGGGAGAAGCACCGAGGCCCTTGCCGAGCGGAGTAGCTGCTTTAAGAGCTGCTGCGTCAAACTGCGGGTGAAGAAGAGTATCAAGGTTACGCGGGTCAATCATAGCTACCGCTTCTTCCTCGGTTCTCATACCCTCGTCAACGAGGTCGCAAGCAATCTGAAGAGCTGCCTGAGCTGTTCTCTTACCGTTTCTGGTCTGAAGCATATAAAGCTTGCCGTGCTCAACGGTGAACTCCATATCCTGCATATCTCTGTAATGATCCTCAAGGGTCTTGCAAACATTTTTAAACTCTGCAAATGCCTCGGGGAACTTCTGCTCCATCTCTGTGATGTGCATGGGAGTACGAACGCCTGCAACAACGTCCTCGCCCTGAGCGTTTGTAAGGAACTCACCGAAGAGGCCCTTAGCGCCGGTAGCCGGGTCACGTGTGAATGCAACGCCTGTGCCGCAATCATCGCCCATGTTACCGAATGCCATTGACTGTACGTTAACTGCGGTACCCCATGAATACGGGATGTCGTTATCACGGCGATAAACGTTTGCACGGGGGTTGTCCCATGAACGGAAAACAGCCTTGATAGCGCCCATGAGCTGATCCTTGGGATCGCTCGGGAAATCCTCGCCTATTTTAGCCTTATACTCATCCTTGAACTGCATAGCGAGCTTTTTAAGGTCGTCGGCGTCAAGCTCTACGTCCTGAGTTACGCCCTTTTCCTTTTTCATAGCGTCTATAAGCTGCTCAAAATATTTCTTGCCGACTTCCATAACAACGTCGGAATACATCTGAATAAATCTTCTGTAGCAGTCCCAAGCCCATCTCGGATTGCCTGACATTTCGGAAATTGTGTTAACAACTTCCTCGTTAAGGCCGAGGTTGAGGATTGTGTCCATCATACCGGGCATTGAAGCGCGCGCACCGGAACGAACCGATACGAGAAGCGGATTTTTCTTATCGCCGAACTTTTTACCGGTGATGCCTTCCATCTTTACGATGTACTCGTTTATTTCAGCCATGATCTCGGGATTGATCTCGCGACCGTCCTCATAATACTGAGTACAAGCTTCTGTTGTGATAGTGAAGCCCTGCGGTACCGGAAGACCGATGTTGGTCATTTCGGCAAGGTTTGCGCCTTTACCGCCGAGGAGCTCACGCATGTTAGCATTACCCTCTGAAAAAAGGTAGCAATACTTTTTTGCCATTGAGAATACCTCCAATTATAAATTACAGTGTTAATGGCTGCCCTCGCTTTAAAGCTATGGGCATTATAAACCGCTTGATATTATAACAGAAAAAATACGGCATTTCCATAGTTTTTGCGAATTTTTTGTATTTCGGCGAAATAAATTAAGCACAAAATATAATTTTGAGCATTTTAGGGGAAAATATGCAAGTTTTACGCCGTTTTTTGCGCCTAACAACTGTGCAAATCAAAAAGGAGCCGTAAAAATTACAGCTCCTTTCGGAAATGAAATTATACAAGACCCGTGTACATCTTTAAGATGTACTCCGCGTCAAAGGTCGAAATATCGCCGCTGCGGTTTGCATCCGCAACATATTTAGCCGTAGGCGACAGCTCCTCCATACCGTTTACGTATCTTAAAGCAAGCCTTGAGTCAACGGGCGTTATGCTGCCGTCAAGGTCCACGTCGCCGAACTTTGCCGTAAGCGGAGCCACGTAGTGAGTTCCCGCATTATAAACGAGGAACTGCGGATACTCAGCCCAAGTGTCAACGGTCGGCTGCGTTTTTGCCGTCATCGCCCGCACATAAAGGTCACAGCCGTTTTTGCGGTAATCAAACATCGAATGCCCGTAATTCTTTATAAACCAGGTGTTTTCGGGAAGCATACACGAGGAAGCGTCGATAATGCCGTCCTCGGAAAGACGGTTGTGCCCGTCGTCCCTCGCCTGAACGTAATCGTCGCCGAGAGTCGTTTTAAGACGGGCGCAGGTGGCACCGCCGCTTGTACGGTTTGTCTCTATAACTCCGTCGCTCGTGTAATCGGCGGTAGGCGTAAACGGCGCTATATAAAGATTGTAGTTTGAGAATATGCAAACAGAAGTGCCGCTTGCCTTGGCTCTCTGTAAAATTGAAGAAATATTCGCCTGTATATTGTGTATCTCGTCGATTTTTCTCTCAAATGTCGCCCAGTTGGCGGCTATCACGGAAGTCGAAACTCCCTTTTGCTGCTGATTTTTCTCCATATACGCCCGCATTACGGCTTTTGCGTCATTATAGTATTCATCCGGCACAAACGCCCAAAGACTCGGCGTGTAACCGAAGCCGGAAACAAGGCACTCGGTAAAAATGCGGTCCTTGTAGGTTCTGCCGCTGCCGTCGGGAAGCTCGGTCTCAAGGAATCCCTCAAGCTTCGGCACCGCAAGCTGCAAAAGCTTTAAGGTGTCAAGAACCTTGCCGAGAGTGTCGGAATTCATACTCTGATTTATAAACGGGATAAGCTCATCTGTGCCGATGGCTATCTCGCCCTTAAAGAGACATCCCACCATATCAAGCCCCGTAAATGCGGAATTTAGCATGGTTATGTTTGAGACGTCGTCACAGCCGTAAAGCCCCAAATACGAAGCCAAAACCGCTCCGCCCATACTGTGGCCGGCAATCGACACCTTGTCGACGTGCTTATCCGCCTTGATTTTTTGAACATACGCGTTTATGTCCGCAGCAAGCTCCTGCATAGATTTATGCCAAGCAAGACCGTAAACGTAAACGTTGTCGGCACCGACTTCGTCGCAGCACGCGTCGACTATATCCTTATCGAAGGCATCGGCTTTTGTTACCTCATCAAGACCGTAGTGCGATACCGGCTCGGTATATTGGTCTATAACGGTGACGTCGGGGTGCTTTGCCGTGCCGTCGGGATTGCACGAAACCGGCTCGAAAAGATTGTTTGCTATTTCCACTATTCCCGTGCAGAACGTTTCATAATCTCCCTTTAGAAACGCGCCGAGCGGAGCTATGGCGTTTTTCGCCGTTTCAACTATTGTGTCCTGCGACGGCCCCCAAACCTGATTTCCGTCACCGTCCACCAGCACATATTCGCCGAAACCGGCTATTATCAGGATAGGCGTAACCTTATCCTTGGGCTCTGCGGCTGCCGCGGGAACAAAGCAAAGAACTGTCATGGTCAGTGCCAAAAGTACACTGACAAGCTTTTTCATCCTGTTTTTTGACATAATTATTCTCCCCCTGCTTTAAACAATTAAGTAGATATTACCATAATTATATCATTTTTGCAATATTTTTTATATAATCAGCTCATAAAATCCGTCTCAACCCTTTTAATTGACGTTTCGGGTGAATATGTCCATTTATCTATGTGACCGTCACTTATAAAATAATCCGCCGCCGGACTTTTGCCGTCACCGGTAAAATAATCCACGATAATAAGCTTTATTTTCATCCTTTCGGGATTTATGCTTTTTATGTAAACCGCGGCACTGTCGCCTGCGCGCGGCCCGGAGGCACATTCGGCAAGCCCTGCAAGATTGGGCGCAAGCTCCACGAATATACCGTAATCCTCCACCGAGCGTATTACTCCGGGCACGGTTTCTCCGGGTGCGAATTTTGAAGCGTTTTCCTCCCAAGTGCCGAGCAGCTCCTTTTGCGACAAGGTGATTCTGCCGTTTTCGTCTATCGATTTCACAACTGCCTTTATATCCTGATTAACCGAAAAACGAACACTCGGATGAGGTATGCGCGACACCGAGATACCGTCTATCGGCATAAGTGCCGAAATGCCTGCGCCTATGTCGCAAAACGCGCCGAACGGCTCAAGGTGCGTCACGCGCGCGTCGATTATATCGCCCGGAATGAGTCTTGAAGTATAATTTGCCGCGCACTCCTCTTGGAGCTTGCGGCGGCTGAGCAGAGCAAATGTCTCGCCCCTTTCATTCTCGGAAAATCCCGTTATCACAAAGTCAACGGGCTTATTAACGCGCGATATTATGGCTATGTCGCGAACCGTGTTATTTTCAATCCCCATAGCGCATTCCTCGCGCGGCATAAATCCCTTCATACACCTTAAATCCACGTCGAGATTGTGGCCTCGGTCGCAGAGAACCGCGCGCGCCTCAAGCGATTCTCCCGACAAAAAGGCGTTTTTGAGCTCCGCCGGGCTTAAAAGTCTTTTCTCGACGGCTTCGATGTCTGCGCGTGCACCCTCGGGGTAATATTTTTTCATAATTCTCACCTGCTTTGTTTACACTATGCCTGCCGCTTTATAAACACCGTGTCCCTTATGGCAGGTACAACACTATATGTATATGCGGCAGCTCTTCGATTGAGAATTAACGCGCGATTTTATTTTAGCCCGGCAAGCCTCCGTTTTTGCCGCGACGCAGAACGAAGCAAGCCGCTCAAAACCGTAATAAACAAAGTCCGCAAAATGCAAAAGTGCCGCAAACACGAGGTCTGCGACACTTTTTTACACCATATTCAAATATCACTTTTTAGCCTGCTTTGAGTACTTCTTGAGATATATAAATCTCATAAGTCTTGTCTCAATGGGGCTTATGGGCTTGCCTGCCTCAAACAGTCTTGCGCCGACTGCGGTCTTGCAGCCCTTATCCATTACCATTTCAACCGCTGTGGCATCATATTCGCTGCCCGATACGCAAAGCGCACCGTTGTTGTTAAGAAGAACGCCGTTTCTTCCCTTAAGAGCCTTTACGACCTTCTTCGCGGTCTTTTTTGTGCTGTTGGGATTAAATGTTACCGAGCGAACGGTTGCGCCGACAAGCTGTGCAAAATCGTCAAGAAGCGGCTTCATTGTTTTGCCCGACTTAGACATTGCGACTTCTGCCGGAGTCTTGGTGTGCATAATGAAGTTTACGTCCTTGCGCTTTTTATAGATGGCTCTGTGCATTTCAGCCGAAGCCGGATAATCATTGCCTGCTACAAGCTCACCCGTTTTAATATCTATTCTGACTATCGAGCCGTCGCCGTCTACGGCACTTATATTAAACACGCTGCCGTCACGTTCGCTGTTGCACGGCTCAAATACCGGAGCCTCCTTGGCACTCGAGTCAAAGAGCGAGCCGATATACTCGGCTACGTCGCCTAAGGTCTCGGCTACCTTACCGGTGATGAGACGGTATCTGTTTTTAACGGTAGTTTCGCAGATCTTTTCAAGCTCTGCCGCTACCTTAAATGCCTCGTCGTAACCCTTACCCATGCAAAGAGCACCGTGGTGAGCCATAATTACGGCCTTGGAGTCCGAACGCTTTATAGCCTCGACAACGCCCTTGCGAAGCTTGCCGGTTCCGGGAAGTCCGTATGCCGCAATCGGGACATTATCGCCGACTATTTCGGCCGACGCGGGTTCAACCTCGTTTATATCCATACCGAGCGCACTTATGACGGACGCCTGCATCTGATGCGTGTGAATTACGAAATTAACCTCGGGGCGAAGACGATATGCCTCGGCATGAATGCCCTTTTCGGAGGACGGCTTAATGTCACCCTCATAGCTGCAATCGTCGATATTAACAACTACTATTTCGTCGGGAGTAAGAGTTTCATAGGGACGTCCGCTCGGAGTAATAACGAATTTCTTATCGTCTACTCTGCATGAAATATTACCCCATGTTCTCGCGATAAGGCCGTATTCAACAACCTCTATACCGGCTTTAATGACGAGCTGTTTTGCTTCCATTATATCCATTGTATTCACCTCTTCGTTATTTATAACAAAGCGGGACAGACGGAAAACCCGTCCGCCCCGTTTCCTTGGGATTAAATTCAGTCAGCCTTAACAGCGACGTTTTCAAATACTCTGTCGAAGCAAGCAAGAGCCTGGTCGATCATCTTAGGAGTATAAGCGGCTGAAGTATAAAGACGGCTGCCTGCGAGAGTTACAAGACCCTCTGCCATATAAGCTGCGCCCATATGCTCCATTTCCTTCTGTCTTATGCTGGTCTCGCCGAGAATTGCCGGGATTTCCCACGGTTTCTTCCAGTTGATCTGATAGTGCATTGTGCCGACTGTCTCAAGGTGGCAGATAGAGCCGGTGTTCCAAACTACGAAGGGAAGACCGTGCTTCTTAACGAGCTCTTTAAGACCAGCACAAATTCTGTCGCCCATCTGACCTGCCTTCTGGCAAGCGTTTGTTCTTTCGATTTCTTCAAGAGTGAAGTAACCTGCGCAGCATGAAAGCGGGTTAGCGGTCATTGTGCCGCCGACAAGAGCCTTGTGGATCTTCTTACCGCTCGAATCAAGGCCTGCACCGAGATACTTCATGTACTCTCTCTTACCGCCGATGCCGCCTGCACCCGGATAACCGCCTGCAATAACTTTACCGAATATGGTAAGGTCGGGCGATACGCCGAAGTACCCTTGAGCACCTGCCATACCGATACGGAAGCCTGTAACAACCTCATCGAATACGAGGAGTGCGCCGTATTTGCGGCAAAGACGCTCAACGCCCTTAACATATTCAACGGTGATGGGGGTAGTACCGCTCTCGGGGCCTACCGGCTCCATATAAACGGCTGCTGTGCCGCCGCGGAACTGGTTGAGTCTGAGCTTTCTCTCAAGCTCGTCAAGATCGTTCGGAGTAGTCTCCTGAATGAACATAAAGCAGTTGAGCGGAACACCGTGAGCCTGTGTGAACTTTGTGCCGTTTACGCGGATACCGTAAGCCATCTGATCTGACCAGCCGTGGTAAGCGCCGCCCATCTTTATGATGTTCTTATGCTTTGTAGCAAGTCTCGCGATACGAGCCGCACCCATGCAAGCCTCGGTGCCCGAGCCCATCATACGGAACATATCAACGGTTTCAATGCTGTCGGAAATCTTTTTGGCGAGCTTGTACTCAAACTCGTGGAAAAGTCCGGTTGAGGGACCGCAAGTATTAAGGAGGTCAATAACCTGCTCACGAACTGCTTTCGGGTTGGAGCCGAGAACAGTCGGGCCGCCTGCCTGAAGGAAGTCAAAATACTTGTTGCCGTCAACGTCATAGAGATATGCACCCTCTGCCTTTGTGAAAACAAGCGGGAAGGGATAGTTGAAAGCAAGGTTATGCTGAACGCCGCCGGGGATTATCTGGCGAGCTTCCTCAATCTGTGCTTTTGATTTGAGGCACTTTTTGTTGTAATACTCATCCTCGTATTTTTTAAGAGCCTCCGGCTTGATGGTGTAAATCGGCTTTTTAATAAGCTCATCAAGCTCTTTGTTGACTGCAACAGCGTCATTGTACTCCGAAATTGCAAATCTTGTGTCCATATCGTGACCTCCGTTTAATAAAATTAACGAAACGGTGCTGCGCAAAAGCGGCGCACCACAGATAACCACGTGTAGTGAATTACCGTTCACTTGTAATTATAGCACAAAAAAGGCTCTTGTCAACGCAAAAATACGACGCGGCAAACAAATCGAACTCAAAATTGCGGACGTTTAGATGTTTTTTAACTATTATTTGAATTTGTTAAACTAAACAGCCGCGAAATTGAAAAAATGACGAATACATCTGTGGGGTATAAATGAGCAACTACACAATATATTGATGATTACTCCGTCAAAATAAATAATCGATGTGTCAATTATTCGTCAATCTGCCGAAATTTCGAAATTGCGGCAAAAATCGCGGATTTTTTGCATAAATGTCTCTTTCGACTGCCGAATTTACATTGCAGCCGCTTTCAGGCTACATCAAATAGGGTGATTCCCCACGGTGTGGGGAAATGTCAAAAGGCACCCTTGTAAAGGGTGATTCCCCACGGTGTGGGGAAATGTCAAAGGCTCCCTTGTAAAGGGAGCTGGACGCGAGTCCACGAGCGGACTGAGGGATTATTCAGGCTCCCTTGTAAAGGGAGCTGGCTACGAACGAAGTGAGTAGACTGAGGGATTAAAAAGTAATTTG
>OOCX01000759.1_pt1 | contig 23414 bp, 20 predicted proteins | sample 1671231 | NCBI WGS metagenome assembly OOCX01 (sample SAMN06348135, study PRJEB24527) | human gut metagenome | biome: human gut; feature: ankylosing spondylitis patient; material: feces | host: Homo sapiens | place: China | collected 2015-10 | reverse complement strand
AAGCCAGTCCCAACATGGCGAACGTACCTGCCAGCATGGCTTTCGGAGTGATCCAGCCTTGCGCCACCGCTCGCTCCGGCCCTAACCGATCCTCCCGGTCGGCTCCCTTCTTAAAATCGAAATAATCGTTCGCAAAGTTACTGGCTATCTGGGCGAAGAGAGCCACGAGGAGGCACAATACCGCCGGTGTTATATCGAACATCCCGTCATAATAGGCCAATGCGCACCCCAATAAAACCGGACTGACAGAGGCCGGCAAGGTCCTGGGACGTGCCGCCTCCACCCAAGCCCCAGCAAGAGATTTTTTATCTTCCATATCTGTTTTCAGCATAATTTGTATGCAAAAATAAAAACAAAAAGGGCACATATTTGTTTTTTACGCAAGAATTCATATATCTTTGCAACATGAAGAATTTTCTATTCATATTGACCCTACTATTCGGAATGTTGCTTTTTGTACCCGAAGACGTACAGAACAACGATACTACACTTGATTTACAAGTGCAGAAAGAGGCTGTTATGATAGAAAAAGGAACAGCTGACATGCAGCATAACCTGGAAATACTCAGCAGCGACTTGAAAGGTTGCAATTGCCTGACACCTCGCAGAAGCATCCAGAATGTCAGCAATACTTTAAACATACGATTACTGAAGATCGAAGAAAAGGCAATCCAGTATTTTCGCTTGAAAGAAATCAATCTTCTCCGGAAAGTATCCGAAGAGGTAACAATATGTCAGACCATTAACTTTTCAACCCTCCTTTGCCGCATGGGATACCATGTGTATGGCCTGCGGAAAATCATTATTTGATCGTAAGTGAATAATCTCTGATTTCGTATGGGATATGAATTCCATACCGTTTCTTTTATTGCATTTTCCGAAATGCGAACAATTTTATTATTCACTTAAAAAATCAAATAATTATGTCTACTAAAAAGAATAAATTCAGTATCTATATTTATGTCGTTATTACTATTATCGGTTGTGTACTCGCTTGCAGTTCCATCGTTCCGAACGATTATCTGAAACTGGTAGTCGTCATGGGAGCCCTCGGTGTAGGCTTGTATGGCATCATGAAAGGCCTTAGCACTCCTTCCACAACGGAAGAAACAGCCAGCCCCGAAAAATAAAAGATCGTTTCACAGCCTAAAAAAATACAGACATGAAAATAAATAAAGATCTTGTGGATGCAACTATGATGTTGTCATTCATTATCTTGGTATTAATCGGAACAAGCGACTTCTCCAATATGTTATTAAAAGAGATAACAATGGGTAGTCTTGCCGTGCTGAGTGTAGCGATGATTGCTTTACGGTTCATTCATATGCGGCAGGAAGCCAATAGTCCGAAGGATGAAGAATACGAATATTAAAGAATAATTCCTAACAACCCTAACTGAATGTCTATTAGCTTCCTGTTGTTTACTTCGTGGTGATCTCGAGGTTTTCCGAGGTACGTTTTTCTGCCTATAAAACAACTTGCTGTTTACTTGGTTACGGCAAATATTCTTTGCCGGGATAACAGGAAGCAAGACATTTTAATAGATTAACAAACGAATAAGGAAAAAAGGGCTATGATTACAAGTTTGACGTTATTGATTCTCTCGCTGGTAGCGCTTTACATAGGGGCCGGTTGGTTAGTTCAGGGGAGTTCCGCTTTAGCTCTCAAAGCCAAAATTTCACCTTTGGTGGTCGGTCTGACCATCGTTGCATTCGGGACAAGCGCCCCCGAACTGGTAGTAAGCCTGAACGCCACGCTCAGCGGACAAGGCGATATTGCGATCGGAAACATCGTAGGTTCGAACATATTCAATATTGGAGTCATATTAGGAGTTTCGGCAACCATTTGCCCGCTTCAGGTAAAAAAGCAATTACTCCGAATCGATATCCCGGTCATGCTGGCCGCAACCGTACTGTTCACCATCCTTTTCTGGAACGGGACATTGGGGCGGACGGAAGGGCTTTTCTTTCTAACAGGTATTATCATTTATACAATATTCAGCCTCTTCTACTCCCGCAAACATGGAACAGAAGGGTCGAGCCAGGAACTCGAAGAACAGCCTAAGCACTGGGCTGTCGATACGCTGGCCATCGTCGGGGGTCTGGTCGTCTTGGTATTTGCCTCTCGATTATTGGTGGACAATGCCGTTTCCATCGCCAAAGAGCTTGGTGTGAGCGAAGCGGTTATCGGGCTTACGATCGTCGCAGCCGGAACAAGTATGCCGGAACTGGCAACATCCATTGTTGCCGCTTACAAGCGTAAAACGGATATTGCCATCGGGAATATCGTCGGCTCAAACTTATTCAATATACTGACCATAGCCGGCTCTTGCGCGCTTATACATCCCATCGAGGCCAAAAATGTAAACTACATCGACCTACTGGTCATGTTGGGCATATCCGTCCTGCTCTTGCCGCTGGTGAAAAGCGGGCAAAAAATATCCCGGACGGAAGGATTCGTCTTGATTCTCTTCTATGTGATTTACATGTTCTGGTTACTTCGCGACACACTCTGACAGAGTATTCATGCAAAAATAAATTTCAAGATGAACAGGGCTGCCAGCACATACATGGTAGGGCTTACCTCCTTATGTTTGCCGCATCCTAACTTGACCAGTACATAGCACAACAATCCTAAAACCATTCCGTCGGCAATGGAATAGGTCAGTACCATCATGATCATGGTGATAAAAGCCGGAAGCGCTTCGGATATGTCGTCCATATCGACTTTTGTGATAGAATCCATCATAAACACCCCGACCAGCACCAAAGCCCCCGTCGTTGCCGCACTCGGAATCAGCAGGAACAAGGGAGCAAAGAACAAAGCAAGCAAAAACAACACACCCGTCACCAGCGAAGTGAACCCTGAACGTCCGCCTTCCGCAATGCCGGAAGCACTCTCCACATAGGTGGTAATCGTAGAACTTCCCATCATGGACCCAACCGTCGTACCGATCGCATCGGACATCATTGCCTCCTTTACGTGGGGAATCTGTCCGTCTTCTTCCATAATGCCTGTTTTCGAAGCCAGGCCGACCAGTGTACCGACCGTATCGAATATATTCATAAACAGCAAGGTAAAGATGACGATTGCCATATCCAACGTAAAAAACTCATTGAAATCAAACTGGCAGAACGTCGGCGCCATCGAATGAGGAATGGAAACAGGCAGGAACCCATCCGGAATTTCCGTCACTCCTAACGGAATACCGATCAACGTACAGATCAGAATGCTGTAGAACAACGCTCCCTTCACTTTCCTCAAGACCAGGATACCGCTCAACAGAATCCCCACCATCGCCAGGATCGAAACCGGAGTGAACGGTCCAAACATCACGAAAGTCGCCGGATTCGGAACGATAATGCCGGCATTCTTCAAACCCACAAAAGCGATGAACATGCCGATCCCCGCCGAAATAGCGAAGCGCAGGTTCATCGGTATGCTATTCAAGATCACCTCCCGGACGTTCAGAAACGTAATCAGGATAAAGATCACCCCCTCCACAAACATCGCTGTCATAGCGGTCTGCCAGGAATAACCCATGCCCTGCACCAACGTAAAAGCGAAAAAGGCGTTCAGTGCCATACTGGGAGCCTGGGCAAAAGGCAACTTTGCCATAAAAGCCAGCAGCAAGGTAGCGAGGGCCGAAGCCAAAGCGGTTGCAGTAAAAACAGCGCCTTTGTCCATCCCTGTCGTTGCCAGGATAGAGGGATTGACAGCCAGAATGTAACTCATTGTCAAGAACGTCGTAATCCCGGCAATGATCTCCGTGCGCAATGCCATTGTCTGTGGGTCGAACCCAAGTAACTTCTTCAGCATTTCCAATCTGATTAATCGAATGACCACTTAATCGCCAGTGTCGGAATAGCATAAAAACCTTTACGTGCACCGAAATTCTGGCTCAACTCTACCTCACTGCCGACACTCAGCTTGAACTTATCATCAACATGTTTCAGCTTGTTAAGATTCACCCAGAACTGCGGTTCGGCCAAGAAAATAAAGTTCCGGTGACTACCGTCCGCATAATCGGTCCGTTCCCTCCACCAGTCGGCGAAACCGCTGAACGTGCAAAGACCGTTCTTGACAAAATGAACATACCAAGTGCCTGTCAACTGGAAGTTGTTGGGTTCCCGATGTTTCTGGATATATTTATACATAGCGGTAAGCGTGAAACCTTTCGTAAAATCCGGATTATTCCAGGTATAGGTTGCACCGCCAAGATAGGCGTTATTATAGGAGAAACTGTTCGATGCTCCCCCGTTATATTCGACATGTATGGAAAAAGGAGGTTGCCAGAAACGCAGTTCGCGGGCAATCTCCCAATAGCCGGCTGCAACACCTTTGCTGGTATAATCCATGTCGACAAAAAAATAGGTACTTCCCCATTTATCCGCTTTAAACATTTCCACCGTCGAGGTCAGCACCGGACGGCCATGTAAGTCCTTGTCATAAAGAGCACCTCCGAAATCATAATGTAACTGCACATTTTGCGCTTTCCCGCAACAAACAATCGCCAGCAAAGCCGCCAGCACAAAGAGCCTTCTCATCTTATTATCCTAAATTGTTAAAGTGTTAAAGAAAGATGCAAAGATACATAAATTAATTTTACTTTTACTTCTCTCATTCGTTTGTCAGGCCGGCTAAACAGAGCTGATTTGTATTAAATAAAAATATCCTGATGCAAAATGAATTACATCAGGATATTTCTAATGACAATATAACTGTCGGGACTTTACCAGATCACTGCCCGGTCGGCCGGCAGCATATACATCGGTTCGCCTTCTTTGATATCGAATGCGCTGTAGAAAGCGTCAATGTTGCGAAGGGCGGCATTGACACGCCACTTGCCTAATGAGTGCGGGTCGATCTTGGTCAGACGCAGGATTTCTTCGGGACGGATGTTCTGTGCCCAAAGATTGGCGTAGCCCAGATAGAAACGCTGTTCATTGGTAAAACCGTCGATCGGGGCCGGTGTCTCTTTTCCTTCCAGAGAATTGAGATATGCTAAATGAGCGACCATCAGCCCCCCCTGATCGGCAATGTTCTCGCCCAAAGTGAAACGTCCGTTGGCATGAACGCTGTCCACAACAATGATATCACTATATTGCTGAGCCAGACGGTCGGCACGTTGCGTAAAGAGAGCGGCGTCTTCGGCTGTCCACCAGTCACTCAGATTGCCTTCCTTGTCATAGTTACGTCCCTGGTCGTCGAATCCGTGAGTCATTTCGTGGCCGATCACGACACCGATAGCACCATAGTTCACGGCATCGTCAGCTTCCGGATTGAAGAAAGGAGGTTGTAGGATGGCGGCAGGGAAACAAATCTCGTTCGTTGTCGGGTTGTAATAGGCATTCACCGTCTGCGGGCTCATTCCCCAACGAGCCTTATCGACCGGTTTGTCTACATCCGCCAACATATAATTGACCTCAAAGATATTGGAACGGCGTACGTTCGCCCAATAAGAATCATTCTTGATCTCCAGACCGCTGTAGTCGCGCCAAGTGTCGGGATAGCCGATCTTGACGATAAAAGCAGCCAATTTCTCCTGCGCCTTCGCCTTAGTGGCATCGCTCATCCATTCCAGGCTGGAAATACGGTCACCCAACGCTTTCTGCAAGTCACCGACCATCTTCAACATCTTTTCTTTGGAAGAAGCCGGGAAATATTTAGCCACATACATCTGGCCGACAGCTTCCGACAGGGCACCGTTTACCGTAGACAGGGCACGTTTCCAGCGTGGCTGCTGCTCTTGACGGCCGGACATCGTCTTCCCATAGAAATCAAAATCGGCAGCGACAAACGGATCACTCAGGTAAGGAGCGGCAGAGCTAAGCAAGTTGAATGTCAGGTAATATTTCTGTTCATCCAAAGTCGTATTCTTCATCAAGGCAGACAGACCTTCATAGAACGAGAGCTGTTTCGCATCCAGATATTTGATATCCATCATCCCCATACTTTCGAAATAAACATCCCAGTTTAACAGATCGTTCTTAGCCTTGAAATCTTCGATAGACATCTTATTATAGTTCTTTTGGGAATCGCGCAGGTCTTCACGGCTGAAAGAAACTTCGGCAATGCCCCTTTCTATCTTCATGATCGCATTGACGGCGGCATCGGCCTGTTCGCCCGGCGTGGAGGTGGCGGAGATGCTCACGCCGGATGCGGCGGTGATCTGTGCGGCGGACATGTTGGTGGAGAAGTACACGCCCTGCGAGATGGTGATCGCGGCGATCAGCGCGATGACGGCGGTGAACGATTCGACGAGCATCGAACCGTAGCCGATCATGCGAATCTGGTTCTCCTTCTCCACGGCCTTCGGGGTCAGGCCGGAGCTCACCGCGCCGTGGAAGCCGGAGAGGGCGCCGCAGGCGATGGTGATGAACAGGAACGGGAATAGGTTGCCGGAGAAGGTCGGGCCGGTGGAGGTGGAGGCCAGTTCGGTCAGACCCGGCACCTTGACGGACGGGTTGGCGATGATGATGCCGATGACGAGCAGCACGAGCGTGCCGATCTTCATCAGCGTGGACAGGTAGTCGCGCGGGGTGACGAGCAGCCAGTGCGGCAGCGCGGCGGCGGCGAACGAGTAGATCACCAGGGCGATGACGAGCTGCTTGGCGTCCAGTGTGAACACGGCGGCCACGGCCGGGATAGAGGCGATCCATCCGCCGGCGACGATGTCGAGCACGAGCAGCACGAAACCGAGCAGCGTGGTCTCAATGACACGGCCGGGGCGCAGGAAACGCTGGTAGCAGCCCATGATCAGGGCGATCGGGATGGTCATACCGATGGAGAACACGGCCCACGGCGAGGCGGCCATGGCCTTGATGGCCACGAGCGCCAGGAATGCCATGGCGATGGCGGTCATCACCACGAGGAAGATGGATAGGATCATACCGCCGAACTTACCCATTTCATCAGTGGCCATCTGGCCCAGAGAGCGACCGCGGCGCTTGGCGGAGATCCACAGCACCAGCATGTCCTGCACGGCGCCGGCGAAAATCACGCCGAGGATGATCCACAGAGTGGAGGGCAGGTAGCCCATCTGCGCGGCCAGGATCGGGCCGACGAGCGGTCCGGCGCCGGAGATGCCGGCAAAGTGCTGGCCGAAGAGCACGCGGCGGTCGGTGCGTTCGAAGTTCGCGCCGTCATGCACGCGCTCGGCCGGGGTGGCGTTCGCGTCGTCGGTGCGCATGATCTTGATCTGGATGTAATAGGCATAGAAGCGGTAGGCGATGGCGTAGGAGCTCAGCGCCACGACCAGGAACCAGATGGCGGAGATCCGCTCACCGCGCGAGACGGCCAGAATCGCCCATCCGCAGGCACATACGATGGCGATGGCGGCCCACAGCAGGGCCTTCTTCCATGTCCATACCATTTTGGGACGCACGCCTACGGGCAGTCCCTTCGAATTGCGAATCACACGTTCGGCTTCGTCCGGCGTGTAATCGTCCTTGAATTCCAACTTGCCAGGTGCCGGGGCCTGGGCTGCGGCGGTGGTCATAATAACCCTCTGTTCCTCTTCAATAACCTTTGCGGGAAAGGTTCTCTTCATTGCGACCCTTTTGGGGTATCTCTCGTCTGCTTATGGCACTGGTTGGAAGCGTAGCCACGGCATGTAGCGCCTCAGGAAAATGTCCCAATATGTGAGCTTGGCCACATGTTCACGGACTGCGTTTCATGCCGATTACCCGGGATTCGCACCGCGATGTGCGAAAATGGACACGGTATCAATCAGGAGGTGCACAGTGGTTGTAAGCACGGATTCGAGCCGCACAATGCCCGATTGGGTGAAGTACGGGGTGTTCTGGCACGTGTATCCGCTGGGCTTCTGCGGTGCCGATATCAGGCCCGCCGGCCCGCGCCAGTTCCATGGCCGCGGCCTTGACGCGATAATTCCCTGGCTGGAGTACGTGCGCGATCTAGGCGCGTCCGGCCTGCTGCTGGGTCCGGTGTTCGAGTCGGCGACGCATGGATACGACACGCTCGACCATATGCATATCGATGTGCGATTGGGCGGGGATGCCGCGTTCGATCAGCTTGTCGCGGCCTGCCGGGACATGGGATTGCAGGTGATGCTGGATGGCGTGTTCAATCATGTGAGCCGCAATCATCCGGCCGTTCAGACGGCGCTTGACGAGACCGCCGGACGCTTGAATCCGGCCGACAACCCGTGGCATGGTCTGGTCCGCGCGCATGTCGGTGATAATGGCGAACCCGCTTTGGATGTGTTCGAGGGGCACGGGGATCTGGTGGCGCTGGACCATTCGGCTGACGAGACCGTTGACTATGTGGCCCATGTGATGAGCCATTGGCTGGATCGCGGAGCCGCCGGCTGGCGCCTCGACGCCGCGTATGCCGTGCCGAGCCCGTTCTGGGCGCGCGTGTTGCCGCAAGTCAAAGCCGCACACCCGTATTCGTGGATTTTCGGCGAGGTGATCCATGGCGATTACCCGCGCATCATCGAGGAATCCACGATGGATTCGATCACGCAATACGAGCTATGGAAGTCGATCCAGCATGCGCTGGAGACGGAGAACTTCTTCGAGCTGGATTGGAACTTGAAGCGGCACAACGCGTTCCTGGATTCCTTCGTGCCGCAGACGTTCATCGGCAACCATGACGTGACGCGTATCGCATCGCAGATTGGCCCGGCCAAGGCGGCGTTGGCATTGGCGGTGCTCATGACGGTCGGCGGCGTACCAAGCATCTATTACGGCGACGAACAGGGCTATGTGGGCGTCAAGCAGGAGCGTTTCGGCGGCGATGACGACGTACGTCCGAAGTTCCCCGACTCCCCTGCCGAACTGTCCACGCTGGGAGAGCCGACATACCGGCTGCATCAGGCGCTGATCGCGCTGCGCCGTCGCAACCCATGGCTGCTGGATGCGCGTACCGAGGCCGTGAAGCTGGAAAACAAGCACTTCGTCTATCGTTCGACGAGCGCCGACGCCCAGCATTCCCTGACCGTGGACCTCAACATCGAGCAATCCCCCACTTTCACCATCCGCAACGCCGATGGCAGTACAGCGTATCAATACTGAGCTCCCTCATCAGAGGGAGCTAACTCATTCACCTCTGAATGCCTCGGATCAGCAGGTCGAGCAGGTAACCGTACGACCGGTCGACCCGCTCGCGGCCGCGTGTGCGGGGTTGTGCGGAACGCAGTTCGAATTGGATGAACCCGTGTATGGACACCCAGATGGAGGATGCGATTAGATGGGGGTCATCGCCGCGGAATACAGATGCTGCCTGGCCGTATCGAATGATCTGCGTGATGGCGTCCAGGCAGTGCTGGGCCGAGTCCGACGCCTGCCCCATCCAGACCAGCGCGTAAATGCCGGGGGCGTCCAGCGCGTGTTCACGGTAGATTATGCCCGCCCTGCGCAGGCGCAGCACGGGGTCGGATTCGTCAATGGCGATGAGCTGTTCGCGCAGATCGGTGAAGTATGTGTCGATGAGCGCATCGCACACCGCCTGCTTGCCGCCGATGTGCTGGTAGATGCTGGTGGGCGACACATCGGCCTGTGCGGACAGCGCACGGATGGTCAGACCATCCACACCGTCCCGTTCCACGATCCGCCTTGCCGCGTCAAGGATTCTCCCGTGGATTTCAAGGGTGGGCGTGCGTTTGGATCGGGGCTGCGATTGCGTCATATCCGTTATTCTAGGGTGCGTACAGGCCATTACCGCCGTTTCGGCATGGCCACGATCACAACGACTGCGGCGATAAGTGCAATCGTCATGGCCGCTAGGCAGACGAACAGGCATCCGCATCGCAAACACCGGCCTATAACACAATCAGGCCCGACGACCATCAAAGGTCGTCGGGCCTGATTCATACGCGCTGTCGGACTAACGGCGTCCAGACTTCATACGGAATGGCGCATTGTGGCGATTCTTCTTGGAATGACGGCGGTTCGGGCCTTCCGTGTTGCCGTATTTGGCGATCATGCGGCGTTCGTGACGCTTGGCACCTTCTGAACGCTCGTCGCGTACGATGCGGTTCTCGTTCTTGCGATGGATGCGCTTGCCGCCTTCGCCCTGACGGGTGTTGCGCATGGACTGTCTGCGGCCGTCATGGGAGCGCTCGTCATAGGAGAAGCCGTAATCCTCGTGGCTGCGTTCATTGCGGCGAGGCTTGCGCGGACGCTCGAAATCGCGGGAATCGGACCGTTCGAAATCACGGCCCGCATTGTGCCTGCGGCTGCCGAAATCATCGTTGCGACCGTATCCGGCCCTGTCGCGCTTATCGAACTTGTCGCCCTTGCCGTACCGATCATTGCGACGGTTCTTGCCGTGCTGGTCGCGGCCATTGTCCTGACGCTCGTCGTACCGGTTCTTGCCGTATCCGTCGCGACGGTCGCCCTTGCGGCGCTCCTCGCGGCGGTCATCGCCATGCTCGAACAGATAGTCGCGGCGCTCGGCCTCGGGGTTGCTCATGCCTGCACGGCGTTCCGCACGGTTGCGGTTCTTCTTCACGGCCTTCTTGCTGGCCTTGTCGCCGTGCTTGCGCTGCGGCTCGCCTTCGGCAACAAACTCGCCGCCTGCGTTCTCGTGCTGGAACTCGGTCTCGGCAACGTTCTGCTCGGCGCGGTCGCGATTGCGATTGTGCTTGCGCTTGCCGCCGCGGCCGGACTCGTCGCCCGCCGCGTTCTTGGCGCCCCTGTTCTTGCCCTTGCGCGGGTTGCCCACGGGCTGCGACTTGTCGAGGCTCCAACCATCCACGCGCTCGGCGCGGTCGCCCACAAGCTCAAGCACTTCGGGCGAATCGTGGGTCACTTCGATCATCTTGGTCTTGATGCCGGCCTGGTTCAGCAAGCGGCGCGTCTCGCGGCGCTGCTCGGGCAGCACGAGGGTGACCACGTCGCCCGCCTTGCCGGCGCGGGCGGTACGACCGGAGCGGTGCACAAAGGACTTCGGGTCGGCCGGCGGCTCGACCTGCACCACGAGCTCCACGCCGCCGACGTCTATGCCACGGGCGGCCACGTCGGTGGCCACCATGACACGCACATCGCCGGAATCGAACGCAGCGAGGTTGCGATCGCGCTGGTTCTGGTTCAGGTTGCCGTGCAGCTCGGCGGCCGGAATGCCGTTCTGCGTCAGGTTCTTGGCGAGCTTCTTGGCCTGGAACTTGGTGCGGGTGAACAGGATGCGGCGGCCTTCGCCCGAGGCGAGCATGCGCACGAGTTCGTGCTTGTCGCCGCGCGTGGTTTCGAACACGTGGTGGGTCATCAGGTCGGGTTCGGCGGTGGCCGAATCGACCTCGTGCACCTTGGGATCGTGCAGGAAGGTGTTCACCACTTCATCCACGCCGTGATCGAGCGTGGCGGAGAACAGCATGTGCTGGGCGTCGGGCGAAATCTGCTCAAGCAGTCGCTTGACCGGTGGCAGGAAGCCCATATCGGCCATTTCGTCGGCCTCATCGATGACCACGACTTCGACGGACGAGAGCGTGAGCGCCTGCTGGCGCAGCAGGTCCTCAAGGCGGCCCGGGCAGGCGACCACGATATCGGCGCCGGCCTTCAGATCGCGGATCTGGTGGATGTACTTGACGCCGCCGTACACCGTGGTGGTGTTCATGCCGAACGTGTGGGCCAGCGGCATCAGCACGTCGTTGATCTGGTTCGCGAGCTCGCGGGTGGGGGCCAGCACCAGGCCGCGCGGGTGCGGTAGGAAGTCGTCGGCGCGGCGCTCTTCCAGGCTGGCCTTCTTGCGGCGCTTGATTTCCTTGCGGAACTCCTCCATCGCGATTTCGCCGAACGAATCGTAGGAACCGAGGCGGGTGACCAGCGGAATGGAGAATGCGAGGGTTTTGCCGGAGCCGGTGCGACCTCGGCCGAGAATGTCGCGGCCGGCCAGTGAATCGGGCAGGGTGTCGGCCTGAATGGGGAATGCGGTCTTCTTGTCATCTGCCGCAAGCACGCGCACCAGCGGTCCGGGTACGCCAAGTTCGCCAAAGGTAAGGGGGCGGGATTCCGCGCTGTCGTTCATCTGGAAATCAGCGGAATCGTCACGATCATCGAAATTATTACGGGGCACAGTGGCCTTTCATGTCAAAGGTTACGCAAATTACGCAAGCTTTCCGAGCTTAGCGTAAGCCCCCTACTTTGCTTGGTGCTCGCCACACTGTCATCCCACTCTTTACTTATGACCCCATGGGGCGGTAACTCGCCCATGGGGCGGCAACTTGCCCATGGGGCGGTTTGAAGAAATTGTGAAACCGCAGAATAAAGCCATTTTCACCTACCGCCCCATGAGGGTTTTACCACCCCATGGGATATCTGCCGCCCCATGGGTTTTACCACCACGTAAGGCGAGCACCGCTCCATGGAACACGCAAATGGCCCCCACCCGTGAAGGTAGGGGCCATTGTGCAAAAGGGCTGAGCCAAGATACAGCCCAGTAGCCCTAAACACACTACAAAATATCCGGATCGTCTTTGGCAATAGTGCCGGTTGCCTTGCCAATGGCCTTCAGGCCGTGGTAGGCCACAAGAATCACGATCGTGCCAATGGCAATGCCGTTGAAGGAAATGCCACCAACAGTGAACGCGAATTGGCCGATGGCAATGATCATGGTGATGGCTGCCACCATGATATTCAGCGGCTTGTCGAAGTTGACCTTGTTCTCCACCCAGATGCGGATACCGATCATGCCGATCATGCCATACAGCAGCGTGGTCACGCCACCGAGCACGCCGGCGGGGATCGTGTTGATCACGGCACCGAACTTCGGGCACAGGCTCAGGATCAGGGCAAAGGCGGCGGCGCACCAGTAGGCGGCGGTGGAGTACACCTTGGTGGCGGCCATCACACCGATGTTCTCGCCGTAGGTGGTGGTGCCGGAGCCGCCGCCGAAGCCGGCGAGCGTGGTGCCCAGGCCGTCGGCCATGAGGGCGGTGCCGATCTGATTGTCGTAGTCGCGGCCGGTCATTTGGGCCACGGACTTGACATGGCCAACGTTCTCAGCCACAAGCACAAGCACAACAGGGATGAACATGGGAAGGATGGAGAAATCGGCCTGCGGCAGGTGGAACTTCGGGAAGCCGATCCATGCGGCGTCGCCGATGGCGGAGAAGTCGACCTGACCACGGATGCAGGCATATACATAGCCGATGATCACGCCGACCAAAATATTGAGGCGACCCAGCAAGCCCTTGAACAGCACAGCCACGAGCAGCACGGCCAACAGGGTAACCAGTGCGGTGTCGGGCGCGGCTTGGAAGTTGGTCCACACGGAAGGTGCCAGATTGAAGCCGATGATGGCCACGATCGCGCCGTTGACCACGGGCGGCATGATGATGTCGATCCATTTGGAGCCGGCGTAATGCACGAGCACGCCAACCAGGGCCAGCAGAATACCGGTGACCATGATGCCGAAGCTGGCGACCGCAATGCCCTTGTTGGCGGTGGTGACCGCGGTGATCGGTGCAATGAAGCCGAAGGACGAGCCCAAATAGCTCGGCAGCACGTTCCTGTTGATCAGCAGAAACAGTGCGGTGGACATAGCCGTGAAGAACAGGGTGGTGGACGGGTCGAAGCCCGTCAGAATCGGCACCAGGAAGGTGGCACCGAACATGGCGATGACGTGCTGTGCGCCGATACCGGCGGTGCGCACCCAAGTCAGACGTTCATCGGGCTCGACTACCTCGCCGGGCGCCAGCGTCTTGCCGTCGCCATGCAATTGCCATTGGAAGATATTGGACATTACTACTCTCCTCGCTCTCGCTTGGGGCACGGCATTCACAACCAGCCGCACCACGCACCATTCTAGCTCACGAAGATTTTGTGAAGTCTCTCTTCCGGGAAAGGCTATTTGCCGTAATACTCCAGCAGGTGTGGATCGACGGCCTGCACCACATCCACCAAATCGCCATTGGAGAGATACGGGCGCTTGAATTCGCGCCACGGCTCCACCTTGACCTCCCAGCGGCCGGTCGTCTCGTCGAGCACGGGCCGGGCGGTCTGCTCCCAGCGCACACGCTTGGAGGTGCGGCCGGTTTCCGGGTCGCGGCGCGTGTAATGCAGGCACGTGCAGTTGGTGATCTTCCAGTCGTCCGAGTCGGCGCGATGCAGGAATTCCTCGTCGGCCAGATCCTCGATGGTGAGCATCAGGGCGAGCATGAAGTCGCCGTGGGTGACCATGACCACGGATTCCGAATCGGATTTACGGCTCAGCGAGGTCAGGATGTTGTGCACACGGTCCTCGGCCACATCGGCAATCGACTCGCCTGCCGGCGGACGCCAGTACAGCGGATCGGTATTCTTGAAGTTCCAGTTGCGTGCGTAGTTGGTTTTGAACTCGTCCTTGGTGATGGTGTTGATCTCGCCCCAGGAGCGTTCACGCAGCACACGGTTCTCCTCCCACTTGGCTTTGGGCAAGGCCATGGTGGCCGCGGTCTCGCGGGTGCGCACATACGGCGAAACCATGTAGCGGTCGAACAGCTGCTGCTGGCTGACCAGCCAACGACCGATGCAGTCGGCCTGCTTGCGTCCGGTGGCGGTGAGTCTCCAGGAGCGGTCGGGTACGGTGACGTTGTCCTGCGTATACAGGGAGTTGTCGCCCTGTTCGCCCGCCTGGACGATGACGTTCGCTTCGGATTCGCCATGCCGGATTACGTATAGATCGAGCGGCATGCTCATATATGTTCCCCTTTCGTTATTGGTTACGTTGTGTTGTTTTCTGTTGTTTCCTACTTGACTTGCGTGATGGTGTTCCCCTTGACCATGAACGCGTGCCGGGCCATGTCGATCATCGGCTGATCGAACTTGGAGTCGGTGTAGAACTCGTCGATGACGGCGTCCGGACCGTACAGTTCGCGGAACCGTTTGGTCTTGTTGGTGTTGAAGTTGAGGTACGTGACCTTCATCGTCTCCACATCCACCTCGCTGGCCACGAGATTCCTCACGCCGAGTCTGCGGCAGGCCTCCCCCACCGTCAGACCGAAGGATGCGGTGAGGATCACGTCATCCGGTTCGGGCTGGTACCAGGGCTTGATGCGCGGGTAGTTCCGGTCCCAGAAATCGTCCACGAGCTGTTCGACGCTCGCCACCCGTTTGGATCGGCTCAGTTCCGTGAGATAGCCTTCGGTCATCTTACCCACGCCGTATTCCATTTGTTCAAGCGTGGCCCGGCCAAGCTTGTATTTGACTGCGTACCGCAGCACGGGGGCGATGTAGCGGAACACTTTCGGGTCGTGCCGGGCGGAATACAGGTACAAGTCGAACAGGCTTTCGCCATCATAGATGGTTCCGTCGAAATCGAATACGCGCATACCTTCTGCTTCTACTCTGTTATTCCTTGTCTAAGGCTAATCTCGGTAAGCCGGCGAAAGCGCAAATACGCAGTGAATTTCACATGAACACTGTTTTTTGGATTGATTTCGGTACAGGTAACGTACACTGGTGACAGCGTGGAAGGAGGTGCGTAATGGCGGCGTCTGAAATCGAACAATGGTGGATTGATAAGTTTCAGGAGAACCTGGGTCCGATTCGCAAGGTAGCCGGATGGACGACTCAGCAACTGGCCGACGAGCTGGGAGTCGCGCGACAGACGGTGTCTAACTTGGAGACCGGCAAAAGCCCGATGACCAAACTGCAGTATCTCGCTTTACGTACGGTGTTCAGCGCCGAGATCGCACGTCGTGAAGACCGCGATCTGGCACGCATCATCAAGACTTTGGTCGACGATCCCATTGAGCAACGCATTCGCGAACGGCGCGCTCAAGAGCAGGACGGCGAGGCCGTTGCCGACAATGCCCCAGTCAATACGGACGGTGGCAACGTTGCCGACAACGCCGCCACCGAGAAACGCAAGCCCAGTGCCGCCACATTGAAGGCTTCAAAGACTGCCGCAACGGGCAAGCCCACGCTCAGCACGGCGATGCAGGCTCTTGCCGTCATCACCGGCGCACTGGCCAGTGGAACCGCCGCCGGCATCATCACTTACTTGATGTTCCCGGACGGCGGCCCGAACAAGCGCTGAGTCGCCGAAATATCGAAACGGATTGAACAACCCAGTTCGAAGCCCTGAGCACCATTTTGTCCGTGTCGCACCAGCGTTTCCCTCATTATCAGCTGTTTCGAGTTGCATGAATGCACCGTTTACAGGCCGAGAATTTCGTGCTTTTTTGCATCAAATTCTTCTTGGGAGAGAATGCCGATATCAACCAATTCCTTCAATTTCTTCATCGCCTCGACTTGTTCTTCCACAGACATGGATGCCGTGTGAGAGGCGGGAGCAGCGGCTTCCGGTGCCGGCGCAGGTGCCGGCGCTTGAACCGGGGCGGCAGTCATAGGATTGATGGCTTGCGCCATATTCATACCAAGCAACATGCCGCCATCGCCAAAGCCGTTGTCTTGAATACCTTGCGCAATGCGCTGCTGGGCAGCCATATTGCCAGCTTGTTGGGAAACGCCCTCGTATGCGGCAACATTCATCTTATTCGAGGCGAACTGCTGCACGAGCTGACGTGATTGCTCGGTGAACTCGATGCTTTCGATGCCCACGCTGGACACTTCAAAGCCAAAACGATCATTCCATGTACCGGCATTGGCTCGATCGCCACGCACGCATGCTGCGATGTCATTCGCCTTGCCGGGCAATTGCGAAATACGATATTCATTGGACAACGAATTGATGGCCACAATAAACGACTGTACGAATTCGGACAGAATCTGCCTACGTGGCCCTTCATCATCGAATGAATACGACACGGTAGTGGCAGGCACAAAGTTACGAACGAATCGAACTGGATCAGTGACCTTTAGCGACATGGATCCGCGTGCGCGAATTTCCAAATCGACGCCATAGAACCGGTCGTTATACACCAGCGGCGCAGAAGTGCCGAATTTGATGCCACGAATCTCACGCAGGTTGACGAAGGCCACATATTTGGTGCGGCCAGGCTGACCTCCGAAGGTGAATCGATCGGCGACCTGGTTGAAGAACGATCCGATGCCGTCTCCGGCGAGCACGCTCTGTTCCCCGTTGCGATATTCATAACCGCCCGACTCGGTGATGACGTTTTCGATACCTGTTTCAGAGAAAATGAACGCCGCAGTATTCTCTGGCACATAGATACGCGAACCATTGGTGATTATTCCCTCGGAACCGTATTCATTCGAACCGCGATCGTTGTTGCTTCCGCGGGGAATGCCCGGCACAACGACGGTGTGTTCCGTGAACGGACCAGCGGTGATGATATCACGCCACAGGTCCGCGAATGTACCGCCGAGCGCGCCGGCGAACGCCTTAATAACTGCCATCTGTTTTTTCCTCGATATCTCAATGCATATGGCCGGTCTTGCGACTATGCAATCGCAAGACCGGCCGTTATGCTGGCATGTTGGCTATAGCTGCGTTTCGCGATCGCAGTATTCGCATCGAACGACTTCTTTGCGATGACCGGAAAGCGGAGCGCCACAACCTTCGCAATTCACCGAAACCACGGGTTCGGTAATCCCAAGCCCACTACGGAATGCGCCAAAAGTGTCCTTCAGCGCCCCGGCCAGAGCCTCCGTTCCGGGGATGGCCTTGTTGAAGACCGGCTCATCCATTGGCGTGTACTGTCTGCCGCGTATACCCATGTATCGTCATCGTTCCTTTCTTGGAAAACCGTTACCTCGATACGCCAGTCTGATCACTGGCCCACCGATGCGAGCTTCTGCGTGCATCGAGTCATGACCTCGGTGTAGTAGGCCGAATCCTCACTGCTGAGGGAGTTTTCGTCAATGGCGTCTACCTTCTGGGAGAACTCAGAGTAACGCTTCATCATGCTGGCATAGTCGGTAGCCATGCTGACCACGTTGTCGGATTTCTGATATTTGTTCATGAAGGCAACATACTCATCGATAAAGGCCTCGTAGCTGTCCATCGTGGCCTTGAAGTCAGCACTGTCATTGGTGTTCTGCTGCGCCTTCTGATCCGAAGACTGGTCGCTCTGCTTGTTGGCATCGCTGGAATCAGTGCCCGTATCAGTGCTCTTATCATCCTGTTTCGCGGCGTCGCCGTCCGTAGACGTATCTTCCTTCTTTTCCGGAACCTGGATAGTGATGGACATGATGGTCTCGTCGTCAGTGTTACGAGAAACGCTCACACTGTATCCATCGGCGTTCTTGGCATTGAAACTGTCAGCGGACTTGCTATAGTCCACGGTGAAACCGTTGTCTTGCACGGACTTGACGTAGTCGGCATACTGCTTGGCGTCGGTACCGCACACCTCGATGGAGAAATAGTCCGAAGACTCGCTTCTAATTTCACCCTTTGTGGATTTCGGCTGCGGCAGCAGCGCCGCGATATCCGACTCCGGCCATGAATATGCTTCGCACTTGGTGGCGAGCGATGCTTCCAATTCCGCCCGATCAGCCTTGGCCTTCGCATCGTCACGAATTACGAACACGCCACCGATTACCAGACCCACAACGGTGATACCGACTGCCACCCAGGCCAGCACTCGGCCTTGCACCTTGCCACTCGGGCGGGTCACGTATACGGCGAAGCCTGAGAGCAGTGCCGGAATCACCGTGGCGAACAGCAGTCCGCCCCAGGATCGGCCAGAAACATCCACAAATTGGGCGAGTACGAACAACACTCCCCAAATAATGGCGAACACAGCCAGCTTGGAAGTCTTCTTCACCCCTTGTGCATTCGGAGCAAGCACGGCAGGCGCAGCGGCACCAGCAAAACCAGTGGCAGCACCGGCACCATGTGTGGCGGGTGCAGGAGCCACACCAATACGCTTGTCCAGAGCGGCGAGGAACTCATCAACGCGCTTGGCGCTTTCGTTTCCAGTCGCCTCCAGACGAATGGCGGCCCCTGCCGCACCCTGCGGGACTACGGTTAGCGTGCAGTTCACCCCATCATAGGAGTGGAAGGAAAACGCTCCGGTCTGGGTGTTTTCGTTATCCAAGGTAAACGTGGCGCCAGTAGTCAGCTGGTCGTGAATAACTTGGAACAGCTGTTGCGGACTGACCGCATATACACGATCAAATGGCGCGCCGGCGGGCCGCTGCGATGCCGTAGCCGGAGCCATCGGAGTGGTGGTAGCACCATCAGACGCTACGTTCGGTTGGCCAGCCGGTACAGTATTCGGCACGGTAGGCGCATTCGCGCGATCTTCCGGTGCGTCATTCGTGCCTTCGGACGGTGGAACCGGCTGAGGTTGTTGATCAAATGGCGTTGTCATGATGCCCTTCTTTCCTTAAGCAGCAGCATTACCAGCACAGAAGAGGCAAGCCCGGCAACCGTTACGGTCAATCCGACTGCCATGGCAAGCCGGTATCGTTCGCTCATCATTGCGTCCCTTCTTATTGCTCGCTTTGCTCTGCGATACATCGAAACCAGTGTATGGCGTTGTTATTATGTACGCAAATTAGCATTTTGTATGCATGTTAGCTTTATTGTCGATGCTTGATACCGCGCATGAACATCCTTTCCGCCACCGCACCTACACGGATGGCATCGACCATTGTCGGCGACACGCGCGGGCCATACATCAGCTGACAACTGAATTTTTCGGCGTGTTTCCGAAAAGTCGGCGTCCTGTACGCTGGGAATCGAGCAACCGCGTACGATGGCGCAGCACAGCACCCGCAACACAGCGACAAGGAGCATGGGCAATGGCAGACATCCCCGAAGAACATTTGACCGAGGAACTGTTGGATCGGCTGCTCGCCAGCGCCAGCATTGAGCAGTATCTCGATGAGGGACTCGTCAGCGCACGCACGCTGACCGACTATCTGTTCGACCGTATGGAAGCCCATGACCTGAGACGAGCCGACGTGGTGCGGGCATCCGGCCTCAACGCCACAGTGGTTTATGACATTTTCTCCGGCAAAAGCCGCCCCGGCCGAGATCACGCCATTATGCTGGCTTTTGGTCTCAAGTGCACATTACGTGAAACCCAACGGCTGCTTCGTCTTGCAGGCGTTTCCGAACTGTGGTGCAAACAGCGACGCGACGCGATTATCATCTGGTGTATACGCAATGGATTCGACCGCATTGCCACGGACGACGAGTTGTATCGTATGGGAGAGGCGACGTTGCTACCGGCCGATTGACGACATTCGGCCCAACAACACTCACCAGTGAGACGCAAGTAAGAGGGCGTCAAGGAGAGACATGGACGATAAGCAGGCGATGCATGCGATGAGCATCGACGATGCGTACCATGTCGAGCGTACGCTCGCTCGCGGACCTTCCGGCGTCACCGAACTGGTGAGCATTGACGGCAACGGCCCGTTCGTACGCAAGAAGATTCCCTCTCCCCTGGCGCAACGCAATGTGTGGGCGGCGCTCAGCGCCTGCCAGAGTAATCGTCTGCCGCGTGTGGAAGCGACATACGAGCTGCCCGACCGGTTCGTCATCGTCTACGATTACGTGCCGGGCAGCACGCTTGCGCAAATTGCGGAGGAAAACGGGCGGCTTGCACCGAATGTGGCCGTGCAGCTTATCGACCAAATTTGCGAAGCCGTGCAGGAGCTTCACCAGCACGGCGTTATCCACCGCGACATCACGCCGGCCAACGTCATCGTGGCCCAGGATGGCGCGCATCTCATCGATTTCGGCATCGCGCGCATCCGGTCAGAGGCAAGCAACCGTTCACGGGATACCACGGCGCTTGGCACCTACGGATTCGCCTCGCCTGAGCAATATGGCTTTGCCAAAACCGACGCGCGTTCCGACGTATTCTCGCTGGGCCGGCTACTCGGATTCATGCTGACCGGCGTATATCCCGATGCCAGCGACTACGAGCAGCGACTTGCCGATGATGCCGCAGTACCGGCTCGACTACGCGCCGTCATCGGCTATGCGTGCGCATTCGAGCCCAGCAAACGGCCACAGAGCGTCCAGGAGTTTCGCCAGGTGCTGTTCTCCCAGTCCAATCCGCCCATACCGAACGCATCATCGGCAAATCCGCCATCAACGAGAACAACGAACGGCAGCGCGTCGGCGTCTCGACTATTCCGGCGTCTGCACTTGAGCAAACGCGCCATCGTGCTGTGGTCCATTGCCGGAGCGGCACTGATAATCGCCGCCATTGCGGGAGGCATTGTGTTGGCAGGCCAACTTGGCATTATCGGGTCGGCAACATCACCCGATTCCTCGACACAATCCAGCAGCCAATCAACCGATAAGGCCGATGGCGGGCACTCCTCGAACGGGTCAGGAACCGACAATGCCAATGGCACGGGCGGAGTAGGCGGCACTGACGGCGCTGATGGAGACAATCAAGACACCGTCACCGACAATCCTCTGAAAATAGTGGAATCCGGCTGGTCGGCGGACCAGCAAGGGTATGTCCACTACGCTTTCGCCCTGCGCAACACCAGTAAGACCCAGCAGGTGCAGTATCCGCAGATTACCATTACGGGGCGGGCCAAAGACGGTTCCATCGTGTTCTCGCAGACGCAAGCACTGAATATGGCATTCCCGAATCAGACTGTATATGACGCCGGTCAAGCAGGCGAAGGCACCGCCCCAGAAACGGTTGATTTTACTGTGCTCAATCCGGATACATACAACGTCGCCAAGGCTCAGGGAACCGCCGCCTTCCCCATCAGTGGAATATCCAAAATAGACAACAGGGACGGCGGCACGACGTTCAATGGCGAGGTCCGCGCCGTGGCAGATGGATTCAAGCCATCTGATGGACAGCAAATCAAGATTTCCCTAGTACTGCGTAACGCACAGAACGCAATCATCTATGGAGATATCGCATTCGTGGATTGGCCGGGCAATGGCCGATCCACGCCATTCTCGATTACCGTCTACGATCTGCCGAAGTATGTGTCTTACGATCTGTATGCGCAAATCTGGTAGTTGACTTTACGTCTGGCAGGTGGCCGTCAGGTGCCTGTCAGGCCGCTGTTCTCGTCACCTGCGCACTGACGTTACGGCGCGCCTGGCCGAACAGATAGATGCCGATGGGCAGGGTCAGAACACCGCCGATGATGAACACCAGCGAAATCGGGATCACGTCGGCCAGTGGCGCGAAGATCAACATGCCGAGCGGCATTCCGAGCGCGCTCAGGGTGGTGTCAAGGCCGAATACACGGCCCACCATCCTCTCATCGGCCTCGGTCTGGATGATGGTGCGCATCGGGCCCGTGCAGATGGCCGAAGCCAAACCGTTCACCACATCAATCAGCAAATACGCCAGCAGATTGTGAACCACGCCAAGACCAACGACGGAGACGCCCACCAGAGCGATGCCGAAGGCGACCACGCGCATGTTGTTGCGGATGAGCTTGGCACCGATGGTAGACATCAGCGCGCCGCCGAGCACCATACCGATGCTCCATCCCAGCTCGTTGGCGGCGAGTTTATCGGAGGCGGTGGTCAGGTTGATGAATCCGAGATTCAAATCGATGCCCTCATATTCGCGGGTCATGAGCAACAGCGTAAGGTTCATCGGCGCCACGGACACGAAGCACACCAAGGCGCCACCGAGCACCACGTTGCGCAGGTTCGCCCGGCGCCATGTGTAGCTGAAACCATCTTTCAAGTCAGCAAACACACGACGGACGCTGGCAATCAGCGAACGATCAGCATTGGCATCCGACATCGGTTCGAGTGTGGGTTGCCCGCTATTCTCCGCTTCAGCCATACGCCTCGCAACATGTTCCGCGCTCTTCTTCGGCGCTTTGATCAACGCCACAAAGCCGACGCCGATAATGGCCGTGGTCACATCGACTAACAGAATCGACCACAGCGGCACTGTGTTGATAAGCACAGCAGCCACCGCAGGTGCCACAATCATATTCGCCGAATTAATCACGCCGTATATTGAGTTGACGCGCAATAGTTTGCCCGAGGGAACAACATCCGGTATGAACGACTGCACAGCGGGCGTCTGCACCCCGCCTCCCGCCGAACGAATGAACAGCACCACGAAAATCATGGTCAGACTCGCCCATCCCATCGCGAAGCTCAGCGACAGCACGACGGTGACCACAGCAATCACCATATCCGGCAGCATAATCAGCAACTTGCGACTGTGACGGTCGGCCCAGGAGCCGCCGAAAATCGAGACGATGGCCTGCGGCACCACGCCAAACAACGTGGCCAGCAGCATGGCCGAACCGGTTTTAGTCTGCAATACGATCCACCACCAGATGGCATATTGCACAATATTGGAGCCCAGCAGCGAGAACGCCTGGCCGGTGAGTAGAAGCACTACACGGCGGATCCACGCACGCTCGGATTCCCCGTTGGCCACTGCTGCGGCATAGGCGGCACCGGGTTTGTTCGCGCTATGGACCGCTGCGCGCGCATTCGCATTGTCATCGCCGGAAACCTCGGGTGTTTCGCGCACAGTTGGTTCAGTTGTTGTACTACTAGAAGACATACGAGTGTTCTCAATTCTTCAATTCCACTACAAAGGTCACATCACGGCATACGCACGCCGACGC
>OOCX01000719.1_pt1 | contig 24313 bp, 18 predicted proteins | sample 1671231 | NCBI WGS metagenome assembly OOCX01 (sample SAMN06348135, study PRJEB24527) | human gut metagenome | biome: human gut; feature: ankylosing spondylitis patient; material: feces | host: Homo sapiens | place: China | collected 2015-10 | reverse complement strand
AGATGATTTTACCTTTTATCTGGATAAAGGGGATTAGCCCTGTATCTCGCCACTCCTGCAAGGTTCGCAAACTGACATTCAGTTTCTTGGAAACTTCATTGTTAGAAAGAAAGCATTCCCCGTTCAGGTGAGACTTGTAATGCTTGACGATAGATTCAATGTCGTCCAGCATCGAATCGAGCGAAGAAATAAATTCTTGGACTTGTAGGGTATCTTTATTTATTAGTTCCATGATTGAAAGATTGTTTTATTGAAATATTGATTGGGACAATCATGTGTGGCCAAAAGGGTCAAAGTCGCGTGACTTTTCCATTTGCCACCGGATTGAGCTCTGCTGCATAGCGGGAGTCCAGCACCAACCGACACAATGAGCGCCAATAGCCATCCCCACCTTTCCACTCCTGTAATGCTGGTATCACAAATGGCTTAGAATTTTCCGTCTTTAGCCCTGGCACAAACAGTATGCAAGACACTGCTCCCAATAACACACCTGCCTTAAACACCTACAGCACTTTACCAAAGAGAAACTGCCCAAAAACAAAATAGTCATTTTCACATCATGAAATATCCACCTCATGTAGTTTGGTACAAAAACATCAATCCAAGCATTATGCTTGGTAATCCATCTATCCAAAGCAAATTCCATACTATTTATTTTAAAGTTTCAGTTCACTCTACAAGAGTGATTTTTACAAAAGTAACTCCATGCTAAGGGACTTGTGCCCAAAATTCCCCTTTATACTCCCCTAAATCCTTTTGATGCCACAAATCACAAACAGAAACTTTTTCTGTATTTCCAAGGCCTGCATCATAGACCATAGATTATTAATTTATGGTCTATGATACTTTGGGGGTTAGGATATATTTCTCCTTTACCATCGGTTTTGACCAAGAAGGAATTAGTGCAATTTCCCCGCGCCCTATCAGCACAAGCAAGAAACAGCCACACCGTTAATAAACACAAACTCACTCTCATCTCAACTGGTCTTTATTTTATCATCGGATTAACAAACAACTCATCCATATACACGTGTTGCGAAGCTTCGAAAGCCACCTTCATATAACGGATGCTTTCATCCAATTGATCAAATAACAAGTTTTCAATCCATGCATCATGCCGATTGTTCGGGAAATGAGGGGTATCCTTGATAGAAGCCAATCTATATTCTTTTCCATCCAACGAAGTGAACAGATAAACTTTCAGCGGCATACCTATTCCATCTAAATTATAGTCCAGCATACGAAGCATGACTTTCCGTAGTCTAGTCTTTTTCTGCAAATCTACCACAAGCTCATGATAACCTTTCTCGAATTTCACCCAACGGGCATCTTTACTGTCTTCCTCTGCAACCCTGCCATCAAGCAATGCCTTCAAATCCGCTTTTCCCGACACCATGTCAATGGTAGCCCCGTTAGCCAATCTCTCCATAAAGGCAGCTTCGGCCAATTGCCAGCAGCCAATCCGCCTTTTCCAGTCCATATAGTCATTGTATACTTTATGTGACCACACCGGTTGCCCCAACTGATAAGTTGACGTGGGACTTTCTATGATTCCACAAACCATAAATGAGATAATCCTGTCAACCCCTGCCACAGAAGCAGCCACTTGTTGGGATAAAAGGCGCGGATAAGCGGCAGGAATCAAGGCCGAAGAACGGTCGTTGGTTCCCTGTTCCCAAGTGAAAGTCTCACAATTGGCCCACATCTCAATATTCAGACGGTTGTGGATGTCTCTCAACCGTTGCCAAGTCTTCTTTAAGCGAGGCAACATGAATTTATTGCGTACACAGCCCACTTCGTCCTGATAGGCTATGATGTCGACTTTCAGCTTTGCCAATTGTTTCTCATACTCCGGATTATCAAAATCAGACAGTCCGATACCATAAGGAGAAATCAGTGTCTTCTTACCCGGAGTCAATGCATTTGCCTTTTGGGTCAATGCATTAACCGATTGTACAGCATGTTCTGCAAAAATGGGGCAAAGACAATCCTCTACCGGCAAATACCAGCCATAAAAGGCTTTATGATTCTTATAAAAGACAGCCAGTTCCTCCATAATTTGCAATTGGCGTTGTTTGACAGCAGGATCCTGCAAATTATCATCCTGGTCTTTTGCCCATCCAGTACTCATAAAAACCTTCATGTCATATCGGGCAGCCTCATCAAGAATGGCTTCCACAGGACTCTGTTTATCTTTATCATACCACCAGGGCATTAATTGAGAGGGATAATAAGCCTTACCCTCATTGGCAACTTCCATGAATACCAGATATTCAATGCCCATAGCCGACAGTTCCCGCACTTTAGCTTTCCATAATTCCGGATCCGTATTATCAAAACTCTGCGGATTGGTATATCTATTACGTACATCCTTATATGCCAGATTTATCCAAGTACCAGTAATGGACTTCACCCTCAAAACAGATTCCTTCACCTTCTGTTTTCTCTGTCGGCCAGAAACATCATTGCCAGCAAAAACTACTGCCGACGGCAGTACGGCTGATATCATCAATAACCCCAACAGGATTGGTAGAAAATTCCTCTTCATAATATACACATTTTTTTAATTAATAAAAGATTAATTGCCACCGGACGTAATAATTAACGCCAAACCTAAAAAAAAGAGAACAAACATCAAGACAATCAATAGATTAGTAGATTTAGATCCCCTTTGAATTCCTTCCAAATACCCCCCCCATAATGCGGCAACCATCGTAGCCCCTTGTCCCAACCCATAGGAAATGGCTGTTCCGGCAGCAATATAACTGCACGCTGTTCCCAACGCCCAAATGGCACCCCCCAAAAATACCAACCAAATGAGTATTCATATTTCCTTTGAAGTATTGACTGTAAGCCACAGGCACCCCCGTAAAAGGTTTCCTCATTAACAAAGAGTTGAATAGGAAGTTACTGATAAAGATACCTATTGCAAACACAAACAAGGCAGAATACGGAGTCATCATACCAACAGCAGGCGATTCCAGATTTTCCAAATCCATAGCAGCGGCAACAAAACGATAGAAAAACGCCATCAGAATACCAGCGCAGACAGCAATCAGAACTCCTCTTTTTCGGACAGTCTGACCTGATACTTCAGAAACTTTACCGGAAGCAATCCCATTAAAAACAATGGCCAACACAATCAAGAAGACACCCCCAAAAAGAGTGACAGGATCCCCCTTCGGTACACTGAAGTAATTGACAAATACGCCTAATACCAACCCCACCCCTATCGGGAAAGCAACCGACATACCAGCCAACGACATGGAAGCCGACAACAATATATTCGAGGCATTGAATATGACGCCCCCCAGAAAAGCGCTCCAAAAATTCTCCATACCAACTTGCTGCAAGTCCTGCATAAATCCGCGTCCCCCTTCTCCAATGCTGCCCAGTGTCAAGCCCCAAACCAAAGAAAAAAGAAGTATACCAATCACATAATCCCAATAGAACAATTCATAGCGCCATGTTTGGGCTGACAATTTTTGAGTATTTCCCCATGATCCCCAGCATAACATCGTGACCCAGCACAACGCTACCGCCAATCCGTAACTTTCAACTATAAACATAATCGTGATATTTAATATTGTTTTTAATGATTACAACTCTTCACGGTAAGGAATAGAAGACTGGGCTCCCATTCTGGTTACAGCTATGGATGAAGCTTTTGAAGCCATCACAGCAGCTTGTTTCAAGTCCATGCCCTCTGACAATCCTACGCACAAAGCCCCATTAAACGTATCTCCGGCAGCTGTAGTGTCAACAGGCTCCACTTTGAAAGCATCTATACGATAAGAAACGCCCTCTTCCCTTATAAGACATCCTTTCGAACCCAAAGTGATAATTACATTCTTTACCCCCATCGCGCAAATCTCTTCCGCCACTTTCTCAACATCGGCATCATTGGCAATCTTTATGCCCGTAAGCATCTCCGCCTCGATGCGGTTCGGAGTGACCATGTACAGATGCCGGAACAATTCTTTGGGAAGACTGCGGGCAGGAGCCGGATTCAGCACCACCTTCACTCCTTTCCCGAAAGCCTTTCTGGCAGCATACTCCACTGTTTGAAGCGGAATTTCCAATTGCATCAAGAGGATATCTCCCTCACACATTTCCTCCAACATTTTATCCACATCTTGTTCGTTCAACAACATGTTGGCACCGGATGCCACTACAATACTATTCTCCGCATGATCGTCCACGCTGATCAGAGCTACTCCGGAAGCAGAATCTTCATCGAGAGCAATATATCTTGTATCAATTCCTTCTTTTTTAAAATAACCGACAGATTGCCGACCTAATACATCATTCCCCAATTTTGCCATAAATATCAGATTGCCGCCCAATCTCTTTATTGCAACAGCCTGATTTGCTCCTTTTCCACCCTGGTTCATAAAGAATTCCCCTCCCAGAATCGTCTCACCGGGAGCAGGCAGATGAGAAGTTCTCACCACCATGTCCACATTGGAACTGCCAATCACTATAATTTTTTTCATAACACTATATTATAAATAAATTCAATCTATTCATCATCGTGCCCGGAAGAACACAGGAGGTGTATCTCCGGCATCGGATACTGCCACACGAGCCGTTATTACCTTTTCATCTCCCGGAAAGAGCGTAATAAAATTGTCACTCCAGAATACCGGATTAATCTCCTTACCCCGGACGTCCAGCAAAGTCAGATGATTGAAATGGGACAAACGATCCGATTCGTTCTTCAAACAAATAGAAAAGACATATTCCCCTTCCTCTTTGGTAACTTCAACCTCCTCCTTCAATTCCGGTTTCTTCATAGAAGTGAACCAAAAGAAATCCATATGCTGGGAATAGAACCAATATAGGTTCTCGGACAGAAGTTTACCGTATTTATCATGCAGCTCCAGCTTCACAAAGTAATTATAAGAGTATTTTCCACACCGGGGCACCGTAACAATCTCCTGATAGCAATCGGGAGAAACAGTTATCCGCTGGGAGTCCTCCCAAGCCACTTCCATGTCATTGTTGATAACTTTAGCCGTCACTTTCACGTCTTGCAGTGTCTGATGGGAGGCATTAATCACAGAAACCCTAAAATCATTCGCATTCAACTGTACGTGCACCGGTTCCATAGCTTTTTTTGCAAAATAATAAGAAGCATTGGGAGCCAGATACCAGTCGTATATCTGCCAGCACACATCGGGCCAGCAAGAATTAATCTTCCAAATCATCACACCGGAAGTAATATCCCACATCCGGTGATTAGCCGCTTCAAACATAGCACGATAACCATCGGCATTCAGGAACTGGGCATTGTCGGCATATTCTTTTGCCGTCTTCGGATCACCGAACATCGTACGAATGGCATTGTCATAAGAGCGATAGCAATAATTACTTACATCCCAAGCACCATGTTCAGCCCAAATGCTATCCAATGGGAAAATAGGGCTGTTTACATTAGCCGTACTCTCCGCGGTAGGAATAAATTTCCGGAGGCTGTTGTACGTCGGCATGGAAGGCATCCCCAGTTCATTGCGGAACATCTGCAAATGGACCTCACGCACTTTATCAAAGAAGTAGGAAGAAGGCGCCCAATTATAGTCGGGCGCACCGTCATCCGTCGTACCTGTTGGTAGATCTTCTTTCAGATAAGGAGTCAAGGCGTCTACATCCCAATGAAAACTGGTAGTCGGAAGATAAACACGCGTAGTATCGATACTCCTCACTTTCTCCTTGGTCAGCTTGTACAAGCTTTCATTCATCAAGACCTCATTGGCTCCTATCCATGAAATAATAGAAGGGTGATTGCGATAGCGGAGCATCATATCTTCCACTCCTGCCACCGCCAGACCATGATCCAGAGGATTGTCAGCAGTTTCAGTTCCAGGAGTCATGCGGAAACATTGATAGAAAACATGCCACCACATCAGGCCATATTTGTCAAAACTTTCAAACCAGATTTCAGAAGGAGACGGCATATCTTCACTGCCAATCAGGTTGATGTTCGCTTCTGCCATCAGGCGGGCTTCATCATAGATACGTTTTTCAGATTCCTCCAACAAGATGTCCGGCTGTATCCAACCGCCCTTACAGAATATCCGCTTGCCATTCACATAATATACACGACCACATTCATCTCCCACCCGGTTCAGTCCACTTGCCACCTCACGGATTCCGAAATCAAACTCTTTGGTATCGGACACTTTTCCACCGATGCTAAAAGACAGTTTCATGTGATGCAAGTATTGCTCGCCATACCCATTCGGATACCACAAATACGGGTTTTCTATCAGCAAGGAAGGAAAGTCCTCAGGGGTCAGTTCCACTACTTTTCTCTCACCGGCACGCAGGGCTACTTTCTTCGTCAGCTTGATTGGCTTGAGGTATCCCTCCATATGCTTGGTATAAGTGGGAAATTTGACTTCGTTGATTAATGTAATCCAAGCATTCACCTTTCCCTCAACAAGCTTTGCAGAGGTATTCCTCACTTCAAGTTTAATGTTGACCTTTGCAAGCCCAGTGTCAACCTTCATAGGCATGGTAGTGGACTTTGGTAAAGTAGTGACAACAAAAGGATTTTCAATCAACACCTCGTCCGTGGCTTCCACTATCACTTTCTGGTAGATACCCATATTCCGGTCGCGAACCACGGGAGCGCAATCCCAGCCACCGGATATCTTCAATGTCTCATCCTTAAAGATATCGTAGGAATGTCCGCGTACAGGACCGAATACTTTCAACTGGGTGCCGGGAGTCGGGACGCCCGGATGATCCACCTGATAAATTTTTATCGCAATACAATTGTTAGCTCCGGCATGGGCATATCCGGTTATATCAAGTTTAAAGCGACGAAACATACCCACAATATCTTTTTTATCAGCAACCTGACGACCATTTACCCAGACATCTGCCCGGTAGTTAATGCCGTTCAAGATCAGCCATACTTTCTTGCCTCTATATGATTTGGGAAGAACAACTTCCGTACGATACCAGTATGGATCTTGCCAAGGATTACGGCCACTTTTCAGGTAGTTGTATTTAGATAGGTCCATCCGGACATTAAATTCATCCGACACATCCGGAATCAGGTAATTATTCAGGCCGATTCTCGGATCAGGATATACGTTTTCCTTCACCAAAGCATTCAACACGGTAGTGGGCACAGTGGCCTGATACCATCCGGCAGTGGGATAAGCCAATTGCGAGACCTCAGCAGATCCGGCGTTTAGCTCGGAAGAATTGATAATCTTCCAATTCTCCAGTTCAAGAGATTGGGCATTGACGAACAACATGTTACATATCAACAGTATAAAAAAGAGTTTTCTCATAGTTTCTTGTTATTTTAATATTAATGCAGCCGCACCAATAAATCCGGCATTGTCTCCCAAGGCAGCTGGCAGCAAAGTAATATGCCGATCAGCTGAACGACAAATGAATTTACGAAATAGCCACTCTGCCTTGTCCCAGTATAAATCGGAAGATTTCAGAACAGATCCGCCTATGATGACAATTTCGGGATCGGTAATATTCACTGTCCATGACAAAGCATGAGCTAATGCCTGGGCAAAAACATCCCATACCTGCAAAGCCATTTTATCACCGGACCGTGCCAGTTCGGCTATACGATAAGCCGGCAACTCCTCCTTTGTATATTCTTTATAAAGACGGGTGACGGCATTGCCGGATACATAGTCTTCCAATATCCCTTCTTTATAAGGTGAAGTCCATACTTCTCCAGCACAACCGGAATGCCCACGCCATACTTTTCCTCCATTAATCCAAGCACATCCTATCCCCGTTCCTAAGGTAAAACCCAGGACTGAACCGGCATTCCGACCCGCTCCCCATAATGCCTCTGCATAAATCAGCGCATTGGCATCATTATCAAGGATCACCCGCAACGGAAATACTTGTTCAACGGTGTCTTTCAACGGGAAATAGTTCAAAGTGGGAAGATTCTCAACATCCAGCAGTATACCTTTATCTATATCGAGAGGTCCGGTACACCCGATACCAATGCCCTGAATATCGTAATCCGCAGCATCAGCCAGAATATTTTTCAACAGAGAAAACAAATTGGCAATAATCACTTCGCCGGGTTCTTTCGGATTAGTTGCAATAGTACGGGGAGAAGCATAAACCAATCCCTCTCCGCCAACAATACCCGCACTGATCTTTGTGCCTCCGATATCGACTCCTATGGCTGCCTTTCTTCGTCCCATCATTATTCTATTGAAGTCACTTTAGCACCATGTGTAAAACTGCCGGGCACCAGTTCCATTTCTTCCGCCCAAGCATTCACTATCAGCTGAACAGGAACAATGGACGGAATTGCAAACAAATCAGGGTCTCCGCAATGAACATTGATTTCCAGCAAATTCACACTTTCAATGCCGGAGGAGATATCCGATACCAGGATCACTTTACCATTAAAAGACAGAACATCAGCCACAAGCCTGATGCTCTGCCGATAAACACCGGACCGTGAATGCGAATAAATGATACAGATAAAGCCAGGGCCTACCATCTCCAGTGGACCATGGCGAAACTCACCGCCCAACAAAGCTGAAGCCGGAGTCTTGGTAGCCTCCATAAACATCAGGGCGGTTTGGGCAGCGCTTGCAAAAACCGTACCCCTGCCTATCACTTGAACAAACGGATGCCCACTTAAAAAAGCGACCGAACGGGATAAATAAATCCCCCCTTTCTCAAGCTGAAGACCGACTTCCCGAACGACACTATCTAAAAGAGCATTATCTACCCTGCGACCATCCAATGCTCCTGCAAGCAGATACACTACCAGATAGGTGGTGATAAATGTCTTCGTAGATGTCATTTCCTCCCTCCCAGCCTTACATAGCAGACTGAGAGTAGCCATCGCCGCTAAAGAACTTCCAGACTCATTTGTGACCCCAACCACTGTCAATCGTGAATGATGCCGTTCACCAAGTTGTTTAAGCAATTCAATCACCTCATAGCTCTCGCCTGACTGTGAGATGGCAACCAATAAAGTGCGCTCTGTCAGAACTGAAGACTGAAAATGCAATAACTCGCCGGCATTGATAGCAAAAGCGGGTATATTATAAGCGGTCATCATGATCGCGGCAGCTTGTGATACAAAATAAGAACTTCCCATACCGGTAAGTACTATTTTGTCATAGTCACCGGTTGTCCACAGAGTACAGACAGCATCCAAACGCTCCTTCCCTTCTCTTGAATGATAATAGCCAAGAGTACGTTCCAACATTTCCGGTTGTTCTTGTATTTCTTTGATGAACTGATTCATAAAAAATATTTGTTTTTTATTGATTAAACACTACCAATTCCGCCAATGAGCTATTTTATTGCATCAACAACACATCTCTATTAGGATAAACAGATATAGATAACAGCGCTTCATCACTTTCTTTTTTATTTACGTTTTTTATTCCTATATTTCAGTTCTTTCAAGTATTTCATATATCCATTGAATAAATCAATGGTACGAGCCTCGCCTATGCGAATAGACATTTTGGGGTCATTGAACACACCGGGGAACTGATAGCAAAGAATTTTCTCAAAATTATCAAACAGATTCAGGTCGCGAATTATCTCTTCAACCGGACGTGGATACAAAGAATTGTCTGGATTAAAGAGGAATACTTCCAAATCAAACCAGAAATGAGCGTTTGCATCATCACATGCCTTTTGCAACATATCAGCAGCCTGCTTACCTGTCAAATCACCTTCCGGCATACGAGCAAAGCCAAATGGGCATAAAATGTCCAGATAGTTTAAAAGTTCCGGATAAGTATCCATACCATTAGGTACTTCAAAACTGTTGGTTGCCAACATCACCGGTTTACCCGGAGCAAAGCTGTTACAATAAGCCTTAAACTCCTTAAAGAAATTCACGATATCATCTTTTCTCTTTTTACGTATTTCGGGCAGTTGTTCCCAATTATCTAAACCGCCTCCACTTTCTTCAGACACATAAAAAGCATAAAAAGATTCGTGATGTCCATACATGTCCCAAAGTTCTTTGGCCACACGTTTATGCCACTCCAAAGATTCGGGAGTAAAATCGAACCAAGCAAACATACCCACGCCCATCAACACGTTCATACCTTGTTTATCAGCCTCGGATAGAATAGCTTCTATTGGGTCTTTAGCCGCAATATCCATGCGTCCGGGATATAACTTAGATGGATAAAAAGCCTTCCCTTGGTAATTATCTACATTTGTAGAATGCTTACCCACATATTGTTCATTACGGAAAACTTCTTGAATAACCATCATATTCATATCCAACTTATTCATTGAACGAACCAATTCGCGCCATTGATTATCGGTCATCTTCTTAATATCCTGATTCCAATGCTTTCCTTCAGTTTCACTCCAATGATAAATACCCGCCCATGCCCCAGATATTTGCTGTATGGAACGAATGTCCGACTGAATAACTTCGATTGAATTTACTTTCCGATATACGTTACCGCTTTCGGTAACCTTCAAGATCACCTTATGCTTTCCAACCTTATCCGCTGTAGGAATCACCACCTTCACCACATCCGATTTACCGGCAGCAATGTTCAACATGGTATCACAGAGCAGAGCAGATACTTTTTCCTTCCCCCAATATAAAGAAACCTGATAAGTCTGTTCTACAGAGCTCTTATTTACAATTCCTCCACGAATATCTAACTTGACTTTATTCGTAATCTTTCCAGGTGGAATCAAGATCAAATCTATTAAGTCACCAGCTTGCACGCCTAGAGTACACAGCAGTGTAAAACAAAACAATAATATATTTTTCATGAATACAAAAAAGGTTTAACGAAATTTGCAATTAAACAATCTGATTAATAGAAACTATTTGGGAAAGTAACAAACGACTCTATTTCATTATTAGCAATCCGAATATAGGTATCAAACTTACGTTCACCTTCACGCAAAACAATGACGCGTGCGCCATTGGATGCCAAATCGTTATAAACTGTATTACCACCGGTATAACGACCATAAGCCAACAATACTTCCTTATAAGCCACAGCATAATCGTTATTATGATCGTGACCGACAAACATCCCCATTACATCTCCACACTCTTTAACCGAAGTAAAAAAGCCGGAATTGGTAGTAGGGCAACATACCATTTCAGCCTTGCAACCAAACATGCGATTTTTGTCTTCCATCAAAGCATCCTTATATTCAGGAATAGCAATGTGGAAGAAAGCCAATGCAGGCAGCGGAGTACCGCCATTATTTTCTGTAAACGTCTTGCTTTGTTCACGATACCAAGCAATCTGATCAAATTTAATCCAATCATAACCAGGGACAGACTTTACCTGAGTATAAGAGTGCGAGTCAATACAATACAGGAGAGCTGCATCCTTATTCTTATCGGTAGAAGACTTCACAGTCAGGACATAGTCCGGAGCCACATCCCCAATACGAACAGGCATCAAATTACCCTTTTTCTTTGAAATGTAATCATACAATTCCTGACGTGTATGATCGTATTCATCATCATGATTACCAAATACTACTGCATAAGGTATATTACGACGAATACATACATCCAATACTATATCCCATCCTTTAAAAGATTCATTGGACACAACCGCATCTCCAGTAAAAACTACACAATCAGGATGTTCTGCATCCAACACTTCATTCATTCTATCCAATGCTATCTGAGAATTGGCTTGATCATCGTATTTATAATGAACATCGGTAAACTGAACGATTTTAAAATCTCCATTTTTACCAAATTTCAATGTCTTTGGCTGTGCCCAAACTGAACATACATTCAACACTGCCAACAAACAAAACAATATTTCATTCATCTTCATTTTTGCTATATATTAAACCCCAAGTTTTGGATTGTCCAAAACTTGATTAGTATGATTCATTAATCTTTTAGAAATCACGTAAGGCAAAACCTCATAAATTATACATAGGGTGAGAATGAGCCTCACCCTATGTCAATCTGCATTATCCGGCAGATTTTAGTTCTAAATACTCACGGTAACAGATTATTTTCCTTTAAGTAAATTTTATATCCTTCATAGTTATTGGTTCCCTTCTTAAAGGTAACCCAACTGAAGTTGGTGATGTGTTCTGTAAAGAGACCTGCCACCAACAACTGTTCTTTCAATTCAGCCCAATCTTTCGCCTTATAAGGAACATTCGGACAGTTACAGCTTTTGAAAGATTCGATATCCACACCAAATATAACCCCATTCTCATCACAAGCTTTTTTAACTTCAGCATACCAGTTAGGCAAATCCACATCAAAGTCAACCAAACAACGGCCACCAATATCTTGTAAATAAAGATGGTCAATATTCGGAGTCTGTTTGAAAATACGTCCGAACCATTGTCCACAAAGATCAGCCGGCAAACCTCTCCATAAAGCAGGAGCAATAGATACTGGCTTATTGGATTTAGTCTTGATATAAGAAGCAACACCTTCCAAATACTTAGCCAGCATAGAAAGTGCCGGTTCTTGTTGCCATCCTACCGGATAAGAACCATCATGGAATTCTTCGGTGATGTACCAACCTACCAGACAAGGATTGTTTCCAAATTGTTCATAAACCTCATCAAACAACATCTTATTCCGTTCTGCATTGATGTTGTATTTAGTAGGATCAGTAGGGTCGGTCTTGCTATAATCACCCGGATACAATCCCAAAATGATTTTCATACCATTGCGTTCAGCAGCTTCAAACATTTTATCGATGATGTCACACTTCACTTGTACCCAGGGCAAATTAGTGTTCTTATAGAAAGATACATTGGTTTCATCATGATTACCGGTAAACTGCTGAGAATACTGAATAATCCACGTATCAATACCCACTTCTTTACTATCTCTAAATTGCTGATCCCAATCTTCATTCTCATACGCATCTTTATTCAACTGAATAAAAATACTTGAGAACTTAGGTGTACCTCCCTTTAATTCATAAGAGGTGAGCTGCTCCAAGTTATCAATTTGGCATTCTCCTTCCCAAGCCTTGCCGGAAGTATTTTCAATTTCAATACGGAAGCCCTCGTTGCGATTCATGAGCAGCGTATCAGATTGGGTACCTTCACCCTTCTTGTACAATTTAAATGCACTATAAGGCATAATCAAACGAGTCCAACCATCTTTCAACAAAATTTCAGTATCTTCATAAGCAAAATAAGACCAACGTCTGCGAGTGTAATCGTGAGGAGCTTCTGCGCTAAATTGCTTTTCGTCTTCCATAATGATAAAACGGAAAGTAGCATTCTGATTATGGCGGTTACCTTTTACCCAAATGGATAATCCTAGGGGATGGAAAGACAAGTCTACACGATAATCACCCCAACGCTGCTGAAAGTAAACCTTTTCAGGTGTACCGTCTTCGGATTGTCCTGTAAAGTTATACATCAGCTTAAAGCTGCCTGCCCCTTCTTTGGGGTCATCTCCTAATTCATAATCCAAGTAAGCTTTGCCAGCTTCTTTATCTGGATTAGAAATATCATAAATCTCACAAGCTAATTCATCATAAGGGTTAATAGACTTCACAGCCTTAGTATGATTGATAATCTGTTGTTTCTCTAGAATCAAATCATAACCATCGATTCTATATCCTTTATGTATGTCATCACTGCAGGATACAAATGCCAAAAACAGTGCTGATATTGATAATAAAAATGATCTTTCCATAATTGAATTTTCAAACTGTTAATTACATGTTTCATTTATAAGAAATACTTCTCGCAGTATTCAACCATTCCTAAAGCATAACATTCGCTATGCTTTAGGAACTGGCACTAAATACTATTGCGGATAATAATTCATCTTATACATTCTGATTCTTGACTCGTTTGTATCATAGCCAACAATAGTAGATGCAATATAGATATCATACCCTGTAGAAGTGGCTTCCTTATAGACTGCAATATCTCCCCAACGATTATAGTTGGTAGGTGCAATCTCATCACCACTGAACAAACAGAATTTATCGTAACCATCATCTTCCGGAGAAAGTTCCATCATGCTACGCTTAGTAATTTCAAACACCTTAACTCTGGCATTTGCCCAAGCTGTATAACCTTGTTCTATGAATGCTACAAATACATCATTGTTTACAGTAAACACCTTAAAGTCCAAAATCTTATAGGCATGACTTTGAGGATTCATCTCGGTAACTTCCATATACGGTGAGAAGATGTGAAAACGACTACCCTTCTTACCTTCTTGTGTTTCATCATCTTCATCTGCTGTAGAAGGGGAATAGAATGACAAATAATGATCGGAATCATCATCCAATGAAGCACGTTGTACTTGAGCACGATCCCAGTTACCACCAGCAGGTCCGTAACGCAATGTGTTCGGTTGATTAGCAGGAGTTACCAATTCTCCATCCTGCAATTCCCAATAATAAATAGTCATCATTCCTGGAGCCATACCATAAATAAATGCTTTACCTGAAGTTACATCTCCTATAACGCTGAATTCATAACCCAAATCATCCGGACAACCATCCCCTGCTGTATAATCCAGCAACAATATGTGTTCTTTCTTGGTTTCATCATAATAATATACCATAAATCCAGCACCATACGTATTATCACGAGCGGTCACCAAATGACCGGCATCGTCAGTATCAGCTTTCATCATAAATGAGCGAGCTGCCTCGATAGTAGTAACTGAAGAACCTGTCTTCATATCATAACGATAAATCTTTCCATCGTACTCTTGTACATTCAATCCCTGAGCATTGATAGCCAAACCAGTGATATTACGGCTAGCAATATTCAACTCAACGGCATTTTTATCCCACAACTTACTGAAGCGTGTTTTCGGAGGCGTGGGTAAAATTCGAATCGTATTGTGATGTTTATTACCATTTACATCAATAACAGTAACAAATACAGGATTGGTGAAATCTGTTTCGCCCTTAAATGGATTTTCCATATAACAGTTGTGTTCCAGACTCACTGTACACATCAAACGAGTCAAATCCAAAGGAGCGTCATCTGTAGTAGGCACCTTTACTGTGATTTCTTCATTTTCCTCATAAGGACCTTTCTTTGTAGCCGAATATTCTGCAGGATTACCCGGAATCTTAATAGTAACATTCAACAAACCATTGACTTGATCTGTTCGTCCTTCAGCCAAATCAGGAGACTCACAAGAAGCCAAGGCTCCTATAAACAGACATGCTAATATCGTAAGTTTATTCAATAATTTCATAACCTTAAATTTAATTATTTCCACTCATCAAATTGTTCACATGCAGTGTTCTGTTGCAATTCCGACAACGGAATAGGAAAACGATTGTATTTTTCCAAATATACACGCGTAGAACCGGCATCACAATCCACTACTTTATATTCATAAGTACCTTCACTAGTCTTGGTGGGTTTGATTCCCTTCATATGAACATCATTCAGCAATGTTGTACCCAATCCCCAACGGCGGATATCCCAAAAGCGATGTCCTTCAAAAGCCAACTCAATCATTCTTTCATGACGAAGCAATTTCATAAACTCAGTCTTGTTCTTAGCAGATTTTGCAGGCAAATCAACTCTGGCACGCACTTCATTCAAGGCCTCCAATGCTGCAGGAATATCCCCTTGTTCTGCCATAGCTTCTGCATAAATCAACAAGACTTCAGCATAACGCATATAGTAATACGTCAAGTCCGTTGCTCTTATGCCATTCTTAGGTAAATTCTCATCAAACAACTTGCGCATATAATAACCAGTACAGGTAGTACCACCTCCTAATGCATAACCATCGTTACATCCCTCATAGGTATAAAGCGTTTGCCCCTTCCAAGGTGCACCGTTATAAAGAATCGATGCATAGAAACGCGGTTCACGACCTACATACGGATTCGCTTTCATTGTAGGATCAGACCAACTGAACTCACGTCCATCTGCCATTTCGTAAGCAGATACCAAATCCTCAGTAGGACTGGCTTCTGCATAACCTCCATCGCTGGGTGGACAATAAAAATAATCAAACGAATAGTCCATCTCATCATCATAAGAATAACCACATTCTATAATACTTTCATTATTATCTACACGCGCACTTCTTCTGTTCATGAACAATTCACCGTAACCTTTATCTGGACGGCTAGGATTCTTATACAAAGCATAACCTAACTTCTTCACTTCCAAAGCAGCATCGGATGCATCTTTCCAACGTTGCGCATAAAGCATGGCACGAGCCAACATTCCCCAAGCTGCACCTTGAGTGACACGTCCAGTATGAGTAGCTTCTCCCCAAGGATCTTTGGTAGCATCATCCCAACGCTTGGGCAGATATTTCGCAGCAAACGTCAAGTCTTCATAAATGAAATCCCAACATTCTTCAGGAGTACAACGAGCATGGTTCTTTTCTCCCATTACCGGAAGTTCCTTATGCAAGATAAAGCTGGCACCAAATCTTTTAGCCAAATCAAAATTCACTAATGCACGGAAAAAACGGGCCTCAGCCTCAGCTTCATTAGCTATGCTCTCTGGAAAATTACCTCTATGTTCTGCCAAGTTATGCAAGAATCTACAGCAAGATAGTTGCCATGTATGACGGTTATCCCAATTATTGAAAGGATTAGCGGCAGGAGTAATCGGAGCAGATCCAAAAACAAACAGGTTTTCTGAATCACGTGGCCCATTCATCTTTAGAATATCCGTACATGCATCATTCTCTACCTCACTTCCGTAATAACCTCCAATCAACGAATAAAAGCCATTTAAATTTAAACGTAAATTGTCAACATTTGACCAAGCTACATCCTCTGAATAACTATCCGTCAAAATTGGGTCGATATTACACCCCATCAATGACAGCATTGCGAATGCAGTAACAGCAAGAATTTTATTTTTTGATTTCATTTTCTTCATTTTTAGAATGTAACATTTAATCCCAATTCATACGTACGTTGTTGTGGATAGTATCCTTGATTAACACTCGGCATTTCAGGATCCAAATGCTTCAAATGGGAAAATGTTAACAAGTTACCACCAGAAACATAAAAACGTACTTTTTTAATGCCTGCCGGTGTAACCCATTGAGATGGCAATGTGTAACCAATCTGCATACTTTTCAAACGTATGTAGGTACCATTTTCCACCCACCAAGAAGACATTTTACCACCATTATCCCGTGAAACAATACCCAAACGAGGATATTCCGCATCCGGATTATCAGGACGCCAAGAGTTTTCCACCAAATAGTAAGGAGTATTACCATCACAATAAAAAGGTTTTGTATAGAAAGTATTATCGTAACCTACATTCGCATACATTCCACAGAGATTCACATCAAACAAAGCCGCACCTTGCCACAACATAGAGAAATCTATACCTTTCCACTCAGCTCCGATATTTAAACCAAACATCATTTCCGGTGTACTACTACGACCGATGGGTACTCTATCCTGATCATAGGTAATCTTACCATCACCATTGATATCTTTCAGCTTAATATCACCAGGAAGTGTAGGACCATAAACTGCGCTGTGTGCAATTTCTTCTTCCGTCTGGAACAAACCTTCTGCTACAAATCCCCAATACTCACCCATCGGACGTCCAGTACTACGCATATAATTAGGTACATTAGGATCTTCTGTCATTTTTAAAATCTTATTACGTGCCCATGAAATGTTACCACGAACATTGTAGCTAAAATTTTTAATACAATTATGGTGTGTCAACACCAATTCAAAACCACGATTATCATGAGAGCCATAATTCGTATAAGCAGGATAATAATCTCCCAAAGAAGGTGGGAAGCTGGCAGACTGCGATTCCAATGAACGGGTTGTCTTCATGTAGAACACATCTAATTCTACCCCCAACAGGCCATTCCACATACTTGACTCAATACCCACATTATACGTATCTGTCAACTCCCATTTCAATAAGGGGTTAACTGGACGACTGATACTCAAATACTTTTGAGGTGTATTACCGAACAAAACAATAGGGTCTGTAGACAAACTAGCGGTTGAAAAATAAGTCATTGTATTACTAATAGCTCTATCACTACCCAAACGTCCTGCCGATGCGCGAATCTTCAAATTTTCCATAAAAGGAACGGCTTCCTTAAAAAAGTCTTCTTGAGAAACACGCCATCCTACAGAGACACCGGGAAATACACCCCATCTGTACTTCTTAGGCAAGGCCGTCGAAGCATCGATTCTACTTGTTATTTCCAATAAGTACTTATCATCATAAGAATAATTCAAACGCAAAACATAACCGGCACGTTTATCTATGCCATGACCACCCTTCACCAAATTATCGTTAACTTTTTGTCCCCATGACATATCCATGATATCGGTAATAGGAAAATCTTCTCTACCCGCTGATAAACTTGAAAATTTAGAATTTGTAAATTCATACAAAAACAAACCAGATACAGCATGTTTCCCGAAGTTATTAGCGTATTCAATCGCTGGCTGAATGGTATATTCCTCTGTTTCAGTAAACCACTGGTTCAAGGACGCTGTACTAGCAATTCTGCCTTTTTCAACCCCCCAACTACGAGTACTTTGATTCCAACAATTCAAATCATAAGGCAAAAAATATTTCTTACGCATAGCATAATGCTTCACATATGAACCATTCAACTTCACACTTAATCCTTTAACTGGCAATTGCCACTTCATAGAGACATTTCCTTGGAAATAAGTTTTCTTATTAGTATTCTTACCAGAAAGGTCACGAGCGGCAATAGGGTTGTTATTACCGTTACCATCCAAGTTCAAGCTACCGACAGGAAGACCGTTGTATTCAGAGCGCAAGTAAGGGTAAGACAGCATAGCCTGCTGGAAAATAGAAGCATAAGTACCCGGACCGGCACCAGCCCCCGGCTCGCTATCTGTAGAAACATAACCAGACAAGCCTAAAGACAAATCAACATTATCGGTAATCTTTGCATCCATATTGGAACGGAAGTTATACTTATCATAAGAAGTTTTATCAATGATACCCTTTTGATTATAAGCTCCAACAGAAGCAAAGAACTTTAATTTATCTGTACCACCTGATACAGATACATTATTAGTATAAGTAGGAGCAACATCTTTGAAAAGCAAATCAAACCAATCGGTATTACCATATACCTGTTCGTCAGAGCCAGGGTTTTCAATACGAGCTATTTCATCAGCGGAAAAGCGCAAACTTTCTTCTGCTACTCCATCCATACGCTGTGCTGTATTGTACCAATACGCAAAATCGGGACCATTTAGGAATTCCGGAAAATTTGTATTCTGACTTAAAGTAACCGAAGAATTCACGGTAACCGTAGGCTTCTGTACTGTACCACGTTTCGTAGTCACCAAAATAACACCGGCAGCAGCGCGCACACCATATACAGCAGCTGCAGTAGCATCCTTCAAGATAGTAATTGATTCTACTTCATCTTGTGAGAATGAGGGAAAATAGTCCGTTACAACACCATCGACAACAATCAAAGGGTCACCGTCACCAGCACCATTACCACGGATATACAAACTAGATCCATCTTGACCCGGTTGACCACTGCTCTGCTTTGTAATCAAACCCGGCAAACGACCGGCCAACATATTAGAAAGAGAACCACTAGGAGCCATCTTCAATTCTTTGTTACCTACTTGAGAGATAGCACCGGTAACACTACCTTTCTTCTGTGTACCGTAACCTACCACTACTACCTCGTCCAGCAGTTCTGAGTCTTCTTTCAAAACCACCTTCAAAAGTTTTCGACCTTTCAAAGTCACTTTTTGGGTAGTATAACCCACATAAGAAAAGGTTAAGATTTCCCTTGTGTTCGGCACGGTAATAGAGAAATGACCATCCACATCGGTCACCGTACCTGCCTTACGATTCTCTGTAAACACAGACACACCAATCAACGGATTATCCATCTCGTCGAATACACTACCCTCTACCTTCACCTGAGCATTAGCGCCAGCACTAATCAAAGCAAATAACAAGAATAGCCAACAAAAATACTTGTTTTTCATTTTATATTAGAATTTTATTAATTAGTATCATTTCTTATCCAAATAAATGTATTCCAATGTCTTCCAACATTGATAGAGTCCTCTTGGCACATGGAAACAGCCTTTCCACTTTCCACCCTTCAACGGTAAGAGCACTTCCCCACGACGGTTCAGATAACCATACCATTCAGGATGTTCGGCATCCTTAAAATGCGTCCATGTGTAATCGTGTACTTTTTCAAACCATTCCAGGCATCTTTCATCGCCTGTAAACTGATAACCTTTCAACATGGAAATCAAGGTTTCAATGTGTACCCACCATAATTTCTGATCCCATTCCAACTGCTGGGGAGGACAACCTTTGCGGTCCATGAAGTAATAAATACCACCGAATTCCTTGTCCCAACCATACTCCAACATTTTCAAAGCTGTGTCCTTAGCCTTTGCTATCAATTCCGGACGGTTCAAACGCTTGCCTAAATCCATGATAAACCACATGGCTTCAATGGCATGACCGGGAGTTACCTGACGACCTTCAAAACAATCAACCAACGAATTGTCACCATTCAGATTTTCTACAATAATACCGCCTAATTCCGGACGCAAGAAAGCTTCCATCACCTCATGTATACATACATCCATGGTTTTCACCAAGAAATCTTCATCGAGCAAATGTTCTATTTCCAATGCCAAATTACAAAGAATCATGGGCAAGGCAAAGCCCTTCAGATTACGAGTTCCGGGATGCAGCTTGTTCCACTTGCCTTTCGGATTATCTACCTTTGACAAAACAATATCAAAAGTCTTTTTGGCTATATCAGCATATTCTTGATTACCAGTGGCCAAGCTTAACTGACCAAAAGCCATGGTGGCAAAGGTGTAAGAGAATATGTTATAAGGCTCAACCAACGGGTTGCCTTGGCGATCTAGAGAAAAATACCAATTATAATTACCATCGTGACCGTACTTTTTCAGGAATTCTCCTCCATGAATAGCACAATCGAGCCACTCCTGACGCTTCTCTACTTTATTATAAAGCATGGAGAAAAGCCATACTTCACGACCTTGCAACCAAATGAACTTATCTGTATCGAACACAGATCCATCGCGGTTCAAGCAAGTGAAGTATCCGCCGAACTCGGCATCTTGTGAATGTTCCAACCAAAAAGGAAGTACCCGCTCCAGCAGTTCTTCCTTATACTGTTCTGCTAACTGTTTAAAATCTACCATAATATTGACTTATTTAATGGTTAATATAATATGTTCTTACTTCGTATAAGTCACCACTTCTCTCACCCAAATATCAGCACTTTTCACTGGATTTAACCATTTACAAGTCAGCGTGTAATCTCCTTCAGGCTGTTCATAGTTGAAGAACAATTCATGTTTACGGTGATTGTACTTCAAAGGCAACTCGCAAGTTTCTACCAGTTTATCGTTAAAGTAAACTTCTAACTGAGCGACATAATCTTCAGGAACATTTTCACCTTGCACGGCTCCCTTGATAACAGCACCTATACCATGGAATTTAATTTCCGGGAACTTAGCTACCCAATTCTCTATAGATATGCGCTTATCAAGCTTCAATCCTTCAAAGCTGATTTCAAGCGGTGCGGCTTTCGGTTCCTGATAGTTGATTTCTATCACATCCTGATTCACCTTCCCCCCCTCGCGTTCAATAAAACGTAATGCCTGTCCGTAACTCAACTCGCAACCTTTATTAAAACTTACAGTATTATTGAAAGGACGATCGGCTACTTCCATCAAAACGGTTCTATATTTTTCAGGCAATTGGTTATAACCCAACATGGTAGCAATGATACCACCTGAAGAAGCTGGATTACAATCTGAATCCTGACCGGCACGTGTAGAAATATCAATGGTACGTTCAAAATCACCTTCACCATACAGCAGGCCCAAGACAATGTAGGCACCATTCACGTAGGCTTCAATATTAAAAGGTACTTCTACACCATCGGGACAAGCGATATCAGCGGTTCCCCATTTGTTTTCAATCTCTTGCCAACATTTTTTCCAGTCTGTAGGATATTGCTGATGCCAACAGATAACGTCGCTCATGCATTCATGGAACTTACTTTCAGCCGGTACCGACTTCAATGCTTCCGTAACAATGAAATTCACGTCATTGCTCACATAAGCCAAGGAATACATGGCCGCTACATATACACCACCATACCAACCGTCGCCACAAGCCATGATGTGCCCAGCACGGTCGCAGATATCGACTGCACTATTCACCATACCCGGTGTTACAATACCGGCAAAATCGGCTTCAATCTGGAAATCCAAGCAATTGGCATGCGGATTGTTTTTCCAATAACCACTTTCGCGAGCAGATAAACCATGCAAGAGGTTGTATCTGGCCTGCTGATTGGCATGACACAAAGGATATTCTTTGGCTAAGAAATCTACGGCAAAAGAATCAGCAGGGGTATCCAAGCCACAACGCTCCATGGTTTCGATGAAGGTTAAATCCACATACACATCATCGTACAAACCGCCACCACCATCAAACCATTTTTTTATTTCACCCGGTCCCCAAGGCATCACTATCGAATCCGGAATCATAGTAGACAGATAGCGGAACTCTGTAGGACCTCCATACGTACAGCCGATAACCTGACCGGCCCAAGCACCTTTTACCTTATCAAACAGAGCATCTTTTGATAGAGTAAGATTCAAATTCTCGTTTTGAGAACCACCACATGAGCATAAAGTTACCACCAAACAACCACTCAATAAAATTTTTCTAATTTTCATCATATCTATTATTAAGGTCAATTTTTTGTTTTCATCCAATAACGTTCAATCTCTTCCAATGATTTTCCGGTGGTCTCCGGCACCAGTTTCCAAACTATCAGCATGTAGGGAATACACATGGCAGCAAACAGGAAGAATGTTCCGGCGGGGGTAAGATTTTGGAGCATCCAGGGGGTAAGCTGCCCAATCAGGTATGTACCTATCCACAATGCAAACCCGGCAATGGACATGGCCAGTCCACGCACCCGGATTGGATACATTTCGGAAAGCAATACAAACACGACTGCGCAAATGGAAACCGCACAGCAAAACACATAGAACAAAAAGAAAACTAGCAGGAATAGGCTTGAAATGCCCCATGATTCTCCGGCAATAAAATAAAAGCCTATCAATACCAATGAAAGAATCATGCCTGAAACACCGTAATACACCAATTTCTTACGACCCACTTTATCAATAATGGCAAGAGCCAGTACAGTAGTCAGGGTATTGACCAGCCCCACCAACACCTGATAGAACAAGGAATCGCCACCGGAAAGGCCAGCCCCTTCAAAGATGGAAGGACCATAATACAAGACTGCATTCACTCCCATAAACTGTCCGAGGATGGCTATACATACACCAATAATAACGGCTTTCATAATACCCGGCGACAAAAGCAAGGACCACTCTGATTGGATTTCGGAAGTAAGAACAGACTTCGTTTCGTTCAATTGCACCAACGCTTCTTTGGAAGAGCTGTAAATGTGCTCCAAAATATTGACCGCACGCTCTTCACGATTGCGGACAATCAGCCAACGCGGACTTTCCGGAATAAAGAAGACAATGACAAAGAACAGCAAAGCAGGCAAAGTCTCCATTCCCAACATTCCTCTCCATACTTCAGTCACAAATATTTTATTCAACCAGTCTATACTCAACTGCGAACCGCTTTGCGCATATCCAAGTAATTGATAATTGACCAGATAAGCTCCGAGAAATCCAACAGTTACCGCCAACTGATACAGAGAAACCAGACGCCCTCTGTACTGTGCCACCGAGACTTCGGATATATATAAAGGAGAGACAATAGAAACGACTCCAATACCCACTCCACCGATAATGCGATAAATAACCAGTTGAGTGAAATCCGCAGAAATAGCACAACCCAAAACAAAACAGCCGAAATAACCATCGTTAATTTTCGTCCCAGTTTGTCACTCAAAATCCCTGCAAAAAGGACACCAACAATAGAACCTATCAAAGCGCATCCCACATACCATCCTTGTTGCAAAGCATCCAGTTGAAAAAGTTGACTAACCTGAGCAATTGTTCCGGAGATGACAGCAGTATCATATCCGAACAAAAACCCTCCTAATGCAGCCACAACAGAAAGGAATATAAGATAGCTAAAGTTAATTGCAGACTTCATATTGTTTATTTTATTTCAAAATATTCTCTATATCTATCATATAAATGTCCGGCCTGCAAATAAGCAGATTGAGGACTCATAAAATGAGAAAACTCGAAGGTAATAGCCTTATCATATCCGGCTCGTTTGGCAGCTTCGAGTTTCATCCGAAGCTTATCAAATTTAATGGGTAGAAAATTAA
>OOCX01000685.1_pt1 | contig 25106 bp, 18 predicted proteins | sample 1671231 | NCBI WGS metagenome assembly OOCX01 (sample SAMN06348135, study PRJEB24527) | human gut metagenome | biome: human gut; feature: ankylosing spondylitis patient; material: feces | host: Homo sapiens | place: China | collected 2015-10 | reverse complement strand
ATGCCGTTTCCGTCTGGCTTTCAGGAATATCTGAAGCAGGGGTATACAGATACTGGCCCTGGCCGTTGGATTCCTTGAAAGTTACATCTTCCATACGTTTGGACAGGCTGGAAGACGTCAGGCCCTCGGCAATTTCTACTTTACCGGCAAGATTGGTTTCCCCATTTTTATACGCGGTATAAAACAGCTTATTCGCCAGAGCATTCAGCGTTGCGCTGGCCAGATTCTTATCTGCTGCTTTGGACGAATCCACATTAAGACCCTTGCTGTCGGTAATCAGAGTAATTCCCGATCCGGGCTGCGCTTTAGTCACGGTAAAAGTCCCGCCGAGGATATCCGTGGGTTTCTCATCCTTATGCCCATAGTATACGTTGGTAAATCCCTTATAATCGTCTACGCGGATATTAATACCTTCGCTGTCTTCATCCTCTCCGGGTTTCTGGAAAATATGACCCGCCTTATCGGCGCTTTCCCCGCCGACCAGCCGTTTCAGATGGCTTTCCGAAAAATCCTCTCCGTAATAAGCATCAGGCGGTTCGCCCCAGGCTTCATTCGTCCAGGAAGCACCATTCTGCAGCCACAGATTAATTTCTCCAAAAAATTTCTTGCCACCGACGTCATTGCCTTCATCTTTAAACGCATTATAAGCAATCCCCGTCCAGCTGGAATCGGGCGTAGCCAGCCCCAGATTGACACGGGTATAAGGCTCCGGCTCAGCCACATTGATCGCGCCGGCAGATGCGCCTACATTCCCTTTTATCGTAACTTTGGCACTCCCGGCTCTGACAGGCACTTTATTTTCATCCCGTTCCATATTCATCGTGGTAGTGGCGCACTCTGCCAAAAGCGCATAATATCCTTTGGTATTATCTTTATTGATTTCTATATTTCCACCGCGGAAGAAAATATCCGAATGTCCGCCATTGGCAAATACACCGTTGGCATTCACTTTCAGATCCACCAGTCCGTTAACAGTCAGCTTCGGTCCCATCTGGAGCGTGTAATTATTTCCGGCATAGATGGCAGAACCGCCATAATAGCTGTAGCCGCCATCCTTTTCCACATAAACTGCCCAGGGATTCTTTCATCATGGGTATTCATCGTCACGTTTCCATTGACGGTGACTTCCGCATTACCGCACAGATACATGCCCAGTCCGTAATTGGCGCCATGAGCCCTGATATCCGTATCCCCATTAATCGTCAGTCTGTACGGCGCATCCTTATTCGTTCCGTTCTGTCCGCCTACACGGATTCCTTCAGCGCGACTCTTTGTATTCCCTGCATTAATAAATATTTTTTTTGCAGTAATCGTAGTCCCCTGTAATGACTCTGCCTCAATCGCATAAAGCTCTAAATTCTTATTATTTCTTTCCGCATTAAAGATTAAAGTCCGTCCCGATGCATCAATATTTACAGGATGACTTAAATCTCTTATCTTTATACCATTAGCGGTATTAATTATTGCATCCGTAGTAAACAGATAATTTTCCCCATTATCCTTTAGTATCTTTCGATTTACATAAATGTCATCTTTATCTTTCTCCCCGGTAATACCATTTGTAAGCTGTATCGCATCAGGATACTTCTTTTCCATGTCTTCTAAGAAATCAGCACGAACATCATGATACAAACCAAGACTACCGAGTAATGACAATGTAATTGCCGCTGTCAGAAACCGTTTCCCCGATTTCCATTTCGAACATTCTTTCATAATCCGCTCCTCCATCTTTCTATTTTTCAGAAATATGAAATATATACCCCGCTTCCCTGCAGCAGGGTATTATACCGCAGCCGGAACCGTCACGATACCTGCTGTCTGCCACACTATTTCCGCACCGCCCTTCTCAGAACTCGCACCGGAAACCGGCATTCAGCTGCCACTCCCGTTTCCAGTCCCCGCCAAATCCTCTTGTCACATCTATATAAATACGGCTTACAGGTGACAGATTATACGTGCCGCCTACCGTTAATTCCCCCCAGGTATCCTTTAAATCATAGCTGGTTTCCTTAGTACCGCCGTCAGCAGCGGAATAGGACGCTTTAATTCTGCCGCCGAATTCATGGGCAATGCCCGCTCTTACATACAGATCACCGAAAGAACCGATACGTCCTGCTTCAATACCTGCCCTCGCCACATAACTGTCAAAAGACTGCCCCTTCACAGTCATCAAGGCGCTTTTATTGGAAACATCGCATTCATCAGGTTCCAAATGCGCCCAGGTGAACTGGATCTGCGGCTGCCAGTAGAAATCTCCCGTTCCGAAGCGCTTTCCATATCTCCCTGCCACACTGTAACCTCTGGCGGTAGATGATCCCGTAAACTGATTTCTTCCTCTGTCATACAGGGTAAACTTATTCTTTATATAACCCCCTTTGACGATCATATCCACAAAGGCGCCCCGGGCAAGATCTTTCGAGCCGTAGAGCGACAGGGCATACAGTTTGCTGTCGCCTCTTCCGCCAAAATCATACTTGCCCTTTCCATCTCTGTAATCCAGAGATATACCTGCACGCCAGTTACTGGGGTAACGGCGGTCGTACCCGGCTTCGCCTGCCCAATAGTTTTCTTTTATTCCGATACCGTTTCCGTCATATTTCCATCTGCCGCCATAAACTCTTCCCCATGCACCCTCCATGCCGCTTCGATAGCGGAGCATGTCCAAACGAAGCATCCCCTGCATGGCGTTATCTCTCCACTCCAAAGCGGAATCAGTCAGCACGCTGCGTCCACCTTTCATCAGCACCGTCTCATTATCCCCATGGACAATCGGTGGAACCGACGGTGTCGGTGGATTCGGGTTCGGATTCGGGTTTGGATTCGGATTCGGGTTCGGATTCGGGTTTGGATTCGGATTCGGGTTCGGGTTCGGGTTCGGATTCGGGTTCGGGTTCGGATTCGGTGCTGATCCTTTTTCTACATATCCCTGCCCGTGGTTGTCTTTCTTATACTTCATATCCGCTAATTTGGCAGATGCTGATGACGCGGTCAGCCCTTCCGCGATTTCTGCCTTACCTGCCAGATTACTCTCGCCGTCCACGGATCCCTCATAATATATCTTCCCCGCCACCGCGTTCAATGCTTTCCATACAGCATCATCATTATTCATATCAATACCTGCGTTATTAGTGGATACCACAATTCCCGAACCGGCAGCTGCTTTCTTTATCCGGAAATCACCTCCGCGGTAAGATGCGGTCGTACTGCCATCTCCCTCGTGAGTATAAATAACTTTGACATGTCCGCTATAGTTCATCACATGGATTTTCGATGCTTCCTCGGGATAAATGATGCCTGCCCTGTCGGCGGAGTTTCCGCCCACCAACTGGTTCACATGGGATACTCCGTCATATTTCCCATAGTGGAATACGCTCGGTTGGGGCATTTTTTCTACCTGAAGCCCATTGGTCCGCGATGGAGAGCTGTGTTTCCATACGGCTCCGTTCTGCAGCCAGAGATTTACTTCTCCTGCCTGATCAGATCCGCTGTTGTCTACCACACCGATCCATTGGGAATCACTGTTTGCCAAAGCCAGATTGATACGGCCGTTCTGGAAAAAGTAAGGCTGTCCGTTGTGGTCTTTATCATCCCGCATGGCAATGATATTCCCCTTGATATTCACTTTATGGGAAGCCGCGTCCGCTCCTGCCATATTCACATTGATAGTGCCACCGTAACTGGCAAGGGCATAAAAACTCTCTTTATCGCTTGTCGGCGTCACTATGGTCACATTCCCTTTATTGGCGTTAATAACAGCGATATCATAGTCATCCATGCCGGCAGACTTGTAATAAGGATCCGTCTTCATTGCGGAGCCGCGGACAGCCAAGTACACATCGCCGTTGAGATCAATGGAGCTGCCGTCCGACATATCCACATCGACCCCCGTAGGTTGCCAGCGGGCACCGGTATATTCATCCGCCCATCCCGGAACATGGCCGTCCGGCCCGTAACCGCCATGTATTTCCGCCGCATTGACTCCCCATTTCGCGTCCCGGGAAGAGGAATCCGGAGGTTCTCCAACGGCTGCCGGATCCCCTATATATACGTTGCCATTGACAGTAATGTTCGCTTTGGCCCCCGTACCGGTGCCGGCACGCATCATGTAAATACCGTCGGCAAAACAGCTGCCTCCGTAAGTCTTAATCTGCAGGTTCCCGTTTATGGTCAGCCGGCTCCCGTCAGATGCGAGAATCCCCGCCCCCTGCGAATTTCCTGCTTCGCTGCTGGAAGTATCAATGGACAGCGTTCCTGTCCCGTCACCCACGGTGACAACGGATGTCGTTCCTTTCCCCGGCGTAATACCCTCAGCGTGATAAGTGCCGTGGATACTGATTTTTGATCCGTCTTCCAAGTTATACTTATTAACACCGTTTTCCACTTTATAGGCACTTCCGAAAGTTGCCTTATCTTTTTTTGCCTTGGTCGTGATACCGGAAGTATAAACCGGCGCCGCCAGCACATCCGAAACTGCTCCGGTGCCGCTGATAAGCAATGCTGCTATACCGGCTGCCAGCCACTTTTTTCTGCCATACACATATTTCATCATTATCCCGCCTTTTCTCCACTACAACGATCTATGCCTTACACTTCCATCTTCACGCCGAACAGCCATGTGCGCCCCGGCATGGAATACCATGTTCCCGGCGTATGGTCGCTCCATATGACATCTGTATGCTCCGCCCAAAGTTTATCGAAAATATTATTGATTTTCAGATAAAAATTAAAATCTTTTCTCGGTTCATAATTAAAGCTCAAATTATAAATTCCGTATTTATCGTTCGGCCACCCTTTCAAATCACTGTTTACCGGGTTCTTTCTCCGGATAAAATAGAATCCGTCCAGACCTCCGGTGAACTTCTTATTGTGATAGATCATGTCAAAAGTAAGTTTATCTTTCGGCGAATATCCGAGAGAAAAATTATCCCCGGGAACATTGGAGTACAAATGCGCCCATCCTACATTGGCGCTCCATTTACTCCCGATCTGCGAAATCAGCTGGGCATTCCATCCTCTTGAAACACCCTGATTAAAGTTTTTATATTTTTTTGATGAAGTATCATATCCGATAGATTGTTCATCTTTTGTTCTGAACCAGTTAAAGGTAAACATGGTCTTATCGCTGAATACATGGCTGTAGCCGACGGTATCCGTATATCCATAAGCAGGTCTGACCTTGGCATTTCCATACTGGGGAATATAAAGAACATCAAGCCCCGGCAGAATGTAGAAATCATTGCGTCCCGCATACACTGTATCCTTAGGTGTAATTTCATAGCTCAAACGATAGCTTTTGGATGTATGACTGGAAAAATCGGCAGTGTATTGATCTGTCTCAGGGCGGTCATGCCGCAGGCCTCCGGAAAGAGACCACCGGGGCAGGAAATTCCAATCTTCCTGTATATAAAAAGAATAATTTTCATACCAGTGGTTCGTTTTGACCGGATTCCCATTTACGTCAAATCCTGCCGCCCGAAGAACATTGTCCCTTCCCTTTGAATAATCCACACCAAAAGTCAGCCGGTTCCATTCATCATGGAAGCTCACCTGCTCGCCGATGATGTCATAAGTATAGTCGCTGCTTATCCCCCAGTTGGACTGCGCATTCATGTCATAATCCTGAAAATAATTTGTTTTTACTTTATTCCGACGGTAAGTAAACTGGTTATCCCAATGCTTCCCGATGGATATTTTATCCTGCAGAGTCAGCATATCGGACTTGTAATCGCCATGATACCGGTTTGAATACACAAAATCATATCCCCTGTATCTTGACTTCATTTTGTCATAACTTAAGGAAAGAGAATGTTTATCGGTAACATCATAAGCAAATTTCACCCCGTCTGATAAAGTATGGGTGTGCCCGGGCCACAGCCTTCCGTCACCGGATTTAGTATCACCTATCAGCAATTTGTCATAATAGGCCATGTAGGAAAACTTCCCTACTCTTCCCATCGTAGTCAGCTTATACATTTCCCGTCCGCCGGTTCCTCTGGCTATATCCACGGTCGTTTTCTTTTCCCCGGGATTCTTGGTGATGATATTGATCACACCGCCTTTGGCGCCACTTCCATACAACGCGCCGGCACTGCCGCGCAGCACTTCGATACGTTCGACATTATCCATATTATTCAGCAGAGAAGAATACATATACCCTGAATTATTCGCGCCGTTGAAATCTGTTACACGTACACCGTCCACAAGCAGTATAATATCCTTACTCCCATTAATCCGGATCCCACTTAAATTGGCATTCAATCCATTTCCGCCATAATTCAGATACTGTGTCCCCGGCACTGTACGCAGCGCATCTTCCACGGTATTCAGATGGAGTTTCTCAATCTGCCGGCTCGTAACTACACTGATATCGGCTCTGGCATCCACCAAATTTTCATTCATGCGATTCGCTGTGACAACAACGGGCGCCATCTCAAAAACATACTCCTCTGCCAGCGAAGGGTATGCCATGCTTCCGGTTAAAACTGCTGCAGCCGCCATTACCAATGTCTTCTTCATCCTGATTCTCCTCATAACTAAAAAATATAAAAAAGATATGCACCGCTTCCGCGGCATTTCCCCGCACACAAAAAATTTATTTTTAATTTTTAACTTATGGTACGCTCATACCACAAATTTATAAAACGAGGCATAAGAAAGATACATAGAAGACTTCTGCCATATTAAAAATACAGCACCAGCTTCCTATGCATTAACTTATACCTCGCAAGTTACGCCAATCTCATAGAAAGCAGGTGGCACTCTGACTCAGTTCCTTATCCTGCGGCTCCTCTGTGAAAGGCTTGCAGCCGCAAAACTCCCTCTACAGTTGCGGGACAGTTCCGGATTCTAACCGGATTCCCCACGACTGCTTTCCTTATATAATTTTGTGTGATTCCTGCATGCAGGATATAAAGGTTAAATTCTTAATGCTTAAACCCATTTGCTTTAAGAATACCCACTTTTATGATATCACTATGCCATATTTTTTACAATATATGACTAATACTTCTATCACTTGATCACAATACATAATTTATTTCTTCCTTAATATTAGGGATCTGTAATCAAGTTTTGTACAACACCGCCATTGTATTTGAATGTGCTGTGTATAACAGAATATAAGATTCCCGATTTTGAAAGCCAAGCTGTATTCTTCGGTTTCAATTCCTTATTCCTGATATTATGTGTCCATCAAAAAAGAGCTGTGGGAATGAGAAATCATTCACAACTCTCTTTTAATCACCGGTCTGTAAAATTTTTTTGAAATACCAAATCTTTGTGACATGGGACAGAAAATGCTTTATGCCGGATTGATCATTCCGCATATCGTATCCGTTTCTTATTTTCCCGTTCCGCTTTTGCTTTATCCCACCATCTTCGCATTCTTATATTCTTCAGGAATCGCAAGCCCCAAAGTTTCCGCCGATTTCTTATTGATGATGACTTCCAGCACTTCAGGATCCTCTACGGCAGTATCCTGTGTTTTGATTTTCCCGTCAAGCACATCCGCCGCCATGTGTCCTGCCTGTACACCGGACTTGTAGAAATCTACGGAGAGCGAGCCGAGCGCGCCGTCTTTCGCCATGCTGTCCGCACCTACGAATACGGGAATCTTCGCGGGATCCGTCACCTTTACTAAAGTGGGAATGGAAGAAGCGATCACGTTATCCGTGGGAACATAGATGAAATCCACCTGCCCTACCATGGATTCCGCTGCCTGCTGAATATCATTAACGGAGGAAACGGTCCGTTCCACCACAGTAAGGCCGAGGGACGCCGCATGGGCTTTCGCCTGGTCTGCCTGGATCTGGCTGTTCACTTCGCTGGAGGAATAAATCAGTCCAAGACGTTTCGCCGCGGGAAGGAACTTAAGTCCCATATCCACCTGCTTCTCCACAGGGCCGCGGTCATTGACGCCGGTCACGTTCGTTTCCGGCCGGCTGTTCGATTTTACCAGTTTCGCCGTTTCAAAATCAGTAATGGCGCACCCGATAATGGGCAGGTCATGAATTTCATTGGCTACCGCCTGTGCGGCAGGTGTGGAAATCGCACAGATAAGATCGGGACGATTGGCCTTGAAACGGGACGCAATGGTCTTTAAATTTGACTGGTCTCCTTGGGCATTTTGCTGGTCTACTGAAATTTTGTCCGCTCCGTAGCCCCTTTCTTTCAAGCCGTCAAGAAATCCTTGATTGGCCGCATCAAGAGAACCATGCTGCATCACCTGCACCACAGCAATCTGTTTCTTCCCGTCAGTCGTCTTCTTCTCTCCGCCACTGTTTCCTCCGCAGCCATAGAGTAAAGCTGCTGCCACTGCCGCTGCCGTAATTTTCATCCATTTTTTCATTTGAGAGCCCTCTCTTTCTACTGCACTTCTATCCTATAAAAAATGTCCCCTGCCAATTGCAAGGGACGACGGGACTCATCGCGGTACCACCCTGTTTATCTGATGAAAAACAAAAAAGGCGGCACCCAAGGGACGGATATTCCGTGGTACCACCCTACTTCATCAGATCAACTCTCAGCCGCTTAACGTGAGCCACTCCGGCAATGCCTACTGTTATTTCAGCAAAGCAGTTCGGGAAAGAACTTCGACTTCCTGCCCGCACCGATTTTCACCATCCATCGGTTCTCTGCGCCGGGAAAGGAAATTTACTTTTTTCCGTCAGCACTTTTAAATATTGTGATTATTTTAGCGAATGAGGATTTCCTTGTCAATAGTTTTGGGGAAAATATTTTAAATTTGAGCGACCCTCTTTCTTCGGCAAAGGGCAGCAGTCACAGGACTGACAGGGCAGAAGGCGTCATTATGCATATTAGCGAAGAATCGGCTGCCGCGGTGAGGAAAACGGTAAAACGTCATCAAGGTAACAGATTCTTCGCTTTGTGTCATATTGCTGCCTCCCTGCTTTCTCATACGGTATTTTTGCCAAAGCTCTGAATGACGGGGTACGGAAGTCGTCATAATGGCGGTAAACATTAAGCATCACTATGATGAAAAACGTTAAGCGTCATAATGACAGGAAACGCTAATCGTCATCCTGAGCGCAAGCGAAGGATCTGTACCCGTGGTGGGGAAAGCGGGAAGATGCCATCCGGGTAATAGATTCTTCACTCTGTGTCGCTGTTCTATTTCCCTATCCTTCCCACAAAGCATTCTTGCCCCCGTTCAGAATGACGATTTTGGGAAAGCGCGTCACCAACAATGGGGAACGGAAAGTGTCATAATGAGAATGCTCGCTGCCGGTACATGCTCACCGGGCAGTTTCAAAAGAAAAACACCGCCCCTCTAAAAACGATGTTTTCTTTCCATTCCTTATTTCAGTACGCCGATTTCCCTGTAGTATCTTTCAGCGCCGGGATGGAGCGGCACGCCTGCGATATCTTTCACCGCATCTTCCGGCTTGAGGCCTTTCAGATTCTTCTGTGCCTGCCCCATTTCATCGATATGTTCCCAGAGTGCCTTCGTCAGATTATACACCACATCTTCCGGCATATCCCCGCGGGTGAACATAACCATTTTAACCGCCGTGGTACGGACGTCCCTGTCCTGGTTCGGATAGGTACCCGCCTTGATAGTATAACTTGCATACCAGGGGTATTTCGCTTTCAGGTCTCTCACGAGCTGATCATCAATATCTACCAGGCGTGCGCCGCCGGTCAAAGCCTGGGTGACGGCGGAAGCCGGAGCGCCGCTCATGATCCACGCACCGTCAATGGAGCCGTTTTGGAGCATATCGGCAGCATCGGTAAAGGTAATGTACTCCGCCTGGATGTCATCAGGAAATTTCAGTCCCGCTGCGGTAAAATGGGCATTGCTTTCGTTATATACGGAAGATCCTGCCGACGCTACGGCAAAACGCTTTCCTTTTACATCAGCCAAAGTCTGAATGCCCGACTTGGCAGTGACCACCACCTGGTTCGGATTCATGTAAAGACCGGCAATCACTTTCAAATCTTTATAAGGATGATCTTTGAAACTGTCCGTCCCGTTGAGACATTGGTACACATTGCTGGAAATAGCGATGGACACCTGTGCTTCGCCGTCGGAAACCATATTCAGGTTGGCAATTCCGCCTGCAGACGCCTGGCTCGCTGCCTGCACACCAGGAACATTATTGCTCCACATATTGGTGATTGCCGCCCCCACCGCATACAGGGCGCCTGACGCGCCGGCCGTCGGAAAATTAATTTTCACCGTCTGCGCTGCCGGCTGTGATGACGGCGCCGATGCTTTCTTTTCTCCGCCGCAGCCTGCTATCATCCCTGCTGCGGCTAAAGCCGCCAGTGAAACTGCCGCCGCTTTTTTCAAATGCTTCATGTTCATTTTTCCATCCTCCCATGCTGCAGAAAATAAATGATTATCATAAGTATACCCCTGTGCCGAGGGAAATCAAGTTTCTTTTCTCCGCTGCAGGAACTGGAATCCTATAACCGCGGCAATCCCTGCAAATCCGGCAAAGTCTGTCATCGTTCCGGGAAAAAGGAGAAGCGGCGAAGCAATGAAAAGTACAATCCGTTCCGCCCATCCGCACTTGCATAGAATCCAGCCTTCCAATGCGCCGACGAGGGCAAACGTCCCCACCGCCGCGCTGAAAACAGCCCAAAGGGTTTCCACTGCGGTCGCCGCCGGATCGACACCGATGAGAAGAACGGGATTATCCAGAAAAAAGAAAGGAATAATAAAACCGATAAGCCCGAGACGCACCGCCATAAGTCCCGTCTTTGTCTGATCAGAACCGGCAATCCCAGACGCCACATAGGCTGACATGGCCACAGGCGGCGTGATATTGGAAAGGCAGGCATAAATCAGGCAGAACATGTGGGCGATAAGAGGCAATACCCCCGCTTTGATTAGGACAGGAACAGCAACCGCCTGGACAATGACATACGCCGCGACGCCGGGAACGCCCATCCCCAGAATAGCGGACATGATCATGACAAGGAAACCGGCAAGGTACACATGATTATCCTGCAGAAGAGACAGAATGAGGTAGCCCATGTTCAGTCCCATGGATGTCAGTGTGACTGTACCGATAATGACGCCGATGATGACGCAGCACACTCCTACGGAAACGGCGCTCCGCGCCCCCTCAATAACAGCGGCAATAATCTTATCTCCTGTCATTCTTGTTTCTTTACGAAGCCAGCTTGCCGCCACAGTGATGAAAATAGAAATAACCGCTGCATAAAGCGGTGTGAATCCCGTAAACATCAGCCCGATAAGACTCACCAGGGGAAGGACAAGATGTCCCTGTTCTTTTATCACCGACAATGCATCGGGAATATTTTCCCTGGCGATTCCCGAAAGTCCGAGCCGCTTCGCTTCAAAATGAACCGCCAGAAGCAGGCCGATATAGTAGAGCAGCGCCGGTGTGACAGCTGCCAGTGCCACATAGGTGTAGGACAGGTTTAAAAACTCCGCCATGACAAAACCGACTGCCCCCATAATCGGCGGTGTGAACTGTCCGCCGGTAGAGGCCACCGCTTCTACTGCGCCTGCAAATTCGCTTTTATATCCGGTCCGTTTCATGAGCGGAATCGTAATCGTCCCCGTCGTCGCCACATTGGCAATGGCAGAACCGTTAATCATCCCCATAAGGCCCGACGCGATGACCGCCACCTTCGCGGGACCGCCGGAAGTCGTTCCCACAAGGGTCAGCGAAAAATCATTAATGAATTTAGAAAAGCCCGAATATTTCAGAAACGCACCAAAAACGACAAAAAGAAATATATAAGTCGCCGAAACGCCAATGCCCGTGCCGAGAATGCCCTGCGTTCCCCAGAATTGGGTAATCAGCACGCGCTTCAAAGTGAAACCGTTATGACCGAGATAGCCGGGCAGGTACGCGCCGAACCAGTTATACGCAAGAAAAATTCCTGCAAGTACCGCCAGATTTCCCGATGCCCGCCGGGCCGCTTCAAAAACGCAAACCACCGCGACTAAGGCAATGGCTGCCTCCATATCGGAAATACGTCCTCCTGTCCGGGCGATACGGGTATAATTCAAAATGAGATAAAGGAGACTGCCTGCGGAACAAAGGATAAACGCCACGTCCCAAAGGGGCGGAAGCTTTCTTTTCCGCTTTTCTTTTTTAAACGTCGGAAATAATAAAAATGTAAAAACAAGAAGAAAGATACAGTGGATCGCCCGCAGATTGACGGCACTGATTGCTCCGATGGTCGTGAAATACAGCTGGAATGCCGTCCACACGCACAGCAGTACGGCTACCGCCCTGCCTAACGGTCCCGTATATGTCCTCATACGGGAGTCCGCTTCCTTCTCCTCAAGTATTTTCTGTGCTTTTGCGTCAAGTTCTTTTTTTGCTTCCAACACTTCTTCCAGCTTTATTCCGGACTGATGTTCATCCATTCTGATTCCTCCTGCACTGCTATCCTTCCTGTTCCTGCAACATCCTGCCATAATTGTCTTGTCAGATATCTTAACGCAGTGCCGGCCGGTAGTCAACAACGGAAATACTCTTCTTCCATGTGAGTGATACATGCGGCTCTTATGAAACAGATAAGCGGGATTTCCCACGAAAAAAATCACCGCCCCTTCCGAGACGATGATTTCCTCTTTTTCTTACCTGCTTTCAAAGAATGCCTTGTACGCCAGGTACGTTTCGTAGGCGTCTGCCTTGGACAGCAGGTCGCAGGGAGCATGCATGGACAGCATGGACGTGCCGCAGTCCACCACTTCTGTACCCCAGTTCGCCATCATGAAAGCAATCGTTCCGCCGCCGCCCTGGTCGACTTTTCCCAGCTCACCAATCTGCCAGCATACACCGGCATCATTAAAGATTTTTCTGACCTTCTGCAAAAATTCCGCATTGGCGTCATTGCTGCCCGCCTTACCGCGGGAACCGCCGTACTTGGTCAGGTTAACCCCGTATCCGAGGAAAGACGCATTGTCTTTTTCAGAAACTTCCGGGAACATGGGATCAAGACAGGAATTGACATCGGCAGAAAGCATCTCGCTGTTTTCCATGGTTTCATAGAAATCAAGAAGACTTCCCTGTCCCTGCAGCGCAAGGAGTTTCATCACAAATTTCACAAAATAGGAAGATTCCATTCCCGTATTTCCATAAGATCCGATTTCTTCCTTATCCGTAAGAAGAGCGGCCTGGGTCTTCACACCGGGTTTCGCGTCCAGGATGGCTTCCAGATTCGCGTAGGAACATACGCGGTCGTCCTGTCCGTAAGAAGCAATGAGGGAACGGTCGAATCCGACGTCGCGGCTCTTTGTGGCGGGAACAAGTTCCAATTCGGCGGCGGCGAAGTCTTCCTCTTCAATCCCGTATTCCTTTTTCAAAAGCGCCATGATGGCGTCTTTCGGCGTCTGCCCTTCTTCAGAATGGGTACCCGCGACAGCTTGGAGCTGTTCCCCCGTAATCCCTTCTGCCAGAGTCTTCTTCATCTGGTCCTGCGCCATGTGGATAAGCAGGTCGGATACATAGAAAACCGGATCGCTGTCTTTCAGTCCGATATTGATATCCACTTTTTTACCGTCTTTTGTGAATACCACGCCGATGAGCGCCAACGGAATGCAGGTCCACTGGTATTTCTTAATCCCGCCGTAGTAGTGGGTACGGAAGTACACAATGCCGTCCTGTTCATGAACCGGATTGGCTTTCAGATCCAGACGGGGCGAATCAATATGGGATCCTACGATTTTGATGCCTTCATGGACGGGTTCTTTCCCAATCACCGCTAAAATAACGGATTTATCTTTCTGGTTCCAATATACCTTGTCTCCCGCTTTGAGCGACTTCATGGTATAGACAGGTTTAAATCCCTTTTCTTCCGCACGGCGGATAATTTCCGCTGCCGCCAGTCTTTCCGTGCGTGCCGTATCAAGGAACGCCTTGTATTTTTCACCGTATGCTATGGCGGCCTTGCGCTCACGGGCATTCATCCGCTGCCAGACGGATTTGCTTCTGCTGTATGTTTCTTTCATTTCTGCCTCCTAAAAGAGAATTATTTTCACATAGGTACAGTATAAAACTTTTTCTCCCTCCCCGCAAACCGCGGCCGGAAGGAAATCCCGCTTCTTCAGTCTCCGGGAAATACCCTGCGCAGGAAGTACGTCAGTCCCATAAAAACAGCCATCACTACGAAAAGCAAGGGGTATGCGATAACCAGAAGATAAACGGAAGCGTCCAAACTTGACATAGTTCCTCCTTTATGACAAAACGGGAATAAGAGCAAGCACAAGGCCGCCGGCGACGACGGAAGCAACCTGTCCTGCCACATTGACGCCCATGGCGTGCTGGATGATGAAATTGGAAGGATCTTCTTTCAAAGCCATCTTGGCAACAACGCGCCCCGACATGGGGAACGCGGAAATGCCACAGGCGCCGATCATGGGATTCAGCTTTTGTTTCAGGAAGAGATTTGCCAACTTTGCAAAAAGCACGCCGCCCACCGTATCGAAAACGAACGCCGCCGCACCAAGGATAAGGATTTTCAGGACATCAAATGTCAGGATATTTTCCGCCGTCATCGTAGCGCCTACCGTAATACCGAGAAAGAGTGTCACCAGATTGGCGAGTTCATTCTGTGCCGTACTTGCCAGAGAATCCACAACGCCCGATACTTTTAGCATATTGCCGAACATGAGCGCGCCGATGAGCGGTACGGAAATAGGAGCCAGAATACCTGCAAAAAGCACCACCATAAAAGGGAAAAGGAAACGTGCTGTCCATGACACGGGTTTCTCTTCTTTATATGCCATGCGGATACGTCTTTCCTGCTTTGTCGTCAGCAGTCTGATAATAGGCGGCTGGATAATCGGGACAAGGGACATATAGCAGAATGCCGTCACCGTGAGGGGCGCCAGAAGTTCTGTAGCAAATTTCTGCGCCACAAAAATCGTCGTCGGACCGTCCGCCGCGCCGATGATGCCAATCGCCGCCGCCTGGTTGAAAGGAAATCCAAAAGCTGATGCCAGAAGCGCCGCTGCAAAAATACCTAAATGGGCCGCTGCCGCAAAAAGCATGACATAAGGCTGGCGGATAAGCGGCGTAAAATCACACATCGCGCCTACCGCCACGAAAATCAGGACAGGAAACAGCTCATTGGCAATTCCCGCTTCATAAAGAACCTGCAAAAAGCCCGGCTCCCCGCCTCCCACCGGGATAACGGCAAAATGCCCCGGTATATTTGCCAATATACAGCCCACTCCCATAGGAAAGAGAAGCACCGGCTCATAATCCTTTTTCACTCCGAGCCAGATCAGAATCCCGCCGATGGCGAACATAGTCCAGACAGCGGGATCCGACATCTCCATAACCCCTGCAAAAAGTTCCTTAAAAATTGTTTCCGTGCTTGTCATAAATCTCTCCCCGCAAATAAACAGCCTTACAAAAAACGGACCCGGAAAATACCAGGTCCAATACTATTTCCTGCCCCTGTGCCATACGCAGAAAACATATTTACTTAATAAGGAAAAACAAGGCTTACACATGATAGCCGAGTACCGGAAGAATCATAAAGATAAGCAGCGCCCACACAATACCCGCCCCGATGAAAATACCTGCCGTAATGGCAAAGCCCATCTTGGAACGGGGGACGCCGAGCAGGCTGAAATTCCCAAACCAGCCGCGGCGGACCATGAACCCGTTGTCACTGCGCTGTCTGAACCAGACCAGCTTTTTCTGAGGGTCGATATTGTATGCCACGAGAATGGCAATGACTGTTGCTACCAGCCAATAAATGAGGAAACGAGCGGCATTGAAGTCCTTGACGCCGGACAAATCAATCATCTGCATATTTTTACCCTGCCTTTTAAGTATAACTGCTTTACCAATTTATATATTATACCGCAAGGCACGGTTTAGTCAAAAATATTTCTTAAAATTATAAAACGCCGGACAAATAACCGTAGCCTTCTTTTTCCATATCCGCTTCGGGAATGAACCGGATCGCCAAGCTGTTGATGCAGTACCGGAGACCGCCTCTGTCCCGGGGACCGTCATCAAACACATGCCCCAAATGGGATTCTCCCATACGGCTCCGCACTTCTGTACGCCGCATATTATAGCTCAGGTCTTCTTTGTAATTCACCACATCGGCAGAAATCGGTTTCGTGAAACTCGGCCAGCCGCAGCCCGACTCGAACTTGTCACGGGAGGAAAAGAGCGGCTCTCCCGTCGCCACATCTACATAAATGCCGCGGTCAAATTTATCGAAATATTCATTGGAAAAAGCTCTTTCCGTCATGCCTTCCTGCGTGACAGCATATTGATCTGCCGTTAAAAGGCTGCGGAGGGTTTCCTCGTCAGGCTTCGGATACAGGGAGCCGTCAATCACGGGATCCGCCGCCCTGCTTACATCGATATGGCAGTAACCGCCGGGGTTCTTCTTTAAATAATCCTGATGGTACTCTTCCGCCGGCACAAAATGACGGAGCGGTTCCACCTCGATAGCGATTTTACCGGAAAGGGATTTCTGCTTTTCATCAAGTACTTCCCGAGCCACCGCCCCTTCTTCATCAGTGGTGTAATAAATGCCCGTCCGATACTGGCGCCCGCGGTCATTTCCCTGACGGTTCACACTTGTAGGATCCACCACCCGGAGGTAGTAAAGCAGCAGATCCCTGTAGGAAACTTTGGAAGCATCATAAGAAATATGAACCGTTTCCGCGTGATCTGTCTGCCCTATATGTTCGTAATCCGTCTTGTCCGTTTTCCCGTTGGCATAACCGGAAACCACGTCCACTACGCCGTCCACACGGGAAAAATATTCCTCCAGTCCCCAGAAACAGCCTCCCGCCAGGTACATATCCCGTAAATTTTCCTTATTCACTGTTTTCACCGCCATTTCTTTCTTCATACTTTCTTCAAGGCTTACCCCCACAGGCGCTTTTTCCCCGCTGCCTGAAGATGGAGTCATTGCCATCGAATACCAGCCGAAACCGGCTGCCGCAATGATCGCAAGACTTCCTAAAATTCCTGCCGTTCTCATCATAATCCTCCTTTACGAAATCCCCTTCATCTCCATAGCAAGCGATTCTTTGCTCATATGCCCCGGACGGAGCATCTTCACATTTCCTTCTGTATCAATCAGAGCCGCCGACGGATAGAAACGAATACCGTATTTCTTCGTCACCGCGCCGCCTTCGTCAAGAAGCACGGGGAGATTATTATAGCCGAGACCTTTATACCATTTCACGAAATCCTCTTTTTTCATTTCACCGCCAAATCCGGGCGCCACAACGGAAAGAACGACAAAATCCTTATCGTCACTTCCCGCCAGCATATCCGTATCAGCCAGCGTAGCCATACATACAGAACACCAGGAAGCCCAAAACTTGATATACACCTTTTTCCCCTTGTAATCGGAAAGTCTGTGTTCTTTTCCATTTACATCAGTCAGCATGAAATCCGCATCCTTTGCATCCATAAAATTCTGTGTGCGGCCGGCTGCCTTTTCCTGCTGCATCGCCGCAGGGCGGGCCATGTCATTTGCATCCGCATTCATACCGGATCCACATCCCGCCAGAATCCCTGCCAAAACGGCTGTTGCCGCAAACGCTCCAAACTTTTTATAAGAAATTTTCATCATGATAAACCTCCTGTTTACAAATCCGTGAAATATTTCATGAAATAACTGCTGCCAGCATATCCAGCTTGCCAAGCATAAGCAGGATCCCCATAAGAATGATCAGCACGCCGCCAATCTTCTTCAGCAGGACCATATGGCGCTTCACGTGACTGCTGTACTTCAAAAGCCAGGAAGATGCCACTGCCAGAATCAGGAAAGGAACCGCCATCCCCGCAGCGTACACCGCCATCAAAAGACCGCCATACAGAGCGCTTCCATTTTCAGAAGCCACCACCGCAAGCACCGCCCCCAGCACAGGTCCCACACAGGGCGTCCAGCCGAAGCTGAAAGTCAGCCCCAGAAGAAACGCGCCGAGAACACCGCCTTGACGCTTCCCGTCCAGCTCGATCTTCTTCTGCCGCTGGAGAAAATGAATATTAATCAGCTCCATCTGATGCAGCCCGAGAAGTATGACGATACCACCCATGACATACGGCGTATAGGGATGATAAAAAATGTGGCTGAAAAAACCGGTCCCAAACCCGAGACTGAAAAATACCGTCGACAGTCCCGTGATAAAGAAAACAGTTTTTACCAGCGGAGATACATATACCTTCAGTCCGAAAAAAGAAAACGACCTCGTCCCGGGATCCTCCGCCAGCTTTCCCAAGTAAACCGGCAGAAGCGGAAATACACAGGGCGAAAAGAAGGACAGCACACCGGCCAGAAAAACAGCACCTGCAAATAAATTATTGATTCCTTCCTGCATAAAGCACATCCTTTCATTAATAGATAAAAATAAATATGAGAATCTATATCATATTTACTTTTATCTATATGATATTTTATCTTTCTTCAAATTGCAATATTTTATCTATACGCCTTCATGACACTTATATGATATTTTTATATGAATAAAAATCGATTTAATAATCAAAAACGGAATCCCTGGCAAAATATCGGTTAATCACCGCCCGCCTTGAATATCGTTCCCGACGGGTATACCGCTTAGTGTCATCAGGGCTATGCAGAGGACAAGTATCTGTATTTATGACCCTCTCCTTGCCTGTCATCCTTGCAAAATCAAAGCAGGAATAACTGTTCCGTATAGGCAGTCAGTCGATTTATCGAATTCAGATAGTCAATCGCTATTAGCAGCTAGCAATTAGCAGCTAGCAGCTAGAAGCTAAGAGCGGCAGCGAAGGATCTGTTACCGTGGTGAGGAAAACCAGTAAAATATCATCAGAGTCATAGATTCTTCACTCCGTGTCACTGTCCCGTTTCCCGTCTTTCCCACACGGCATTCTTGCCCCCGTTCTGAATGACGATTTTGGGAAAGCACGTCACTAACGATAGGGAACGGAAAACGTCATGATGACGGAGAAAGAAAGGCGTCATCCAGAGCGGCAGCGAAGGATCTGTTACCGTGGTGAGGGAAGCCGTAAGCTTGTCACCAGAGGCATAGATTCTTCGCTCTGTTTCACTATTCCGTTTCCCGTTCTTCTCACAAAGCATTCTTACCTCCATCCTAAATGACATTTTACGGAAAAGTGAATCTTTTCTGTTTTTTTATTAGCTGATTTCCGGCTTCCGCCAATCATCCAAAGCGTCAGCAAAGGAGCTATCACGCTAAAGCTTTGGGATAGGCGCCCCGTCACTCCAACCGTCCCATTTCCCAATTCCTTTTCAAAATTTACACAGCAAAAAACGCCCCCGTAAAGGAGCGTTTTCGTTTTAATTCAATCAGACGAATCAGTTATACTGATCAGCCTCCGAACTGTGCCAGCATGGTGCCTGCCGCTACGGCAGTGCCGATAACGCCTGCTACGTTCGGGCCCATCGCCTGCATCAGCAGGTAGTTGGACGGGTTGTCTTTCAATCCTACCACCTGGGATACACGTGCTGCCATCGGTACAGCTGATACGCCTGCCGAACCGATGAGCGGGTTAATCTTGTTCCCTGATGCAATTCTCATGATCTGTCCAAAGAGGACGCCGCCTGCCGTGCCTGCCGCAAAGGCAATCAGACCGAGGCAGATGATTTCAATCGTTTCCAGACGGAGGAATTTGTCGCCGGACATTGTCAAGCCTGTGCCTGTCGCCAGGAAGATGGTGACGATATTGATCAGCGCGTTCTGCGCGGTGTCGGACAGTCTTGCCGTTACTCCGGATACTTCGAACAGATTCCCCATGCACAGGCAGCCCATCAGTGCCGCTACCGGAGGCAGAAGCAGGGATACGACGATGGCTACGACAATCGGGAATACCACCTTTTCAAAGTGGCTTACCGGACGAAGGTTGACCATCTTGATCTTTCTCTGTTCCTTGGTCGTCATCAGCTTCATAATCGGGGGCTGGATGAGCGGAACCAGGGACATGTAGCTGTATGCCGCCACGGCAATAGCGCCTAAGAGATGCGGTGCCAGTTTGGATGTCAGATAAATCGCGGTCGGGCCGTCAGCACCGCCGATGATGCCGATGGATGCTGCTTCCTGCACATTGAAGCCGAGGAGCATAGCGCCTGCCAGTGCAACGAATACGCCGATCTGGGCAGCTGCACCGAGAAGCATGGTCTTCGGGTTGGCCAACAGCGGACCGAAGTCGGTCATCGCACCTACCCCCATGAAAATAAGGGGCGGGAAAATTTCATACTTGATCCCGAAACCGATAGCCATCATGACACCCATTTCATCTTCAAACCCGGTATTCGGGAAGTTGGCCATGATGCAGCCGAACGCGATCGGGAGCAGCAGCAAAGGTTCATATTCCTTCGCAATTGATAAATAAAGTAAAACAAGTCCTACTAAAATCATGACACAGTTTTCCCAGGTCAGCGCGGCAAAGCCGGAATCTGTCCATACGGAAACAAGTGCTCTCATAAAACCATCCATTTTATACCTCCTATTAGGTTAATCATATTTAATTTATTCTTATTTTTTCTTTTTTGTCGGGTCAACGACATGGATCAATTCAATAACGAAAGCCAGAAAAATAAGAACGGCAAATACGATAACCATGTTAGTGATACAAATGGAAAGTGGGCCTGGAGTATCCATGAATAAAATCCACCTTTCTAAATAGGAAGATGTGTCCTCCCCGGTTCACCCGAAGAGAACACTCCCCTGTAAAACCTATTGATTTGTGACCATAATTTTAGAACGGCCAGAAAATCGGAATGATGATAACGCAGGCTACCAAGGAAATCAGGCACATCGGAACGCCGACCTTGACATAGTCATTGAAGGAGAATCCGCCCGGTCCCAGTACGAGGGTGTTCGGAGGCGTTGCCATCGGTGTGGCAAATGCCATGGAAGCCGCGATACCAAGCGCCATCAGAACCGGTTTCGGGTCAGCGCCTATGGACTGGGCGATGGAAATACCGATCGGCGCCAGGAGCGCTGCCGATGCCGTGTTGGACATGAACTGGGTCAGTACGTTGGAAATGAGGAACAGCACCGCTGTCAGCACATAGGGGTTCGGATTGTCACCCATCATACTTACAACAGCGTCAGCAATCATTTTCCCTGCGCCTGTCTTTTCCATAGCAGTAGCTACGGAGAGCATGCCGGCGAAGAGGAAAATGGTTACCCAGTCAATCCCCGCATAGGCTTCTTTTTCTTTCAGGCAACCTGTAATGACGCAGAGGATAGCGCCGGTTACCGCCGCGGTGTGCAGCGGCAGCGTCTTCAGCCCCAGAGCCATGCAGGCTACTACGCCCAGAAGGATGATGCCGGAAATCCACATCTTTGTTTTGCTCTTCGGAGCACTGTCGCCGGAAGCACCTGCTTCTTCAGCTGCCGCTTTTACCGCTTCTTCATCCATTTCACCGGCCTGCTTATCAGGAATGAAATGACGGCCGATAAACAGTGTGTATACAAGAATGATAATAGACAGCGGAATGCCGATATAAGCAAATTCGAAGAATCCGAAAGTCGGCAGACCTGCCGCAGACAGAGCGCCTGTGACGATAACGTTTGGCGGGGTACCGATCATGGTGATGGTGCCGCCTACGTTGGCAGCAATTGCCAGAGGCATGAGTTCTTTCGATGGAGAAATTTTAGCTGCCTGGCAGATACCGATAATAACCGGCATGAGGCAGGCTACTGTACCCGTATTGGAAGATACAGAAGAAAGAACGATGGTAACGAGCATGATTGCCGCCATGAGCGGAACCTGGTTGGTGCCCGCTTTCTTGACTACGGCGATGCCGATCGCTTCCGCAAGACCTGTTTTAAACATAGCGGCGCCGATAACGAACATACCGCCGAAGAGAACTACGGTAGAATTGGACAAACCGGCATAAACCTGCTTTGACGGCAGGACGCCCAAAATACCTAATGCAGTACAAGCTGCCATAGCTGTGACTGCCAGCGGGATCAGTTCGGTAACGAACAGAAATGCCGCAACAGCGAGGACACACAGCGTGATAACGGCTGGATCCATAATTTCACCTTCCTTATAAAACCTCCCATAATCTGATTTGAAACAGGTGTATATTCAAATCAAATCATGAATATTTTCCGGAAGACAATTCATATTTAATTGTTAAAAAAATGAATGCTGTTTACTTTATGAATTTGCCTTACGAAAAAATAAATAACAGCCTCCCTTTTACTCCACAGGCCTCCTTTCAAAACAGCCCCGGGACAGGACTTACACAAAATGCATAGTATGCGATGTATATGCCATTGCATACTGTTTGCATCAACACCTTGCCTGTATTGTATCTTTTATTCTCTGAACTTTCAACGATTCAGGAAATGGAAATGTTTTGCATTATTTATATATTAGACGTTTTTACTTTATATATTTTATTTTTAATTTATTACAAAGGGAATTTATCGTCTGATAAACCATACAAATTTAATTTCCACTTTCTGCATTTTTATTGCATAGCATGCAATGGATATGTCTGATAATACATAGTAATTTATCTATTCCCGGCTGCGGCAAATGCATATTATTTACAATAGTACACTATGTAAATAATTTTACTGTTTTTCCTTTCCGTCCAGTCATATCCAAATACTTAAATTATGTGACTGCATATCATTACTATCCGTTTCTTCCAATCTTCATATTCAACAGATTAGATATGCATCGTCTGTCTTATCCATTTATTTCTTTTATAAAAGTTTAGTTAGAAAATAAATCTTTATACGAAAGCAGACATTCCCTTGCCCGCTTTACCTGCCTGCTTTGTGAAAATACAAATCGGGGATGTCTCTCCTTTCTTATACCCAGCATTTAATTAAGATTCAATAGAAAAACGCCCCGCAAAGGAGCGTTTTCATTTTGATTCAATCAGACTAATCAGCTACTAATCAGCCTCCGAACTGTGCCAGCATGGTGCCTGCCGCTACGGCAGTGCCGATAACGCCTGCTACGTTCGGGCCCATCGCCTGCATCAGCAGGTAGTTGGACGGGTTGTCTTTCAATCCTACCACCTGGGATACACGTGCTGCCATCGGTACAGCTGATACGCCTGCCGAACCGATGAGCGGGTTAATCTTGTTCCCTGATGCAATTCTCATGATCTGTCCAAAGAGGACGCCGCCTGCCGTGCCTGCCGCAAAGGCAATCAGACCGAGGCAGATGATTTCAATCGTTTCCAGACGGAGGAATTTGTCGCCGGACATTGTCAAGCCTGTGCCTGTCGCCAGGAAGATGGTGACGATATTGATCAGCGCGTTCTGCGCGGTGTCGGACAGTCTTGCCGTTACTCCGGATACTTCGAACAGATTCCCCATGCACAGGCAGCCCATCAGTGCCGCTACCGGAGGCAGAAGCAGGGATACGACGATGGCTACGACAATCGGGAATACCACCTTTTCAAAGTGGCTTACCGGACGAAGGTTGACCATCTTGATCTTTCTCTGTTCCTTGGTCGTCATCAGCTTCATAATCGGGGGCTGGATGAGCGGAACCAGGGACATGTAGCTGTATGCCGCCACGGCAATAGCGCCTAAGAGATGCGGTGCCAGTTTGGATGTCAGATAAATCGCGGTCGGGCCGTCAGCACCGCCGATGATGCCGATGGATGCTGCTTCCTGCACATTGAAGCCGAGGAGCATAGCGCCTGCCAGTGCAACGAATACGCCGATCTGGGCAGCTGCACCGAGAAGCATGGTCTTCGGGTTGGCCAACAGCGGACCGAAGTCGGTCATCGCACCTACCCCCATGAAAATAAGGGGCGGGAAAATTTCATACTTGATCCCGAAACCGATAGCCATCATGACACCCATTTCATCTTCAAACCCGGTATTCGGGAAGTTGGCCATGATGCAGCCGAACGCGATCGGGAGCAGCAGCAAAGGTTCATATTCCTTCGCAATTGATAAATAAAGTAAAACAAGTCCTACTAAAATCATGACACAGTTTTCCCAGGTCAGCGCGGCAAAGCCGGAATCTGTCCATACGGAAACAAGTGCTCTCATAAAACCATCCATTTTATACCTCCTATTAGGTTAATCATATTTAATTTATTCTTATTTTTTCTTTTTTGTCGGGTCAACGACATGGATCAATTCAATAACGAAAGCCAGAAAAATAAGAACGGCAAATACGATAACCATGTTAGTGATACAAATGGAAAGTGGGCCTGGAGTATCCATGAATAAAATCCACCTTTCTAAATAGGAAGATGTGTCCTCCCCGGTTCACCCGAAGAGAACACTCCCCTGTAAAACCTATTGATTTGTGACCATAATTTTAGAACGGCCAGAAAATCGGAATGATGATAACGCAGGCTACCAAGGAAATCAGGCACATCGGAACGCCGACCTTGACATAGTCATTGAAGGAGAATCCGCCCGGTCCCAGTACGAGGGTGTTCGGAGGCGTTGCCATCGGTGTGGCAAATGCCATGGAAGCCGCGATACCAAGCGCCATCAGAACCGGTTTCGGGTCAGCGCCTATGGACTGGGCGATGGAAATACCGATCGGCGCCAGGAGCGCTGCCGATGCCGTGTTGGACATGAACTGGGTCAGTACGTTGGAAATGAGGAACAGCACCGCTGTCAGCACATAGGGGTTCGGATTGTCACCCATCATACTTACAACAGCGTCAGCAATCATTTTCCCTGCGCCTGTCTTTTCCATAGCAGTAGCTACGGAGAGCATGCCGGCGAAGAGGAAAATGGTTACCCAGTCAATCCCCGCATAGGCTTCTTTTTCTTTCAGGCAACCTGTAATGACGCAGAGGATAGCGCCGGTTACCGCCGCGGTGTGCAGCGGCAGCGTCTTCAGCCCCAGAGCCATGCAGGCTACTACGCCCAGAAGGATGATGCCGGAAATCCACATCTTTGTTTTGCTCTTCGGAGCACTGTCGCCGGAAGCACCTGCTTCTTCAGCTGCCGCTTTTACCGCTTCTTCATCCATTTCACCGGCCTGCTTATCAGGAATGAAATGACGGCCGATAAACAGTGTGTATACAAGAATGATAATAGACAGCGGAATGCCGATATAAGCAAATTCGAAGAATCCGAAAGTCGGCAGACCTGCCGCAGACAGAGCGCCTGTGACGATAACGTTTGGCGGGGTACCGATCATGGTGATGGT
>OOCX01000670.1_pt1 | contig 25417 bp, 25 predicted proteins | sample 1671231 | NCBI WGS metagenome assembly OOCX01 (sample SAMN06348135, study PRJEB24527) | human gut metagenome | biome: human gut; feature: ankylosing spondylitis patient; material: feces | host: Homo sapiens | place: China | collected 2015-10 | reverse complement strand
ATTTCAGGCGGACATCGAGGCAACCTTTTTACGCCCCGGTCAAAGCGAACTCAAATGGAAATAAGAAAGAGAGGTTATTATTATGACAAAAAGAAAATCGGATTTTGACTTACCGAAGCTTGACAATTTATTCACTACTCAGGAAATGCGGGACGATGCGAAATTAGAGCGAGTGCAAAACATACCGCTTGATGAACTTCATCCATTCAAGGATCATCCATTTAAAATCCAAAACAACGAAGAGATGAAACGCCTAATCGAGAGCATTAAAAAGTTCGGAACAATTACACCTGTGCTTGCACGACCGCTGCCAGACGGCGGCTACGAGCTTATCTCCGGGCACAGAAGGTTTGCGGCGTGTCAGGTGTTAGGACTTGAAACAATGCCTGTAATCGTCCGTGAAATCTCCGACGATGAAGCGGTGATTGCAATGGTGGACGCTAATCTGCAAAGAGAAACGATTTTGCCCAGCGAAAAAGCCTTCGCCTATAAAATGAAATTGGATGCCATAAAGCACCAAGGTAAAACTTCTGTGCAAGTTGCAGAGAAGTTACTAAGCGTAGAAAAAGTTGCGGAAGATGCAGGCGAAAGCAAAGACCAAGTGCGCAGATATATCCGTCTGACCTACTTAATCCCCAAGCTGCTTGCAATGGTAGATGACGGAAAAATTGCATTTAACCCGGCGGTTGAAATTTCATATTTATCAAAGGACGAACAAGGAATTTTGCTCGACGCTATGGACTTAAACGACTGCACGCCGTCACACGCACAGGCAATTCGTCTCAAGAAAATGTCGCAGGACGGTGTGCTGAATGACGAGCAAATCTATGCCGTTATGTCAGAGGAAAAACCGAACCAGCAGGAGCAGCTTAAGTTTAAGAAAGAGGAACTGAAAAAGTATTTCCCGCCCTCTTACACCGATGCACAAATGCGAAAGGATATTATCAAAGGTTTGGAACTCTTGAAACGGCAGAGAGAACGAAATCGTGATGCTCGTTAATTCGTACTGATACGAATACGAATGAACCAATCGCAGAATGGAGAGAACTCCGAGTCGGCGCTATACTATAACTGTCGGTTTGGAATTCTGTTCTGCAAATAAAATATGGAGGTATAATAAAAATGGTAGCAGGACATTTAGCTGTCAAAAGTGGCAAATATTATGCCGTACTGAATTATAAAAACGCTAAGGGAGAACGAAAAACAAAGTGGATATCTCTTGGCTTGCCCGAAAAGGGCAACAAGCGTAAGGCTGAAGCTCAGCTTGCGAAAATTCGTGCTGAATTTGAAATACCGGAGGAAGTTGGTGAATTAAGCAGTGATATGCTGTTTGCCGATTATCTTTTGGAATGGCTGGAAATTGCGAAAGGCCGTTTGGCGATTGCAACCTACTGTTCATATACAAGTATGCTTAAGAATCCTATTGAACCATATTTTCGCAAAAAGAAGCTGACGCTTAGAGAACTTGAAGCAAGACATTTGCAGATGTTTTATTCCGAAATGCTGAAAAAGGTAAAATCCAACACGGTTATCCACTATCACGCCGTTATTCATCAGGCGCTGAAATATGCGCTAAAAACCGATATGTTGGTTCAAAATGTAGCAGACAAGGTTGACCGCCCGAAAAAAATGATTTTCAGCCCGTATTTCTTTCGGCTGATGAAATGCAAAAACTGTTTGAAGCGCTTCGTGGGACTAAGCTGGAGTTGCCCGTGCTGGTGGCAGCATTTTATGGTTTTCGCAGAGGTGAAGTGTTGGGGCTGAAATGGGATGCCATTGACTTTGAACAAGGAACAATTTCTGTCAAACGCACTGTGACTTCAATCAACTTGGATGGTAAGTATCGTGATATTGAAAAGCAATCTGCAAAAACAAAATCCAGCCTAAGAACTCTGCCACTTATCGGAAGCTTCAGGGACTACTTTATGCAAGTTAAGGAAGCACAAGAATTAAACAAGAAGGTTTGCGGTAACTGCTACAACTACAAGTACGATGGCTTTGTTTTTGTAGATGAAATGGGAGACCGTATGAAAGCGCAGTATCTCACCTGTGCGTTTCCAAAGTTTTTAGAACGCAACGGATTGCGCCGAATGCGTTTCCACGATTTGCGACATAGTTGCGCCAGTTTACTTCTTGCGAACGGAGTCCCTCTAAAGCACATTCAAGAATGGTTAGGGCATAGTGATTTCAGTACGACCGCAAATATATATGCTCACCTTGATTACAGTTCCAAAATCTCATCGGCTCAGGCGATGGAGAACGGCTTGCAGTTGCCGGAAACCGGAAGTTTTACAAGCCGTTGGAGTGATGAAGTATAATTTACAGGCAAGCGAAAAATGTTGTAGTCTCCGACCACTTGTTTTCAAAAATGAGCAAAAAGAAAAAGCCTGAAATCGGCTTGATTACAGGCTTTTTCAGTGGCGGAGAGTGAGGGATTCGAACCCTCGTGACGGAATTACCGTCAAACTGATTTCGAGTCAAAATTCGCTATTTAGAAATAAGCGGAATTAAGAGAAATTGAGTGACGATGGCGGAACTTGAAGAAGCCCGTATTTCAAGGGTTTTTCAAGGGTAAAAGCTCGGAAAATGGAAAAACGCCCAAAAATCAATGAGTTCGAATAATTAGCGGTTTTACTGCTTTTTAGGGGAGAACTGAGCATTTTGGGGAGAACTAGGGGAGAACTGGGGAGACCAAACAAGAAAAAATCGCAGTTCCTACGACTGCGTTTTGAACAGACTTTCATGGGAAACCACCTGCCGTTGACCAATATGAAAAGGTGGTTTGAACATGAAAAATTTAGAAGCGCATTTCAAAGAGATCAAGAAGCAATACCCAAAAACCATGAGCAAGGATCAGCTATATCGGGTGGCCCACATCAGCAAGGCAACCGCACTCTATTTGCTTCAAAGCGGTGCAATTCCATGCAAGGACACGGGTAAAAAAACACGTCGCTATACCATTAAGACAGACGATGTGATCGAGTACCTGCGTCAGAGGGAAATACGCCCGGAAAAGTACAAGGCCAGTGAAGGATGGTACGCAGGGACAGCAGGTGCTAAAAAAGCAATAGCTCCAAGCTGCTGGATAACGCTGACTCCTGAGCAGACGAAACAGTTTGAGCTGTTTTTTGAAGCGGAAATGAAGGAGATGGCGGACCTTATTACAATCGAGGAGCTTGCCGTGTTTGCTGGATACAAATCTACCTCTGTAGTAAACTGGTGCAGCAGCAAAAAGATGAAGGCATTTAAGATTGGAGGGAAATATTTTATCCCCAAAGAGTGTGCTATCAAATATTTAGCTTCAGCGGCAATGTGCCGTAATCCGCAACAGTCGTACAGGTACAAGCTGTTTGTCACAGAGTTCAGAAAACAATACAACATAAAATCATGAAAACAGTACATAGCGCGTCTGTTACCCAAAGTGGCGCTTGGGTCGGCAGGCGCGCTATTTTTATGCCCAGATGCGGGCGAGGGAGGTGTTATTGTGAAAGCATACGGGAAGTCGTGGGGTTACAACGTATATGACTGCCGGTACTGCCTGTACCGGAAAGGGAAGCTAAAGGGCTGCGTCTACCCGGACGGCTGCTGCTGTCCCGTCCCGCAGAAGCCCGCAAGACGGAACGGCATAGAACAAGTTTACGAAGCAGATGCGGACAACGCCGCTCCCGTTTCGGAGTGCGAGGTCTGTCCCTACGGAAAGGCTGCCCCCTGCATCGGATGGTGTACCAAAGAGGTCATGCGCGCCGCAGGACTTCCAAAGGAGCGTGACAGAAGCCATGTATGACTATTTCTACGGCGCGGAAGCGGAACAGTTCTCCTTCTATCGCATCCCCAAGGTGCTGTTCACGGAGGAACGGTTCAGAAGCGTTTCCGCAGAAGCCAAGGTGCTCTACGGTCTGCTCCTTGACCGTATGAGCCTGAGCTGCAAGAACGGCTGGCTGGATAAAGAAGGACGTGTGTATATCATCTTCACCATCGAGGAGGTCATGACCGCCCTGGGCTGCGCCGACCAGAAGGCCGGAAAGCTGCTGCATGAGCTGGAGAGCAAATGCCGCCTTATCGAGCGCAAGCGGCAGGGGCTGGGCAAGCCCAACCTCATCTACGTCAAGAACTTTGTGGATAAAGCTGCGGATAACCCTGTGGATAACACATCGGGCAGTACCACACCCTCCCCGGAATCACGATTCCGGAACCGTGAAAATCACGATTCAGGAGCAGTGAAAATCACGGATCAAGAATCGTTAAAATCACGATCTAATAATACTGAGAATAATGATACTGATTTTAGTGATACTGATTCCTTTCCCTTCACTTCGTTCAGGAGGGATCACGGGCGGGAAGCGAAAGGAAACGAAGCGGCTTTAAGAGAGCGGTACAGAGAGCTTATTGCGGAGAACATCGCCTACGACGCACTCCTGACAGACTATCCATACGAGCAGGACACGCTGGAAGAAATCCTGGAGCTGCTGGTGGATGTGGTCTGTACGACAAAAAGCTCCGTCCGCATTTCCGGCGACGATAAGCCCGCCGAGGTGGTCAGGAGCCAATTTTTGAAGCTGAACAGCGAGCACATCCGCTTTGTGATGGGCGGGCTGAAGGAAAACACCACCCGCATCCGCAATATGCGCCAGTATCTTTTAGCCACGCTGTATAACGCCCCTCTGACCATCGGGAACTACTACCGAAGCCTTGTCAGTCACGATATGTCGGAGGGCTTCATCTGAGCCGCAGGCCACCGCCTGCGGCTTTGGCATTTTCAGGAGGTGATGCGACCGTGCCGAAACAGAAACCCAACGAACAGGTACAGCAGATACCGCTTTCAGAGATTCGTCCCTTCAAAAACCACCCCTTCAAGGTGGCGGACGACGAGCTCATGCAGCAGACCATCGACAGCATCATGCAGGTGGGCGTCCTCAACCCCGCCATCATCCGCCCCGCACCGGAGGGCGGATACGAGATGGTAGCCGGACACAGGCGGCTCCATGCCGCAGACCTTGCGGGGCTGAAAACCATACCGGCCATCGTCCGCAATCTTGACGACGACGAGGCGGTGATCCTCATGGTGGACAGCAACTTGCAGCGGGAAACCATCAGCCCCATGGAGCGGGCGCAGGCGTACAAAATGAAGCTGGAAGCGTTGAAGCATCAGGGAAAACGGGTGGATTTGCAGGACAAGTCAACTTCTCGCCAAGTTGGCGAGAAGTCATGGGCTGTTGCCAAAGTCGGTGCTGATGCAAACGAAAGTGAAAGACAGGTACACAGATATATCCGCCTTACCGAGCTTCTGCCGGAGGTGCAGAAAAAGGTGGACAGCAAGGAGATCGCGTTCAGCCCCGCCGTGGAGCTGTCATACCTCACCCGCGACGAGCAAAAGCAGTTTCTGGACGCAATGGACTATTCCCAGAACACGCCCTCGCTTTCCCAGGCACAGCGGCTCAAGAAGCTCAGCCGGGAGGGAAAATGCACGAAGGAGGCCATGCGCTCCATCATGTCCGAGGAAAAGAAGGAGGAACAGGAGCGCATCACGCTGAGCAGCGATACCCTCCGCAAATATTTCCCCCGAAGCTACACGCCCCTGCAAATGCAGCAGACCATCATCAAGCTGCTGGAGCAGTGGCAGAAAAAACAGCAGCGCCGGAACGAGCGCTGAGAAAGGCAGGTTTATCCATGAACGTAACCATCAACATCTACGGCGACGTACACATCCACTGCGACTGCTGCAACGGGTGCAGCGTGTATGACGACAATTTCGACGACGCCCTCGAAGCGCCGCATGAGGCTGCGCCGGATGCGGAGGACGGCGGCGAGCAGACCGGCCCGACCGCCGAAGAAGCGGAAGCGGCGGTAAAGGCATTGGCGGCGTTTTTTCTTCCGCTTTTTTCGGAGGAGACCGACGAGGGAGGCGGCGCGCATGAAGGAATTTGACGTGACCATCACCGAAACGCTGAAGCTCACCGTGTCCGTGGAGGCTTCTTCCAAAGAGGAAGCACAGCAGATGGTAAGCGACCAGTGGCACGCCGGGGATCATATTCTGGATGCGGACAATTTCGTGGAGGTGGAGTTTGAGAGCAATGACGGCAAAGAAATATCCGCCGAAAGAGAGCAGAACGACACCCTCGAGGTGCTTATGGTGGAGCCGGGACAGTACCCGCGCGTGGAGCGCATCGGCTCCGACCTCGCCTCCTTGCAGAAGGCTGTGGACGGCTATATCGAGGCGGTCTACCCATATGACGACCCCGTGGCGCTGATCTGCGGGGAGGAAGCCAAGCTGGAGGGCAAGCCCCTGAACCGCGCCCTGCGGGACGGGGACGGCGATATCTACGATATTGTGGCCGGGAAGTTCTTCATCTGCGGTCTGGGGGATGAGAACTTTGCGTCTCTGCCGAAGGAGCTGCAACAGAAATACGAGGAAAAGTTCCGTCAGCCGGAAGCCTTTTTGAAGATGGGCAGCAAGATTATGGCGATTCCCACCGAGCCCGCCAAGGCTGCGGGCAAGGGCAAGGCCGCTCCGGCGACAGAGCGATGACAACATCAATCCCACTGCGAACGGAAGGAGGGAAAACTCATGCAGGAAGAAATTGAAAACAGAACTGTCACTCTGATCATCTCCGCCGTCAAGCTGACCGCACGGGAGCTGAAGGCCGGGATGGATAAATATCTTTCCGAAAAGAAGAGCAAAGCCATGGAAAAGGCGCGTGCCGCGCCTGAAAAGCCCAGCGGCAAGCAGACGGTGAGGCAGCTCATAGGGCAGAATCAGGGTGTATCCAACATTGAGATCACCAACAGCAATATCAAAGGCTTTGAGCGCATAGCCCGGAAATACGGCGTGGATTTTGCCGTTAAGAAAGACCGCAGCGTTTCACCGCCGAAATACTTTGTGTTCTTTAAGGCGAGGGACGCGGACGCACTGACGGCGGCGTTCAAGGAATACACGGCATATGAGCTTAAACGCGCCGCCAAAGCGCAGAACCGTCCCTCCGTGCTGGCGCATCTGCAAGCACTCAAGGCGAAGGTTCAGGCCATTACGCCGGGGAAATCCCGAAACCAGAACAGGGGCATCACGATATGAAGAAACCTCTGAATATCAAGAAGTTCCTGCTGCCCAATATCCCGTATGTCTTTATCGCCCTCTTTGCCACCAAGCTGGGGCAGGCGTGGAGGCTTGCCCCCGGTATGGATTTCTCGGGAAAGGCGCTGCACCTCATGGAGGGCTTTGCCGCCGCGTTCCAATCGGCGCTGCCCAGCTTCCACCCCATCGACCTGTGCGTGGGCGTTGCAGCCGCTCTGCTCATTCGGCTTATCGTGTACGTCAAGGGCAAAAACGCCAAGAAATTCCGCAAAAATCTGGAATACGGCTCTGCCCGTTGGGGCAAGCCCGAGGATATCGCCCCTTACGTCGATCCGAAGTTTGAGAACAACGTCATTCTCACCCAGACTGAGCGGCTCATGATGTCCAACCGTCCCAAAGACCCCAAGACGGCGCGGAACAAAAACGTGCTGGTGGTGGGCGGTTCAGGCAGCGGCAAGACGAGGTTTTTCATTAAGCCAAATCTCATGCAATTACACAGTTCATACGTTGTCACCGACCCGAAGGGCAGCATCGCCGTGGAGTGCGGAAAGCTCATGCTCCGCAATGGCTATAAGGTGAAGATATTCAATTCCATCAACTTCAAGAAGTCCCACCACTACAACCCCTTTGCGTATATCCACAGCGAGAAGGATATTTTGAAGCTGGTCACGACCCTCATCGCCAACACCAAGGGGGACGGGAAATCCGGGGACGACTTCTGGCAGAAGGCCGAGACGCTGCTCTACACGGCGCTCATCGGCTATATCCACTACGAAGCCCCCGAGGAGGAACAGAACTTCGCCACGCTCATCGAGTTCATCAACGCCATGGAGGTGCGCGAGGACGATGAGACCTTTGAGAACAACGTGGATCTGGCCTTCAAGGAGCTGGCAAGCCGTGAGCCGAATCACTTTGCCGTGCGGCAATATAAAAAATACAAATTAGCCGCGGGCAAAACAGCTAAGTCGATCAATATTTCCTGCGGCGCACGCCTTGCGCCCTTCGATATCCAGGAGCTGCGGGAGATCACCATGTACGACGAGCTGGAGCTGGACACCCTGGGCGACCGGAAAACGGCGCTGTTTCTCATCATGAGCGACACCGACAGCACTTTCAACTTCCTTATCTCCATGATTTACAGCCAGTTATTCAACCTGCTGTGCGAAAAGGCCGACGACGTGTACGGCGGCAGGCTCCCCGTCCATGTGCGCTGCCTCATCGACGAGTGCGCCAACATCGGGCAGATACCGAATCTGGAGAAGCTCATGGCCACCATCCGCAGCCGCGAGATTTCCGCCTGTCTGGTGCTGCAAGCCCAAAGTCAGCTAAAGGCTTTGTACAAGGACAACGCCGACACCATCATCGGCAACTGCGACAGCTCCATCTTTTTAGGCGGCAAGGAGCCCGGTACGCTGAAGGAGCTGAATCAGGCGCTGGGGAAAGAGACCATCGACACCTTCAACACCGGCGAGAGCCGTGGACGGGAGGTGTCCCACAGCCTGAACTATCAGAAGCTGGGCAAAGACCTTGCCACGATAGATGAGCTGGCGGTGCTGGACGGCGGCAAGTGCATCTTGCAGCTTCGGGGCGTGCGCCCCTTCCTCTCGGATAAGTACGACATCACCCGTCACCCCAATTATAAGTATCTGTCGGACGCGAACCCAAGGAACGCCTTTGATATCGAGAAATACCTCTCCACAAGGCTGGTGCCGAAAGCGGATGAGGTCTACGAGGTGTTCGACGCGGGCAGCGTCTGAGCGCACAAGCCCGCCGCCCTCATGCGGCGGCTTTTCATATAGATACAGATGATAAAAGACACTTCCTCGCTTGCAGGGTCGGAACGAATCCATGAACAAAATATTGAAAGGAGAAGCCGGAATCGGGGCTGCATCGCAGCTTTCGTTCCGGCTCCTGCTGTATCCGCGAGATTTCAACACAACCAACACCCAATGATTCCGGCAACACAAATATGGAATTTTTCAACTCTGCTGTCGGCGTTCTCCAGACCCTCGTCATCGCCCTCGGTGCCGGCCTCGGCATCTGGGGAGCCATCAACCTGCTGGAAGGCTACGGAAACGACAACCCCGGCGCAAAATCGCAAGGGATGAAACAGCTAATGGCGGGCGGCGGCGTGGCGCTCATCGGCGTCATTCTCGTCCCCCTGCTCTCCGGCCTGTTCGGTTAATCGCCCGCACGAATCCTTCGCGGCGTCCGCCCCTCGGGGCGGGCGCTGCGGGAAAGGAGGGTAAAGCCCATTGGATTTGATATGGCAGAAATTCACCGAATGGCTGAAGGAGCTGCTGGTCAGCGGCATCATGGACAACGTGAACGGACTGTTTGACAACGTGAACAGCCGCGTGGCGGGCATCGCCGGACAGGTGGGCGCTACGCCCCAGGGCTGGAACAGCGGCGTCTACGGCATGATCCGAACGCTGTCGGACAATGTGATTTTGCCCATCGCGGGCGTGATTCTCGCCTTTGTCATGACGCTGGAGCTGATTCAGCTCATTACGGAAAAGAACAACATGCACGACGTGGACACCTGGATGTTCTTCAAGTGGATATTCAAGACCGCCTGCGCCGTGCTCATCGTCACCAACACATGGAACATCGTCATGGGCGTGTTCGAAGCGGCTCAGAGCGTCGTAAACAGCGCGTCGGGCATCATCATATCGGACACGTCTCTGACGTTCAACGAGCATATCGCGGGATTTGAAGCAGCGCTTGCGGAAATGGAGGTCTGGTCGCTGCTGGGGCTGTGGCTGGAGTCCGTGGTCGTGCATCTTTCCATGTGGGCACTGACCATCTGTATTTTCATCATCTGCTACGGCAGAATGATCGAGATCTACTGCGTGACCTCCATCGCGCCCATCCCCATGGCGACCATGGCCAACCGGGAATGGGGGCAGATGGGCCAGAATTACCTCAGAAGCCTGCTGGCGCTGGGCTTTCAGGGCTTCCTCATCATCGTCTGCGTGGCGATCTACGCGGTGCTGATCCAGAACATCGTGGTGGAGAGCAGCGTCTCGGCGGCCATATGGACGTGCATGGGGTACACGGTGCTGCTGTGCTTCACGCTGTTTAAGACAAGCTCCCTTGCCAGGAGCCTGTTCCATGCCCACTGACGGAGGTGATGAAATTTGGCATACGTTCCCGTACCCAAGGACTTGAACGCGGTGAAAACCAAGGTCATGTTCAATTTAACAAAACGGCAGATTCTGTGCTTCGGCGGCGGCGCGCTCATCGGCGTACCGCTTTTCTTTCTGCTCAAGGGCCATATCGGCAGCAGCGCGGCGGCTCTTTGCATGATGCTGGTCATGCTGCCCTTCTTCCTGCTGGCCATGTATGAAAAGAACGGTCAGCCGCCGGAGAAGCTCATCCGCAACATCGTGCAGGTGTGCTTCCTGCGCCCCAAACAGCGCCCGTACAGGACGAACAATTTCTACGACCTGCTGAACCGGCAGGATATTTTGGATAAGGAGGTCTACGCGATTGTCCACAAACAAAAACCCCGCAAGAAAGCTCACACGAGCCGAGCGAAAGCAGATCGACGCGGCGATTGCAAGAGCCAAGCGTCAGGATAAGCGAAAGAAGTCCGCCCAGGACAGCATCCCCTTTCAGCGGATGTACCCCGACGGCGTGTGCCGTGTGACGGACAATTACTACACGAAAACCGTGCAGTTTCAGGATATCAACTACCAGCTCAACCAGAACGAGGACAAGACCGCGATCTTTGACGGCTGGTGCGACTTCCTCAACTATTTTGATTCCTCCATCCGCTTCCAGCTTTCCTTCATCAACCTCTCCGCCACGCGGGACACCTACGCCCGGCGCATCGCCATCCCCTTGCAGGGCGACTGCTTCGACAAGCTTCGCACCGAGTACACCGGGATGCTGCAAAGCCAGCTTGCACGGGGCAACAACGGGCTGATTAAGACCAAGTACCTGACCTTCGGCGTGGAGGCGGACAGCCTGAAGGCGGCAAAGCCCCGATTGGAGCGCATCGAGACGGATATCCTCAACAACTTCCGCCGTCTGGGCGTGACGGCGGAGAGCCTGAACGGGATGGAGCGCCTGCGCCTGCTGCACGGGATGCTCCACATGGACGAGCCGCAGCCCTTCCGCTTTTCGTGGGACTGGCTGGCTCCCTCCGGGCTGTCGGTGAAGGACTTCATCGCGCCCAGCGCCTTTGAGTTCAAGACCGGCAGCAGCTTCGGCGTGGGCAGCAAGACCGGCTGCGTATCCTTCTTGCAGATTTTAGCCCCCGAACTCAACGACCGGATGCTGGCGGACTTCCTGGATATGGAAAGCTCCCTCATCGTCAGTATGCACATCCAGTCCGTGGATCAGGTAAAGGCCATCAAGACCATCAAGCGCAAGATCACCGATTTGCAGAAGATGACCATTGAGGAGCAGAAAAAGGCGGTGCGCTCCGGCTACGATATGGATATTATCCCCTCCGACCTTGCCACCTACGGCACGGAGGCGAAAAAGCTCTTGCAGGAGCTGCAAAGCCGCAACGAGCGTATGTTCCTTTTGACCTTCCTTGTGGTGAACGTGGCGGACAACAGGCAGCGCCTCGGCAACAACGTCTTTCAGGCGGGCTCCATCGCCCAGAAGTACAACTGCCAGCTCACGCGGCTGGACTTCCAGCAGGAGGAGGGCTTCATGAGCAGCCTCCCCTTGGGGCTGAACCAGATCGAGATCCAGCGGGGGCTCACCACATCCAGCGTGGCGATTTTTGTGCCGTTTACCACCCAGGAGCTGTTTCAGGACGGGAAGGAAGCCCTGTACTGCGGGCTGAACGCCCTTTCCAATAACCTCATCATGGTAGACAGAAAGCTGCTGAAAAACCCGAACGGGCTGATCTTGGGCACGCCCGGAAGCGGCAAGTCCTTCTCCGCCAAGCGGGAGATCGCCAACGTGTTCCTCGTCACGAATGACGATATCATCATCTGCGACCCGGAGGCGGAGTACGGCCCGCTGGTGGAGCACCTGCATGGGCAGGTGGTAAAAATCTCGCCCACCTCCACCGACTACCTGAACCCCATGGATTTGAACCTGAATTACAGCGACGACGAAAACCCGCTGAGCCTGAAATCCGACTTCATCCTCTCCCTGTGCGAGCTGATCGTGGGCGGCAAGGACGGCCTCATGCCGGTGGAAAAGACCATCATCGACCGCTGTGTGCGCTCGGTTTACCGGGAGTACCTGAGCGACCCCCGCCCGGAGAAGATGCCGATTTTAGAGGACTTGTACAACGAGCTTCGCAGGCAGGATGAAAAGGAAGCGCAGTATATCGCCACGGCGCTGGAAATCTACGTCACCGGCTCCCTCAACGTGTTCAACCACCGCAGCAACGTGAATATCGAAAACCGCGTGGTCAGCTTCGATATCAAGGAGCTGGGCAAGCAGTTAAAGAAGATCGGGATGCTGGTGGTGCAGGACGCGGTGTGGAACCGCGTCACGATCAACCGTGAACAGCGCAAGTCCACCCGCTACTATATCGACGAAATGCACCTTCTTCTGAAGGAGGAACAGACCGCCGCGTATACGGTGGAGATATGGAAGCGATTCCGCAAGTGGGGCGGCGTTCCCACGGGCATCACCCAGAACGTCAAAGACCTGCTCTCCAGCCGTGAGGTGGAGAACATCTTTGAAAACTCCGACTATGTGTATATGCTCAACCAGGCTTCCGGCGACCGGCAGATTCTGGCGAAGCAGCTCAACATCTCGCCCCACCAGCTCTCGTATGTGACCCAATCCGCCGAGGGCGAGGGGCTTTTGTTCTACGGCAGCGTGATCCTGCCCTTCGTAGACCGCTTCCCCAAGGATACGGAACTGTACAAAATCATCACGACAAAATTGTCCGACCTCTCCGAACAAACCGGGGAGGAAGAGAAGGACGCAATTACAGTGTAAGGAAGGAGAAAAGAATATGGATAACCACCTTATAATTTTTGAAAGCGCAGATTTTGGTCGGGTACGTTCCGTGCTGAAAGACGGTGCTCCTTGGTTTGTTGCGGTTGATGTGTGCAAAGCTCTCGGATTGAACCAGGTTACGCGCGCAATGTCCAGATTGGACTCGGATGAAGGTGGGTTACTTGAAGTACCCCACCCCCAGAACGCCGATAAGACGATTGAAATAAATGCTGTAAGTGAAGCCGGACTCTATCATTTGATCCTTTGTTCCAAAAAGCCGGAAGCGAGAGCCTTCAAGCGCTGGATCACCCATGAGGTCATTCCCTCCATCCGCAAGCACGGCGCGTATATGACGGACAGCCTGTTGGATGCGCTGGAGGCGCACCCCGAGGCCGTGCCGGAGTACCTGAACCGCCTGCGCAGCGAAAACGCCCGAAACCGGGAGCTGACCCGCCGTCTCCGGCTTGCCCTCCCCAAAGCGGAGTATTACGACGCCTTTGTTGACCCTGCGGACTGCACCAACATCCGCACCACCGCCAAGGAGCTGGGCGTTCCCGAAAAGCAGTTTACCCGGTATCTGGAGGAAAAGAAGTATCTGTTCCGGGACAAGAACCGCAAGCTCTTTCCCCGTGCGGTCAAAAAGAGCGCCGGTCTGTTTCTGGTGAGGGACTTCTACACCGAGCGTGGCAAGCTGGGACACTATACCCTCATCACCCCGGCGGGCAAGCGGCATTTTCTGGAGAGAACGGATGAAATTCTGTTTGAATAACGCTTTTAACCCATCAGCAGTCCCATCAGGAGGTGATGAATATGGCAAAACGCTCGCCAAGGCTGATTTTCACCGAGGAAGAACGCGCCCTGCCGGAGCTGGAACGAGCTGTCCGCAAGGCGGACAGGGCGGCGGTTAAGCTGGAAAAGGCCGAAGCGAAAATTCCCAAGAAAACCGTTAAGGTCAAAAAGCGCGTTGTGGACAGTGAGAGCGGCAAGGTCACGACGCGCCTTTTCTTTGAGGAGGCGGACAAAAAGCGTCCGCCCTCCAAGCTGGCGCACGCCGCAAGGAAAGCGCCGCTGGATACCGTCCGCAGCGCAGTCCACCGCAAGCTCCGGGAGGAGGGCGACGACAACCCCGGCACGGAGGCGGCGAACACCCTGACCGAGACGGCGGAGCGCACCTGGCGCATTGCGGAATCGGCGCACCGCTCCCATGCGGAAAAGCCCTACCGCAAAGCGGACAAGGCGGAAGCCGCCGCAGACAAAGCCAATCTCAAGGCGCTGAACAAACAGTACGAGCAGGAATACGGCAGGGCTTCCAACCCCTATTCCCGCTGGCAGCAGAAGCAGGCCATTAAAAAGGAATACGCCGCCGCAAAAGCGGGGAACGGCGCGAGGAATACCGTCAAAGCGTCCGAGACCACCGCGAAGGCGGCAAAGCGCGCCGCCGAGGGAAGCAAAAAGGCCGGCAGCTTTTTTGTACGGCACAAGAAGGGCTTTCTCATTGCGGGCGGCGTCGCCGCCGTGATATTGCTGCTCATGACCTGCATTTCCTCCTGCTCCACGCTGTTTCAGGGCGGGGCGTCCGGCATTGCGGCCTCCACCTATCCGCTGGAGGATGCGGATATGCTGGCGGCGGAAGCCGCCTACTGCGCCATGGAGGACGAGCTGCGGGAATACCTGAACAGCTACGAAAGCACCCACGATTACGACGAGTACCACTTCGACCTGGACGAGATTGAGCACGACCCCTATGTGCTCATTTCCATGATTACCGCCCTCAAGGGCGGAGAATGGACGATTGACGAAATAGGCGGGGTTCTGGAGACGCTGTTTGAAAAGCCGTATATCTTAACGGAAACCGTCACCACGGAAACCAGATACCGCACCGAAACGCATATCGGCTATTACACCGACGAAAACGGCAATCTGCAAAGCTACGAGTATGAGGTGGAAGTGCCGTACACCTACTATATTTGTACGGTCACGCTTGAAAACTTCAACCTCTCCCATGTGCCGGTGCATATCATGTCCCACGATCAGCTCTCCATGTACGCCGTGTATATGAGCGTGCTGGGCAACCGCCCCGACCTGTTCCCCGGCTCCCCGTATGTGAACCGGTACTACCACACCCAGTATGAGAAGTACGAGATACCCCCGGAGGCGCTGGCGGATGAACAGTTCGCCGCCATCATCAAGGAAGCGGAGAAGTATCTGGGCTACCCCTATATCTGGGGCGGCAGCACGCCGGACACCTCCTTCGACTGCTCCGGCTTCGTTTCGTATGTCTACAACAACTGCGGTCTGCATTGGAACTTCGGCAGGCTGGGCGCGGAGGGGCTGCGGGGCATGTGCGCCTATGTCTCCCCGGAAAGCGCCCGTCCCGGCGACCTGATCTTTTTTGAAAAGACCTACGACACCGCAGGCGCGTCCCATGTGGGCATCTATGTGGGCAATAACAGGATGCTCCACTGCGGCGACCCCATTCACTACGCTTCCATCGACACAAGCTACTGGCGAAGCCATTTTCTCCAGTTTGGCAGATTACCTTAACAACAACCATATCAACGCAAAAAAGGAGGCTGTTATGAACCCGCGACTTGAAAAGCTGCGTCAGGAGCGCGAGAAGCTGGCGGAAAAGCTCGCATCGCTGACCGCACGGCTCAAAGCCTTGGACGAGCAGATTCTGAAGCTGGAAAACACGGATATTGTGGGCATCGTCCGCGAGAACGGGCTGACCATCGAGCAGCTCGCGGCGCTGATGGCGATGCTGGAAAAGCGTCCCACGGCGGCGCTGCCCGACGAATACAGAAAAACGGAGGAATTTGTGGATGAAGAATAAATGGAGATTTTTTGCCGTGATATTGGCCGTCGTGCTCTGCATGACGGTCTTTTCCGTTACGGCCTATGCAGGCGGCGATATGGTCGATTCGACAATGGGCGACCCGACCATGGAAAACCCAACTGCAACCACACAGCCGGAGAATACGAATACCGGTGAGCAGACCCCAAACGGACAGACACTGACCGTGCTTGTGACCGAAAATGCGGATGGGAGCCATACCGTGACCATCGGGGATCGGAGCTGGACGCTTCCCGCCAAACGGGAGCAGGCCGGAAAGGTGGTCAACGTCCGCACCTATTTGAACCTGCGCACCGGCCCCGGCACGGATTACACCTGATCGGGCGTCTGCTCAACGGCGCGGAGGTGAAGGTGCTGGAGGAAAGCAACGGCTGGTACAAGGTGGTCGTGCCGGAGCAGACAGGCTATGTATATGGCAAATACCTTGAGGTCATGAACGCACCGGCAGAAAACAGCGGCAACGATACGGATATGGCGGGACTGCTGGAGATACTGCTGCAATATTACACCGTTGCCGGAGGTTCCGCGCCCCTGACCCCGGACGGCAACCTGACGCTTATGGACGATATCGGCTCCGCTTTCGGCGCAGGCAAGCAGTTCATCACCGTGACGACCAAGGGTGGCAATACCTTTTATCTCATCATCGACCGGGACGATAAGGGCAATGAGAACGTCCATTTCCTGAATCTTGTGGACGAGGCCGACCTGCTGGCTTTGACCAAGGACGGCGAGAGCATCGTCCCCGCCTGCTCCTGCACGGACAAATGCGCCGTGGGTAAAATCAACACGGGCTGCAAGGTGTGCAGAACCAATATGAGCGAGTGCGCGGGTAAGGAGCAAGCCGCAGAAATTACGCCCCAGCCCGCCGAGCCTGCGGAGACCGCGCCCGAAAAGAGTACCGGCGGCGCGGGGCTCATTGTGGTCGTCCTCCTGCTCCTGCTGGGCGGCGGCGGTGCGCTGTACTGGTTCAAGCTCCGCAAGCCCAAGGCCGACACCCGTGGGGCGGACGATCTGGACGATTACGACTACGGCGAGGACGAGGAAGAAGAGGATTACGAGTTTGAAGATGAAAACACTGCTGACAGTGAGGAGGACAAAAACCAATGATGAATACGACCTGTTACCGGCTTGTTGTGTGTGAAAAGCCCTCCGTGGCAAGGAGCATCGCTTCCGTCCTTGGCGCATGCAGGCGCGAGGACGGTTTTCTTTCAGGCGGCGGCTATCTCGTCTCCTGGTGCTTCGGGCATCTTGCGGAGCTTTCAGATGCGGACGCCTACGACGAAAAGTACGGCAAATGGCGAAGGGAGGACTTGCCCATCCTGCCGGATAGCTGGCAGTACACCGTATCAAGGGACAAGCAGAAGCAGATGAACACCCTGCGCACCCTCATGCACCGGGACGATGTGTATGAAGTGGTCAACGCCTGCGACGCCGGGCGCGAGGGCGAGCTGATCTTCCGCACGGCGTATAATCTCAACAACTGCCGCAAGCGCGTAAGGCGGCTCTGGATCTCCTCCATGGAGGATGCGGCGATTCTTCAGGGCTTTGACAATCTCCGCGACGGCGCGGAGTACGACAACCTCTACGCCTCCGCCCTTTGCCGCAGCAAGGCGGACTGGCTGGTGGGCATCAACGCCACACGCCTGTTTTCCGTGATGTACCACCGCACCCTGAACGTGGGGCGAGTGGTATCGCCTACCCTTGCGCTGCTGGTGCAGCGGGAAGCGGAAATAAGCGCCTTTCAGCCGGAGAGCTTTTACACCGTCCATCTGGACTTTGACGGCTTCTCCGCCGCAGGCGGGCGCATGAAGGAGCAGGCTGAGGCGGAGCGGCTTGCCGGGGACTGCAACAGCAAAGCCGCCGCTGTTACCTCCGTCGCGCAGACGGAAAAGACTGAAAAGGCCCCGGCGCTCTATGACCTGACCACGCTCCAGCGGGATGTGAACCGCTTGCTTGGGTACACGGCGCAGCAGACGCTGGATTATCTGCAAAGCCTCTACGAAAAGAAGCTCTGCACCTACCCCCGCACCGACAGCCGCTATCTCACCGACGATATGGAGGGCGGCGTAAACGCGCTGGCGCTGTGCTGCGCTGGCGTCTGCGGCACGGAGCCGCCCGCAGCCGTCTGTTCGGGGCAGGTGTGCAGCAGCAAAAAGGTCAGCGACCACCACGCCGTCGTTCCCACGATGGCAGCGGGTGAAACGGACTTGGAAACCTTGCCCGCAGGCGAACGGGAGCTGCTGCGCCTTGTTTCCCGTCAGGTGCTTATGGCGGTCAGCGCGCCCTTCGTCTATCTGGAGACCGAGGCAAGGCTGGACTGCGGCGGAAATGCCTTTTCCGCCAAGGGAAAAACTGTGGTGCAGCCCGGTTGGAAAGCATATGCGGATGCGGAGCTTACGGACAAGGCCCTCCCGGAGCTTTCCGAGGGACAGTTTCTTCCCGTTTCCTCCTGCGAAGTCAAAGAGGGAAAAACGACCCCGCCAAAGCACTTCACCGAGGATACGCTGCTGTCGGCCATGGAGACGGCGGGCAAGGAGGATATGCCGGAAACTGCGGAGCGGCGCGGGCTGGGAACCCCCGCGACCCGGGCGGCTGTCATTGAAAAGCTGGTGGCCACGGGCTTTGCGGAGCGCAGAAAGGCGAAAAAGGCTGTTCGCCTCGTTCCCACCGAAGCGGGCGTTTCCCTCATTACCGTGCTGCCCGAACAGCTTCAGTCCCCGCTTTTGACCGCCGAATGGGAGCACCGCCTCAAGGAGATCGAATGCGGCGAACTGGGCGCGGACGAGTTCCTTGCCGGCATCTGCGATATGGTCGCAGCGCTGGTTCGGGACGCTGCGCCTGTGGACGGCGCGGAGGTGCTGTTCCCCTCCGGCAGACCCGTTCTGGGCAAATGCCCCCGCTGCGGCGCAGAGGTCACGGAGAGCAAAAACGGCTATTTCTGCGAGAGACGGAGCTGCAAGTTCGGGCTGTGGCGGGACAACCGCTTCCTTGCCGCCAAGAAGATCAGCCTGACGAAGAAGATGGCTTCCTCGCTCCTGACGCAGGGACGCGCCTACGCCAGCGGTATCTACTCCGAGAAAACCGGCAAGACCTACGACGCATTCATCGTGCTGGAGGACGACGGCGCGCGTTCCTCCTATAAGCTGGACTTCACCAAGTGACACTCACAGGCTCCCGCACGGGCGTTTCGTTCCCCTGCGGGAGCCGCTGTTTTTACCGTGATTCAAAGGAGGTATGCATGAAATGGCTGAAAAACAGACAAACAAGGAACGGCTCAAGGACATCACCGACAGCATCGAGACGGGCATAAAGGAGCTGTTTGAGAGCGACAGATACAGGCAGTACCTTGCCACCATGAGCCGCTTTCACAAGTACAGCGTCAACAACACCATGCTCATCTATATGCAGCGCCCCGACGCCACCCATGTGGCCGGCTTCAACAAATGGCGCGATCAGTTCGGAAGGAGCGTTAAGAAGGGCGAAAAGGGCATTAAAATCATCGCCCCCACGCCATTCAAGAAGAAAATCGAGCAGCAGAAGTTAGACCCCGACACCAAGCTCCCCCTGCGGGACGAGAACGGCGATATTATCACGGAGGAAAAGACGGTGCAAATTCCCATGTACAAGCCCGTGGTGGTGTTCGACGTGCAGCAGACCGCAGGCAAGCCCCTGCCGGAGCTGGCGGCGAACCTTACGGGGGACGTGCAGAATTACGAGGTATTCATGGAAGCTCTGCGCCGCAGCGCGCCTGTCCCCATCTTCTTTGAGAAGCTGGCGGAGAATATGGACGGTTACTTCTCCGTGGACAAACAGCGCATCGCTGTCCGCGAAGGCATGAGCGAGGTACAGACGGTCTGCGCCGCCGTCCATGAGATCGCACACTCCAGGCTCCACAATAAGGACGGGATCGGGGAAAAGTATCAGCAGATTGAGCTGTTCGGCAAGCCTGCGCTGTTCTCCAACGGGCGCATCGACCGGGATAAGCTGCCGGAGGGGCTGTACTGCTATGACCTGCGCGGCTCAGATTACGATCCGGGTGTGCCGGTAACGCTTGAAAGCCATGTCACCGTCAATCACGCCGCCTCTGTCATCACAGCAGCGCCCATTGAGCTGCCGGAGCAGGGCTTTCTGTATCTGGGCGAGGACGGGCTGAACTTCATGGGCGGCGAGCAGACCGTGAAGGAGTTTTGGCACGCACAGTACCCGGAAAAGGCAAAGCTCTCCCGCGCCGCCGAGGAGATTCAGGCGGAGAGCATCTCCTTCGCCGTCTGCGCCTATTACGGCATTGAGACAGGCGAAAACAGCTTCGGGTATCTGGCGACTTGGGCAAAGGACAGGGAGCTGACCGCGCTTCGCGCATCGCTGGAAACCATCAACCGAACCTCATCCTCCCTGATTACGGATATCGACCGCCATTACGCAGAAATATGCAAGGAGCGCGGACTGGATAAGGAGACGGAGAGCCTTGCCGCCCAGCCGGTGCAGGAGATCGCCGTGCAGGAGCCGGAGCCGGTCACAGCGCCGGACAACAGCTGCGTCCCCGACCCTGCGATTTCTGTTGAGAGCATGAATGCCTACGGCTACACCGATTCCAATATGCTGCCGCTGACAAAGGAGCGTGCGCTGGAGCTCATGGAACGGGATGTAAGCGTGTATATGCTTCACACCGATAACACCGAGGCCATGGCCTTCGATGCAGAGGAAGTCCGCAGCTTTGACGGTATCTTCGGCGTGGAAGCCTCCGAATGGGAGACGGTCAAAGACCGCTTCGCACCGCCGGACTATGAAAAAACATTCCTCGATAATCCCGCCGACAGCTTTATAATCTATCAGCTTCGGGATAATGATAATACGGCGCAGCTCCGCTTTATGAACGCCGAGTATCTGGAGAAGAAGGGACTTTCCATTGAAAAAGGAAATTACGCCTCCGTCTATGCGGGAAACCTTGACCACAGGGGCGATACGCAGGACAGGTTGGACGTGCTGTATGAGACCTTCAACCTCCGCCGCCCGGAGGATTTTCGCGGCCACAGCCTGTCCGTCAGCGACATCGTGGCGCTGAAGCAGAACGGCGTGGTATCCTGTCATTACGTTGATTCCCGGGGCTTCAAGGCGCTGCCCGACTTCCTCAAGCCGGAAAACTATCTCAAAAACGCGGAGATGGCCATGGAGGACGATTACGGCATGATCGACGGCGTTATCAACAACGGGCCGAAGCAGACCGTGGCAGAGCTGGAGGAACAGGCAAAGTCCGGCAAGCCCATCTCCCTCATGGAGCTGGCGCAGGCGGCGCGCCGGGAACAGGCGCAGGCGGCACGGCAGGAGAAGAAGCCCTCCGTGCTGGCAAAGCTCTGTCCTCCCGTCAACGAGCCGAAAAAGACAGCGCGTTCAAAGCGCGCGGAAAGAGAGCTGCTATGATGACTTTTACCAACGATGAAATGAACCTCATGTGCATCTACCAAAGCGACAGCCGCAGCGGGCTGATTGCCGCCCTCACCGAAATGCGCGGATACCTGGACGAGGACGAAGCCGAGCTGCGAGCGCTGACCGACAGCACCCTGCAAAAGCTGGGCAAAATCACCGATGAGGACTTCGCGGAGCTGGAGCTGGTGCCTGACTTCGACACGGACGAATAAGGCGGATGCGGCGGGAGCGGCTTTCGGGTCGCTCCCGTTTAATCTCCACATTTCTATTGAAGAAAAGTGCGGGTACACGCAAAAATTTTCAATAGGAATCCTGTGCATCTATCACTTGGGGCGCAACCGTCCGAAGTTATAGGTGAAATAGTTGAGACTATCACACAGGAAAAAGTGTCAATACGGAGGCGTATTCTCCCCGGAAAACGCACAGAATGAGCAGGAAAGAATCCGCACTATTTTTTGAAATCACTTGATTTTCACCTGATAGTTGCGTATAATAAGACTGCGAGGTGAAAATATGATAAAGACAACAGCAATGCTACTGGAGGAACTGCGGGAATACGGTTCTCCGAAGTCAAAGCTCGCGCGTATGGCGGAGCGGGGCGAATGCTTTCCCATTACAAGGGGACTATATGAAACTGACCGGAACGCTCCTGCGTACCTGCTTGCGGGCAGTATTTACGGGCCTTCATACATTTCCTTTGAATATGCCCTCAGCCGCTACGGGCTGATTCCCGAAGCGGTATATGCCGTTACCTGCGCCACCTTTGAAAAGAAAAAGAAAAAGAAGTACGAAACGCCCTTCGGAACCTTCACCTATCGGGATGTGCCGTCCGAGGCGTTCCCACTGGGGATTCGGCTCGTGCAGGAGGGCGATTATTTCTATCGGATCGCAGAGCCGGAAAAGGCTCTGTGCGACCAGCTCTATACTATGCCGCCCGTGCCGAACACACAGGAGCTTTTCCGGCTGCTGACGGAGGATTTGCGGATTGAGGAATCGGAGATTGGGAAGCTGGACAGAAATAAGGTTTGCAAATACAGCGGAGCGTATCATTCCACGAACGTAAAGAAGCTCTGCTCGCTTTTAAGGAGGCTTTGACATGAACAGCGCCATTGAACAGATGCTGAAAAGCTACCATGTAAAGAATATCTACGACAGAAAGAACGCAATGAAGGAAATCATGCAGGAAATTGTGCTCTGCGGCTTGTCCCGTGCGGGCTTCTTCAAAAAAGCGGCGTTCTACGGCGGAACCGCCCTGCGAATTTTCTACGGTCTCGACCGCTTCTCCGAGGATCTGGATTTTTCGCTGGAAGCGGAGGATTTGGACTTTGACCTGACCGCCTACTTTCCCGTGCTGGAGAAGGAAGTAAAAGCCTTTGGGCTGAATGTGGAGATTCAGGAAAAGGAAAAGACAAAAGAAAGCACCATCCGCTCCGCCTTCCTGAAGGGGAACACAAAGGAACATCTCCTGCTGTTCTACGCGGATGAAAAGGTGGCGGGAAGCGTAGCGAAGAATGAAGCGGTCAAGATTAAGTTCGAGGTGGACGTTAACCCGCCCGCCTTCGCCGCATTCGAGCACAAATACCGGCTGCTGCCCGTGCCGTATGAGGTGAAAATGTATGATATGCCCTCCCTGTTCGCAGGAAAAATCCATGCGGTCATCTGCCGTGCGTGGCAAAGCCGCATCAAGGGCAGGGATCTTTACGACTATGTATTCTATCTTTCAAGGGGTGCGGCCGTCAATCAAAAACACCTTCGGGCACGATTGATTGATTCCGGATATATTTCTGCCGATGCGGACTGTTCCTTGCCGGAAATCAAAGCGATGCTGGCGGAACGCTTCGACAGTATCGATTACGCACAGGCAAGGCAGGATGTGGAGCCGTTCATTCACGATTCCTCCGTGCTGAATATCTGGAGCGCAGACTTTTTCAAACAAATCACGGAGGGACTGACTGCGGTATAGTCCCCGACTGAAAACCGAATACCGCCCCTTACATAGAGCGTCCGTTCCGGGCGCTCTAAATTTATGCCATGAAGGAGGAGCAATATGCCGAGCAAGCTACAAACGTATATGCAGATGGCGGACGAGGCGCAGCGGCAGATCACCGGCAGCTACCGGGGCTGGACGGGCTTTCTCACCACCGCCGCAAGGCTGTACAAATACCCCTACGCCGAGCAGGTCATGATCCACGCCCAGCGTCCGGACGCCACCGCCTGCGCGGAGTACGACTTCTGGAACGAAAAGATGGGCCGGTATGTCCGCAGGGGCTCCAAGGGCATCGCCCTCATCGACAGCAGCGGCGAAAGGCCGAGGCTTCGGTATGTGTTCGACGTGTCGGACACGGGCGGCAGAGAATTTCCAAAGAGCCGCTACCTGTGGGAATACCGGGAGGAACACGCGAACGCGGTAAGCGTCATGCTGGAAAGCCGCTACGGTGTGGACGGAAAAGGAGGGTTCCCTGACCAGCTTGAGCGCATCGCGTCTCAGCTTGCGGAGGAATACTGGCGGGACTATAAGCGGGATATCCTCGCCATCGTTGACGATTCCTTTCTTTACGGGTATGATGAATTTAACGTAGGAGCGGCCTTCCAAAGCGCCGCCGCCGTCAGCATCGCCTACTCGCTCATGTCCCGCTGCGGGCTTGAAGCGGACGACCGCTTCGAGCATGAGGATTTCCTGAGCATCTTCGATTTCAACACCCCGGAAGCCGCCGCCGAGCTGGGCACGGCGGTGAGCAGGATCAACGGAGAGGTGCTGCGGCAGATCGAAGTCACCATCAAGAATTACGAGCGCGAGAAACTCGCGGAAAGGAGCCATAGCCATGACAGAGCTGACCTACACCAAGAACGGGGACTACCTGATTCCCGACCTGACGCTGAGCGAGACGCCGGAGGACGCGAGACCCCTGGGCAAGTACGGGAGACTGCGCAGGAGCTATCTTCAGGAGCACAGACCGGGGCTGTACAGCCGTCTGGTGCTGTCGGAGAAGCTGTTCCCGCACCTGCGGGAGATCGACGAGACGGCGAATCGGAGATTGGAGCAGATGATGCCGGAGCTGATGAAGTCGGCGGGCGTGACGGAGGAGCTGAAAGCCCGCGACCAGATGAAATGGGTGGGGCTGATGAACAGCCTGAAAGCGCAGGCGGAGGAGATCATCCTCAGCGAGCTGGTGTACAACTGACCAATGACGCGCCGGAAGCGGAACCGGCGCAGCCTCCGATACCGCAGGCATATCAACTGAGCCTGTTCCCCACGGAGGATGAGCAAATCGCATATATCGCAGAAGCGGAGAGCTACGCGCCCTCCGCTTTTTCCATGTCCATCCCGCAGGCGGATATCGACCACATTCTGCGCATGGAGGGCAACGCCGACTATGCCCGCATGAAGATCGCCACGGAGTTCTCCAAGGGCAAGAGCGTGGAAGAAATCGCGGCGTTTCTTCAAAGCAGCTTCCACGGCGGCAACGGCGTCGTCACCGAGAACGGCAGATATTCCGCCTGGTACGCCGAGGACGGCATCCACATCGCCAATGGGGACGCGGCAAGACACCTGGCCTCTGCAAAGGTCGTAAGCTGGCAGGAGGCGGCGGAGCGCATCGGACAGCTTTTGGAGCAGGGCGAATACGCCGCCAATGTGGAGCTTGCGGAAGCGCCGGGGCATGAGCGCGCGGAGCTGGCGCAGGCCGTATGGTATCTACGGCAGGATTTAAGTGAAAAGGCACGGGCGCAGGGCTATCTCTCCTGCCTGTCGGATATGCGGGGCGGCGGCTTCCCGAAGGAAACGGCACGGCTTGCCGAGCGGCTGACGGAACCGGCTTTCCGTGAGGTTCTTCTGGAAGATTTTATGCAGTTCCAGACCGACTACCGGGAGGACAGGAGCCTGCTGCGCTTCCATTTTCACAAGCCCCATCAAATCTGGCAGGGCTTGCAGGAGCTGAATCTGCCGCGTAAAGAGTACAGTACGGAAATGACGGAGCTTCCTACCGTGCAGCGGTTCATTACGGAGGACGAGATCGCCGCGACCCTGACCCGCGGCAGCAATATTGAAGGGAGCAAGGGGCGTATCTACGCCTATTTCAAAGAGAAACACAGCCCCAGGGAGCAGGCGGATTTCCTGAAAGATGAATACGGCATTGGGGGACGCTCCC
>OOCX01000654.1_pt1 | contig 25930 bp, 22 predicted proteins | sample 1671231 | NCBI WGS metagenome assembly OOCX01 (sample SAMN06348135, study PRJEB24527) | human gut metagenome | biome: human gut; feature: ankylosing spondylitis patient; material: feces | host: Homo sapiens | place: China | collected 2015-10 | reverse complement strand
TGCGACCCTGTCGCGGGCCTTGTCGAGGTCCCGTGCGTCAAGCGCAACGTCATCGGCGCGGTGAACGCGATCTCCGCGGCGGATATGGCGCTCGCGGGCATCGAGAGCCGCATCCCCGTCGACGAGGTCATCGACGCGATGGGCGAGGTCGGACGGCGCATGCCGGTCGAGTTCCGCGAGACGGCGCTCGGTGGTCTTGCCGCCACGCCGACCGGCAAGGCGGTCAAGGAGCGCATGCCGCACGGCGCGCAGTAAAAGTACGCAATAAAGTGAGAAAAATGACTTCCGTTCAGGGAAAACCTGAACGGAAGTTATTTTTTATAAACCGCACAGAGATACGGGTTGTTCCGGATTTATTGATGGGCATAAAATTATGAAGCTTATATAGATAATCAATCGATGATTTTGAAGCAATTTGTTGAAAATGCCTTAAAAGATACGGTATAATCGCCGTCAGGATTAGATAGGAGGGCAACCATGAAACCTGACACAGAAAAGGTCCTGAGCATTCTTGCCTCGCATGAGAATGACCCATCGAATCTCATCGCGATTTTGCAGGATGTTCAGGCGGAGTACAACTATTTAAGCGAAGCAAACCTGACGCTCATCGCCGATACGCTCGGATTAAGCGTGTCGAAGGTGTACAGCGTGGCGACGTTCTACGAGAACTTCTCGCTCGAAGCCAAGGGGAAGCACATTGTCAAGGTCTGCGCGGGCACGGCGTGCCACGTGCGGAAGTCCGGGCCGATTTACGATGCGATCTATGAGTATCTGGGTCTGCACGGAAAGAAAAAGACCTCGGACGACGGCCTCTTCACGCTCGAAACGGTCGCGTGTCTCGGCGCTTGCGGTTTGGCGCCGGTCATGACCGTGGATGGCGAGGTGCATGCCAAGATGGACCCCGAGCGTGCCATTGAGCTGCTCGAGACCATCCGCAAAGAGGAGGTGCGAGCGTGAGCAAGCTGACAAGAGAAGAATTCCGCGCCCTGCGCACAAGAGCGGAGCACGACCTCGCGCAGAGCCGCGAGGTGCCGTCCATTCTCATCTGCGCGGGCACGGGCTGTATCGCCGGCGGCGCGATGAAGATTTACGACAACTTCAAATCCGAGTGCGAGGCGCGCGGGCTGAAGGTCTACGTCGGCTTGAAGCACGACTCGGACGAGGAAAAGAGCCTGCACGTCAAAATGAGCGGCTGCCACGGCTTTTGCGAGATGGGCCCGCTCGTGCACATCGAGCCGATGGGTGTGATGTACATTCACGTCAAGCCCGAGGACTGCCACGAGATCTTAGAGAAGACCGTACTCGGCGGCGAGGTCATCGACCGTCTGGTCTACCATCTCGACGGCACGGCATACCCGAAGCAGGAGGATATCCCGTTCTATAAAAAGCAGCACCGTGTGGTGCTGGAAAACTGCGGCACGGCGGACGCCGAGGACATCGAAGAGTACATCGCCAAGGGCGGTTACAGCGCATTTGAAAAGGCGCTGTTCGAGATGACGGACGAGCAGATCTGCCGCAATATTCTCGATTCCGGCCTGCGCGGCCGCGGCGGCGGCGGATTCCCCGCCGGACGCAAGTGGGATGGCGCGCGCAAACAGAAGAGCGCGAAAAAATACATCGTCTGCAACGGCGACGAGGGCGACCCCGGCGCGTTCATGGACCGCAGCGTGATGGAGGGCAACCCCCACAGCGTGCTCGAGGGCATGATGATCGCGGGTCTCGCCGTCGGCAGCGACGAGGGCTATATCTATGTGCGCGCGGAGTATCCGCTGGCGGTGAACCGCCTGAAAACGGCCATCGCTCGCGCCGAGGAGATGGGCCTTCTCGGAACGAACATCCTTGGCAGCGATTTCAATTTCCGTATCCACGTCAACAAGGGCGCGGGCGCGTTCGTCTGCGGTGAGGGCAGCGCCCTGACCGCGTCGATCGAGGGAAACCGCGGCATGCCGCGCGTCAAACCTCCGCGCACCATCGAGCATGGCCTGTGGGCAGAGCCCACGGTGCTCAACAACGTTGAGACGTTTGCCAACGTCCCGCTCATCATCAAAAACGGCGTGGAGTGGTACCATAGCATCGGCACGGAGAAGAGCCCCGGCACGAAGGCCTTCGCCCTGACGGGCAATGTGGTCAACACGGGCCTTATCGAAGTGCCGATGGGCACGACCATTCGTGAAGTCGTTTTCGACATCGGCGGCGGCATTCCCGACGGCAAGAAGTTCAAGGCCGTGCAGATCGGCGGCCCTTCCGGCGGCGCGACCACGGCGAGCGACGAGCATCTTGACCTGCCGCTCGACTTCGACTCGCTCAAGAGCATTGGCGCCATGATCGGCTCGGGCGGCCTCGTCGTCATGGATGAGGACACCTGCATGGTCGAGACCGCGCGCTTTTTCATGCGCTTTACGCAGAACGAAAGCTGCGGCAAATGCGTTCCCTGCCGCGAGGGTACAAAGCGCATGCTGGAGATTTTGGACCGCATCATCGCAAACGAAGGAAGCCTTGAGGACCTTGACCTTTTGCAGGAGCTCTCCAAGACCATTTCGGAAACGGCGCTGTGCGGCCTCGGCCAGAGCGCGTGCAAGCCCGTACAGAGCACGCTGCGCCACTTCCGCCAGGACTATCTGCGCCATGTGGTCGACCACCACTGCCCGATCTGCAACGGCCGCAAGCGCCGCCTTGTCATCAAGCCCGAGCTGTGCAAGGGCTGCGGCAAGTGCAAGCGCAACTGCCCGATGGAGGCCATTTCCGGTGAGATCCGCATGCCGCATACGATCGACAACGACAAGTGCATCCACTGCGGCGCATGCTGGGGCGCGTGTCCGTTCGGCGCGATCGACGCCATTGAAGAGGAGGGCTGAGACATGGCAAAAGGTATGATGATCGTTGACGGTCAGCGCGTCAACTTCGATGGGGAAAAGAACGTGCTCTCCGTCATTCGTAAGGCCGGTATTGAAATGCCGACGTTCTGCTATTACTCCGACCTCTCCGTTTACGGCGCGTGCCGCATGTGCGTGGTGGAGGATGAAAAGACCGGCAAGATCGACGCGAGCTGCTCGATGGAGCCGCGCGACGGCATGCGCATCAGCACGAACAGCGCGCGGCTTCTCAAGCACCGGCGCGTTATTCTGGAGCTGCTGCTCGCCTCGCACAACTGCAACTGCACCACCTGCGAAAAGAGCGGCCACTGCCGCTTGCAGGAGCTTGCCCAGCAGTTCGGCGTGCGAAAAATCCGTTTTCCCGATACGCGCGAGCACTACGAGATCGACAGCTCGTCGCCTGCGGTGCTGCGCGACCCGAACAAGTGCATCCTCTGCGGCGACTGTGTGCGCGTGTGCGAGGAGATGCAGGGCATGGGCATTTTGAACTTTGCCTACCGCGGCAGCAATTTACAGGTTATGCCCGCGTTCGACCGCAAGCTCGCCGAGACGAAGTGCGTGAGCTGCGGCCAGTGCGCGGCGGTGTGCACCACCGGCGCCATCACGGTGAAAAACCAGATCGGCGAGGCGTGGCGTGCCATCCACGACCCCAGCAAGCGCGTCGTCATTCAGATCGCGCCCGCCGTGCGCGTGGCCGTGGGCGAGGCATTCGGCTTCCCCGCGGGCGAAAACGTGCTCGACAAGCTCGTCACGGCGCTCAAGCTCATGGGCGTGGACGAGGTGTATGACACGACGTTCGGCGCGGACTTTACGACGATCGCCGAATCCGAAGAATTCCTCGGGCGCCTGAAAAACGGCGGTCCGTTCCCGATGTTCACCTCCTGCTGCCCGGCGTGGGTGAAGTATCTCGAAAACGAGAACCCCAAGTATTTGAAGAACATTTCTACCTGTAAGTCGCCGATGGAGATGGTGGGTGCGATCTTCCGCGACAAGTACGCTGCGAAGGACGCAGCCGACGGCCGCACGACCTATCACATCGCCATCATGCCCTGCACGGCAAAAAAGATGGAAGCAGCGCGCCCTGAGTTCATCCACGACGGACGGCCTGATGTTGACCTTGTGCTCACCACGCGCGAGGTGATCGATATGATGCAGGAGACCGGCATTCAGCTCTCCGAGCTGGAGTTGGAGTCCCCCGATATGCCCTTTGGCCTCGGCTCCGGCGCCGCGATCATTTACGGCACGAGCGGCGGCGTTGCCGAAGCGGTCGTGCGCCACTGCCTGCCCGATAAGAGCAAAAACGCCCTGCGCGAGATCAGCATCCTCGGCCTGCGCGGTGACGCGCCGATCAAGGAGGCGAGCGTGACGATCGGCGACACCGAGCTCAAGCTCGCGGTCGTCAACGGCCTTGCCAACGCAAAAAAGCTCTTAAAGGAAATCGACGAGGGCAAGAAGTTCTATCACCTTATCGAGGTGATGACCTGCCAGGGTGGCTGCGTCGGCGGTGCGGGCCAGCCCTACGGCCTCAAGAAGAGCAAGGAAAAGCGCGGCGACGGCCTGCACCTTTCCGACAACGCGGCAATGTTCAAGCGCGCGGAGCGAAACCCCGTGGTCGCCCAGATGATGGCGGAATACGGGGAAGAGCGGTGCCATGAGCTACTGCACGTGACTTACACAAACAAGTGACATAAGTCACTTGTTTGTGTAAAAGATTCACTGCGTTCTGTGCCTCGCCCTTGGCTCGACACTCACTCCGTGCAAAGTGTATTTACTGACGCACATGTCGTCAGTAAATACGGATTAGAAAATGTTTCGCGTCTACGGACGCGAAAATGAGATGTGGAAAAGATGCGAGTGAAATAACAAAAAGGAGTTGAATGCCTTGGCATTCAGCTCCTTTTTGCTTGCGTTCCGTTTGGATCAGTCGAATTCCAGCGCGGTGGCGCGCAGCTCGCTCACTTCGCCGACGATGGCGCTCCAGGGGGCGAAGGTCTGGAGCTCGCGGAGAAGCGGCTCTGCATCCTCGCGCGGGAGCGCGACGAGAAGGCCGCCCGAGGTCTGCGGGTCGGCGGCGAGGTCGAGGAAGACCTGCTGCGCCGTGGGCAGCACCGTGAGATGCGGCTTCACATAGTCCATGTTGCGGTAAGCACCCGCGGGGATGATGCCCATCTCAGCCATATCGCGCGCCTCGTCCATCAGGGGAAGCGCCGCGCTGTGCAGGCGGATGGTGACGCCGCTGCCGCTCGCCATCTCGTAGCCGTGGCCGAGCAGGCCGAAGCCCGTCACGTCGGTGCAGGCGTGGACATTTTTGGCGCTTCGCACGGCGTTGCCTGCCTTTTTGTTGAGCGTCGCCATGTGGGCATAAACCGCGTCGCGGGCGGCGGGGGAGATGAGGTCTGCTTTGATGGCGGTCGTGAGCACGCCGCTGCCGAGCGGCTTGGTGAGCACCAGCACATCGCCCGGCTGCGCGCCGACATTTTTGAGGATGCGGTCGGGATGGACGAATCCCGTGACGCACAGGCCGTACTTTGGCTCGTTATCCTGAATGGTGTGGCCGCCCGCGATGACGCATCCGGCCTCGACGGCTTTGGCATGGCCACCCTCCAAAATGGCGCGAATGTCCTCTTTCGGCAGGCAATTCGGCACACACAGGAGGTTCATTGCCACTCTTGGCTCGCCGCCCATGGCGTACACGTCGCTCAGCGCGTTCGCCGCGGCAATCTGACCGAAGAGATACGGATCGTCCACAATGGGGGTGAAGAAGTCGACCGTCTCAATGACGGCGACCTCGTCGGAGACGCGGTACACGGCGGCGTCGTCGCTGCTGTCGTAGCCGACTAAAAGCGCGGGGTTCGACACATTCGGCAAGTCAGCAAGAATTTCTGTCAGGGCACCCGGCCCCAGCTTGGCGGCTCAACCCGCCGCCTTTGTCATCTGCGTGAGACGCAGCTTGTCGTTCATGGCGCGCACCTCCTCCTTGAAAAACTGCTTTTATTGTAGAGAAGCGAAACGCCTTTGTCAACTCCTCCGTGTTTTCGCCGTCAGCGCGGGAAGAGGGTGTGGAGCAGATCGAGAAAGCTCTCCCAAAGGTCCGTCGGGCGTCCGTCGGAGAGAGTCACATCGCCGGAAAGACTGTCGCAGAGGACAAAATAGCGCTCGGCGGAGGAAAGATTCGTGAATTCGCAGCGCGCGGTGCGTCCGTCGACCTCGTAGAACATGGCCGGGTAGGGATTTGTGACATCGGTGATGTTCCAGAGCGTGATCGTGCCGTTCTGCGGCGTATCCGCGCGGAAGGTGACGGCGATGCGCGTGCTGTTCGTAAAAAGACGGCGGCCGTCGCAGCTGTCGGCAAAGGTTTGTACCTCTCCGGCGGCAAGGTTGCAGACGCTCTCCTCAACCACGGGGATGTGGGGGTGCTGTGCGCGGACAAGGTTCATCCACGCGGCGACGGTGAGCGAGAGCAATACGATCAGGACGATGACGCCGACAGTCAGGAGTGTGCCGCGTTTCTGGCGACGGTGTTTGACCTTTTGCGCATAGTCGGCGACGGCGGGCGGGTCAATGGCCTGCGCGGCGGGGAGAAACTGCTCGCTTTTCATCCGCGCGAGCGTTTCGCGGCAGCGGGGGCAGGTTTTGAGATGATCGTCCACGAGAGCGCGGCTCGCGTCCGAGCAGCTTTCGTCGGCGTAGAGCGGTAGCAGGTCGCCGATGACGCGGCAGTCAATGTTCATGGTGTTCCTCCATATCTTCGATCAGCTTGTCCTTGGCGCGGTAAAATGTGACCTTTGCCCAGGACTCGGATTTGCCGAATAGGTCGGCAATGTCGCGAAAGTGCAGCTCGCCGAGCACGCGCAGCGTGAAGACCTCGCGGTACGGCTCTTTGAGCCGGTGCAGGGAGGCGTGGATGCGCATGGCCTGTTCTTTGTCGGCCAGCAGCTCAAAAATGTCGTCAGGCGCGGCGAGCTCGTGCGTTTCCTCGAAGGGGACGGCGCGCCTTTGGCGGCGGAGCTCCTTCGTGAGGGCGTTTTTCGCGATCTGGCAGAGCCATGATTCGACGCGGCAGTCGCCGCGGAACGTGCCGATGTGCAGATACGCCTGATAGAACGTCTCCGCCGTCAGCTCGTCGGCGAGGGAGGCGTCCTTGCAGAGCGAGAGCAGGAAGCGGTAGACAACGGGTGTGCAGCGCCGGCAGATCTCGTCAAATTCGTCCATGCAGGGCCTCCTTTCCGCTTCTTTCTGCCTGTTAGAGCGCGGAGCGCGCAGAAAGATACAAGCTTTTTCTCATTTTATCAATTTGCTGCAAACGGCGCAAGGCGGAGACTACCATCGAAAAAATCAATGATAACAGCACGGTAAAACGGGAAAAACCATGAAAGAAATTCGCGGCGGGAGAAAAAAGTTGTGTCACTTCGCGCGGAATCTGTTATAGTTAGAAAGAAATAACGGGTGCAAACCCATCAAAGGAGCGATAGAAATGACGATCAAAGTCAATGCCATGGGCGACGCCTGCCCCATCCCTGTTGTGAAGACGCAGAAGGCGATGCAGGAGCTCGGCGGCACCGGAACGGTCGAAACGCTGGTCGACAACGAGACTGCGGTGCAGAACCTCGGCAAGCTGGCCGCAAGCAAGGGCTGCACGTCCAAAACCGAAAAGCTCGGCGAAAACGAGTACCGCGTGACCATCACCGTGGGGGAAAACGCCAAGGTGGAGGAGCAGAGCGGCGAGTGCTACACCTGCGGCAAGCCGAAGACGGTCGTGGTGCTGTCGTCTGACAAGATGGGCAGCGGCAATGACGAGCTCGGCGGCGCGCTGATGAAGGCGTTCGTCTTCGCCCTGAGCCAGCAGGAGACCCTGCCCGACACCATCCTCTGCTACAACGGCGGCGTGAAGCTGACGTGCGAGGGCTCGGAGTCTCTCGAAGACCTCAAGGGCATGGCCGCGCGCGGTGTGGAGATCATGAGCTGCGGCACGTGCCTCAACTTCTACGACCTCAAGGAAAAGCTCGCCGTCGGCGAGGTGACGAACATGTACGTCATCGTCGAAAAGATGAGCGGCGCGGACCGCGTCGTCCGTCCGTAAGATGATCTATCTTGACAACGCGGCGACGACGCTGCGAAAGCCGCCGCAGGTCATCGACGCGGTGGTCGCGGCGATGAACAGCTTCGGCAACAGCGCGCGCGGCACGCACGAGGAGGCGCTTGCCGCCTCGCGCGTGATCTACGACACGCGCTGCAAGCTCGCCGCGCTCTTTGGCTGCAAGCGGCCCGACCACATCGCGTTCACCTGTAACTCGACCGAGGCGCTGAACATCGCCATCCATGGCTGCATCCACGCGGGCGAGCATGTGATCTCGACCGACCTTGAGCACAACTCTGTCCTGCGCCCGCTTTACCGGCTGGAACGGGAAAACAATGTCAAGTTGAGCTTTGTTCCCGCAGACCGGCAGGGGAACATCGACTACGCCGATTTTGAACGGCTGCTGCGTCCCGATACCCGCGCCGTCGTCTGCACGCATGCCTCGAACCTGACGGGCAACACGCTGGATCTGGCGTGCATCGGCGCATTTGCGCACGAACACGACCTTTTGTTCATCGTGGACGCTTCGCAGAGCGCGGGCGTGCTGCCCATCGACATGGAGCAGATGCACATCGACGTGCTGTGCTTCACGGGGCACAAATCGCTCATGGGCTCGCAGGGCACGGGCGGACTGTGCGTGCGCGAGGGTGTGGACATCAACCCCTGGAAGGTCGGCGGCACGGGTGTGCAGACCTATCTGCACGAACAGCCTGAGCAGATGCCGACGCGGCTCGAAGCGGGCACGCTCAACGGCCACGGCATCGCGGGACTGAATGCCGCGCTCGACTTTTTGCAGGAGACCGGCGTTGAGGCCATCCACGCGCATGAAATGGCGCTGCTGCACCGCTTTGTCGCGGGCGTCAAGAAAATTCCGAGTGTGACGCTCTACGGCGATTTTGACCATGAGCGCACGGCGGTCGCCGCGCTCAACATCGGCGACATGGACTCGGGCGAGGTATCGGACATCCTGTCCGAGGACTACGGCATCGCGACCCGCCCGGGCGCGCACTGCGCGCCGCGCCTGCACGAGGCGCTCGGAACTGAGGAGCAGGGCGCGGTGCGCTTCAGCTTCGGCTGGTACAATACGGAAGAGGAAGCGGACGCTGCGGTCAACGCACTCCGCGAGATCGCAACATGAGAGAGAAAAAGCTATGGCTCGTCATCACCTTCCACACGACGGCCGCGGCCATCGCGATGGAAAAGCTCTGCCGGGCGAAGGGCCTGCCCGGGCGGCTCATCCCCATCCCGCGTGAGCTGACGGCGGACTGCGGTATGTCGTGGCGCGCGGAGGTCCAGGACCGCGCCGCGCTCGCCGCGCTGACCAAAGCAGAAGGACTGGAGACTGATGACTTTTATGAGCTGCTGCTGTGAAGAGCATGAAAAAAGAGACGCCCAGAGCGTCTCTTTTTATTCCTTCAGCAGCTTCATCCGCTCGCGCCAGTCGGGCATGTAGCGCTCGATGAGCGCGTAGAACGCGGGGGAGTGGTCGTGGTGACGGATGTGCGCGAGCTCGTGGACGACGACATAGTCAATGGCCTCGGGTGGGTACTGCATCAGCCGCCAGGAAAAGCAGATGCTGTTTTTCCCGCTGCACGAGCCAAAGCGCGTGCGCGCGGACGTGATCTTGAGGCTCGTCGGCGTGAGGCCCATGATGCCGCTCCAATAGTCAACGCGCATGGGGAGGTATTCCCTTGCCTGTGCGAGGAGCGCCTTGCGCTCCTCGTCCGTCGGTTCGGGATGAGCGAGGCGGCGGTTTTGCTGTTTTTCGCGGGCGCGGGCAAGCCAGCCCTCGTGCTCGGCGACGAAGCGGTCGATGAACTCTTTTTTGACGCCGTAGGGCGCGCGGACGACGGCACGGCCGTCACGGTCCAATTGCAGGGACATCGTGCGCCGCTTGGCACGGATGAGCGTATAGTCCGTCATTCGCCGATATAGGTGAAGCGGCGGAACGTCTTGCCGTCGCGCTCGACAGTCTCGTTCCACATGCTCACGGGCCGCACCCAGAGGCTAAAGTCGCCGTACAGCGCGCGATAGACGACGAGCTCCTCCTCCGTCTCTGAATGACGTGCGACGCCGAGGACCTCATATTCTTTGCCCTTGAAGTGGCGGTAGCGCCCGGGCTTGATGCTTTCCATGAATGATGCCTCCTGCAAAGGATTTGGATAGAGTATAGCACGAAGAAGCGAAAAAAGGAAGCGGCGCGTGCCGCTTCCTTTTTGATTTAATTTTGAAATTTGCTTCTTAGTAGCTGCCGAGGTCGGCGGACTTGTCGCCCGTGACGCTGACGCCGAACTCGTAGTCGTTGCCGGGGAGGATGGCGTTCAGGATGACGCCGCACAGGGCCGCGATGGCGAGGCCGGAGAGGGTGACGGCCGCGCCGCCGACAGTGAAGGTGATGCCGCCGACCGAGCTGAAGCCGAGGCCGCTGACGAACATGACCGCTGCGATGATCAGGTTGCGGGACTTGGTGAGGTCGACCTGGTTTTCCACGATGTTGCGCACGCCGACCGCGGAGATCATACCGTAGAGGATGAAGCTGACGCCGCCGACGATGGCCGCGGGGATGGAGTTGACGAGCGCGTCAAACTTGGGGGAGAAGCTCAGGATGATGGCGTAGATGGCCGCGAGGCGGACGACGCGGGGATCGTAGACCTTGGAGAGGGCGAGAACGCCGGTATTTTCACCATAGGTGGTGTTGGCAGGGCCGCCGAACATGCCGGCAAAGGCGGTGGCAAGACCGTCGCCGACGAGCGTGCGGTGCAGGCCCGGGTCTTCGATGAAGTTCTTGCCGGTGGTGGAGGAGATGGCGGAGATATCACCGATGTGCTCCATCATGGCCGCGATGGCGATAGGGGCCATGACCAGGATGGCGGAGACGTCGAATTTGGCGATGACGAACTGCTGGAGACCAAGGAAGCTTGCTTCACTCACACCGGAGAAGTCGACCTGACCGGCGATGACCGCGACGATGTAGGAGCCGACGACGCCGAGCAGGATCGGGATGATCTTGACCATGCCCTTGCCCCAGATGTTGGCGACCACGATGATGGCCATAGCGACGAGGGCGAGCCACCAGCAGGTGGAGGCGTTATTGATGGCGGAGCCGGAGAGGTTCAGGCCAATCATGATGATCATCGGGCCCGTGACGATGGGAGGGAAGTAACGCATGACCTTCTTCGCGCCGAGCAGCTTGAACAGGAGTGCGAGCACGAGGTAGAGGAGACCTGCGATCACGATGCCGCCGAGCGCATAGGCGAGCTTCGTTTCGGGATCAAGACCTTCGTAGGCGGGCATCGTCGCGACCGTGGAGAAGCCGCCGAGGTAGGCGAACGAGGAGCCGAGGAACGCGGGGACCTTGAACTTGGTGCACACGTGGAACAGCAGCGTGCCAAGACCTGCGAACAGCAGCGTCGTCTGGATGGAGAGCGGCAGGCCGTAGCCCTGCACGAGGATGGGAACCAGCACTGTTGCGCCGAACATGGCGAACATGTGCTGCAGGCCCAGGATCAGCATTCTGGGGGTGCCCAGCTGTCGGGCGTCGTAGATGGCTTCGTGTCCGAGTTCTTTCTTCATGTGATTTTCCCTCTTTGCTTTCTTCTTATTTTTATTCTCATTTGAATAAACATGATTGGGCCCCGTGCGGGCAAAAAATAAGACCGGTAAGAAAACTTACCGGTCAAAAGAAACAATATCAATAAAAACGGAAACAGCAATACCAACGGAAGAATTTTTCTTTTTCGGCGCAGTGCAGAGCATCATGGGTCGTTCCTCCTGTTCGTTTGTTGTCGTCTGACCAAGAATACCCGAAAGCAGACAAGATTGCAAGCCGGAATTTTGACCAATTTATATGAAAGATATCCATCATTTTTGTGCGGAAATTCAGGCAGTAAAACGAATTTTTTCCTGCAAAGGACTTGCCAAGATTGTTTCGATGATGTAAAATACCCATACCTCCTATTGATAACACCTATAAATGGAGGACTTTTTAAAAAGAGAGAGTGTGTTGTATGGAAAAGAAAAAAATGAGCCTGCCGGTGCAGATCGTTCTTGCACTGATCCTGGGCATCGTGGTCGGTCTTATCTTCTACTTTATCGGTAAGCCCGAGATCACGACGAACTATTTCAAACCCTTTGGTACCATCTTCGTTAACCTCCTCAAGTTCATCGTCGTGCCCGTCGTGCTGCTGTCGATGATCGACGGCATCATCTCGATGGGCGACATGAAGAAGGTCGGCTCCGTCGGCTGGAAGACGGTCGCCTACTTCCTCGTCACCACGGCCGCGGCCTGCGTCATCGGCCTGGTGTTTGCCAACATCTTCCTGAACGCCGGCCTCTTCCCGACGGACCTTGCCCTGACGGACGGTCAGACCTGGGACGGCGCGACGAGCGCGAATTTCATGGATACGCTGGTCGCTATCTTCCCGAGCAACATGTGGAAGTCCTTTACCGACGCGAACATGCTGCAGGTTATCGTGATCGCGCTGATGTTCGGCGGCGGCATCCTTGCTGCTGGTGAAAAGGGCAAGCTCGCGCAGGACCTTGTCAGCTCCCTCTATAGCGTCATTGACCGCGTGATGGCCTTCATCATTTCCCTCAGCCCCATCGGCGTTTTTACGATGATGACCTGGGTCGTTGCCAATCAGGGCCCCGAGATCCTCGGCCACCTCGCGCTCGTGCTGCTGTGCGCCTATGTCGGCTACATCGTGCACGCCATCATCTGCTACTCTGTCTCTGCCAGCGCCTTTGCCGGCGTCAGCCCGCTCAAGTTCTTCAAGGGTGCCGCGCCCGCGATGATTTTCGCCTTCACCTCCACCTCTTCCGCCGCGACGATCCCCCTGAGCAAGGAGTGCGCGGATGAAATGGGCGCAGAGAGCGACGTTTCCTCCTTTGTTATCCCCCTCGGCGCGACGATCAACATGGACGGTACGGCCATCTATCAGTGCGTCGCGACCATCTTCCTCGCCGCCTGCTGCGGCATGACGCTGACCCTTGGCCAGATGGTCACGATCGTCGTTACCGCGACGCTTGCCTCCATCGGCACGGCCGGTACGCCGGGCGCGGGCATGATCATGCTTGCCATGGTGCTCGAGGCGATGAACATCCCGGTCGATATGATCATGCTGATCTACGGCATCGACCGCCTCTTCGACATGGGCCGTACCTGCCTGAACATCACGGGCGATATCTCCTGCGCGCTGTGCGTCACCAAGTGGGAGAGCAAGAAGGCCGCGCAGACTGCCAAGTAATTTTCTGTTCCGCAATCAAAATGCCGCCCCGATTCGGGGCGGCATTTTTCGTCAGAATAAAGCGGATTGGGATTGCATTTTAACACAGCGGGGCATACAATGATGCTGCTTCGCCAAAGGCGAGGCACAGGAGGAAGAAGATGACGACTGATCGGAAACGGGGATATCTCTATATCCTGCTTGCCGCGATGCTCTATTCCACGACGGAGGTTGTGCTCAAGGGACTGGGCGACACGTTTGCGCCCATGCAGGTGACGGTCGAGCGCGTGCTCATCGGCGCGGTCGCTCTGCTGCCGTTCGCCCTGAAGGACCTGAAAAAGCGGAACATCCGCCTCACGCGCTCGGACTACGGTTATTTTGCGCTGATGGGCTTTTTGACGGTCCTGCTGCACATGTCGCTTTTGCAGATGGCGGTGCTGCATATGGATGCCTCGGCTACGTCGATCATCTATTCGGGCAATCCTGTGTTTGCCGTGGCGGCGGCGCATGTCATCCTGCACGAGCCGCTGCGGAAAAATCACCTGCTGGCCATCGCGCTGGAGGTCGTGGGTATTCTCTTCATCCTGAATCCCGCGCACCTGGAGATCAGCCTGCGCGGTTTTTTGGAGATCATCACGGCTACGCTGCTGTTCGCCCTATATGGCACGCTCTGCAAGCTGCGTGTCAGTCGGCTTGGCGGCATTGTGATCGCGGATTTCAACATCCTGCTCGGCGGACTTGAAATGCTGGCGGTCCTGTTGCTTGGCAAAATTCCGGCAGTTGCGGCTGCGATGCGTGCGGTCGGGCTCGACCTCTTTGCCGAGGTGCCGTTTTTCACGGGCTTCACGCTCAAGTCAACGCTGCTTTTATGCTATGCGGGCGTGTTCTGCGCGGGCATCGGCTTTGTGCTCACGGCGAAGATCACCGAGTACACCTCCGCGACGGAGGCGTCGTTCATCTACCTCATCAAGCCGATTTTGGCGACGATCCTGGCCGCGGTGGTGTATCAAGAGTTCATCAGCGTGAACCGCATGGTCGGCATCGCGTTCTTTGTGGCGGCGTCGCTGTGCGTCAGCGTGCCGGTGCTGCGCGAGATGCGGCAGGAGAAAATGAAAGAAAAAAGCACATAAGAGAAAAAAGAGGAAGGCGGCAGCCTTCCTCTTTTGCTTATTCGATGCGGGTGATGTCGTGGATCCACTTGCCGGAGCGCAGGCGGATCAGGCCAAGGGGTGTTTTGAGAATGTACTCGATCATCAGGCACAGGCAGAATACCTCATTCGGCACCTTGAGCACAAGACCGAGTAAGCACATGACTGGCAGCGTGCCGCACCAGAGGGGGACATTGTCGATCACAAGCGAGGCATTCACATCACCGCCGCCGCGCAGCACGCCAACAGCCATTGTGGTCGAAAAGCTATGGAGCGGGATGGCACAGGCATAGCATGTGAGCATCACGGTGCAAAGCCGCTCGGCGACCGCCGAGAGCGAGAAGAGCGGCATGACAAACGGTTGCATCAACGTGACGAACATCGTGTATTCGGCGATGCCGAGCACAATGCCGAACGCGAACGCCGTGAAGCACAGCGCGCGGCCGATGTTGTAAACGCCCTTTAAGTTGCCCGTGCCGATCTCCTTGCCGACGATGACGGACACCGCCGCCGCGATGCCGAACACGCCCGAGGTCATCAGCTTGTCGATATTGCCCGCGAGCGTATAGGCGGCGATGAGGTCGCTGCTGTCGGCCATGTGGCCCATGATGACCGTGATCATCGAAAAGCCCGTGCCCCAGAGCGTCTCGTTGATGAGCACCGGCGCGCTGTAGCGCAGGAATTTACGCAGCATGTCCATGCCGGGGCGGAGGATGGCGTGCTTCATGAGCGGCATCGTGCGGCAGTGGAACGCGTAGGAGAACGCGACGACGAACTCCACCACGCGGGACAGAAGCGTCGCCACCGCCGCGCCCGTGATGCCGAGTGCGGGCAGGCCGAGCTTGCCGAAAATCAGCACATAGTTGCCGAGCGTGTTGCAGAGCATCGAGATCGCGAAGACGATCATGCCGAAGCGCGGATTTTCGATGCTGCGCTGCATGCCGATGTAGATGGAGGAAAGCGAGTTGAAAATGTAGGAGAAGCCGACGATGCGCAGGTACGGCTCGGCCAGCTCCACGAGTGTCAGATTGTCGGTGATGAGGTAGAGCACCTGCGCGGGAAACGCGCACAGAATGGCGGCAAACAGCACGCTCACGCCGCCCGCGATCATAAAGCCGATGCCCATGACGCGGTTGATGCTCTCGCGGTCGCCGCGGCCCCAGTATTGGCTGATGAGCACGCTTGAGCCGCTTTGCAGGCCGAAGACGACGAGCTGGATGATGAAGACTGGCACGTTCGCCACCGTGACGGCGGACATCTGATCGCTGCCGAGAAGTCCCACCATGAACGTATCGAGAAAGCCGAGCGACGTGGTGATCAAATTCTGCACGATGACCGGCAGCGCCAGCAGGAAAAGCCTTTTATAAAAGCCCTTGGGCTGTTGAAGATAGGAGAACATAAAAACCTCGAATGTTGGAATTACAGCATGGGGAAGCGCGTGTCGCGGTGGGTTTTGAGGGCGGAGACGAGTGCGTCGATCTCTTCTTTCGTCGTCTCGGGGCCGAAGCTGACACGCAGCACGCCCGCGGCGGTCTTTTTGTCAAGGCCCATCGCGCGGTAGACGTGGCTCAGCTGCCCGCGATGGCAGGCTGAGCCTGCCGAGATACAGATGCCCTGTGCGCCAAGTTCCGTAACGACATTCGCCGACGGGTAGCCGACGAGCGAGATCGACAGGATGTGCGGCGCGGCCCCGTCGCCGATGCGGACGACGCCGTCGAGGGCAAGCAGCGTTTCTTCGGCGTACGCCTTGATGGCGGCCATGCGCGCAAGCGTTTCATCGAGATGCGCGCACCTCAGCTCGACCGCCTTGGCAAAGCCTGCGATCTGGCCCGTGGCCTCTGTGCCGGAGCGCAGGCCGCTCTCCTGCCCGCCGCCAAAGATCAGCGGTTGGGGCGCGCGGATGCGCTCGCCCAAATACAGGCCGCCGATACCCTTGGGCGCGCCGAGCTTGTGCGCGCTGACGGAGATGAGGTCCGCGCCCAGCGTGTCGGCGCGGAACGGAATTTTCAAAAAGGCCTGCACCGCGTCGGTGTGCAGCAGGGCACGGGACTTTTTCGCTTTCAGAAGCTGCGCGACCTCGGCCACGGGGAAGATGCAGCCCGTCTCGTTGTTGACGAGCATCATCGTGACGAGCGCGGTGTCGTCGCGCAGTGCACTTTCGACCTGAGAGGCGGTGATGTCGCCGTTCTTGTCGGGCTTTAAGTACGTGACGGAGCAGCCCTCCTGCTCGAGGGTCCTGCAGGTCTCGAGAATCGCGCTGTGTTCCACGGCGGTCGTGATGACGTGCTTGCCGACGTGGCGGTTCTGGTGCAGGGCAAGGCGGACGGCCCAGTTGTCGCTCTCCGACCCGCAGGAGGTGAAGACGAACTGTTCACTCTTGCAGCCGAGCGCGGCGGCAATCGTCTCGCGCGCCGCGGCGACAGCGTCGCGCGCCTGCTTTCCAATGGGGTACTGCGAGCTGGGGTTGCCCCAGCCAGAAACCAGCGTATCGTAAACGGCGTGCGCCACCTCTTCGGGAACGGGGGTGGTGGCCGCGTGATCGAGATAGATCATATCGGGAAAATCCTTTCTTTGGTCTTGTCAGAATGCTCAAATGATTATACAATATAAAAATAAAAAAGCAAGGGCGGCGGACGCTTTGCGTCGGAAACGGCAGAAAAAAGCGGGACTTTACCGCCCAAATCGCGGAAAAGGATACAAACATACATGAAAGTTGCGATCTGCACCCTCGGGTGCAAGGTGAACCAATATGAAACGCAGGCACTCGAGCAGGAGCTTTTGCACCGCGGACATACACTGGTGGATTTTGAGGAGACGGCGGACGCCTACGTCGTCAACACCTGCTCTGTCACGGCGGTGAGCGACAAAAAGTCGCGCCAGATGCTCCGTCAGGCGCAGCGCCGCAACCCGAGCGCGGTCATCGCCGCCTGCGGCTGCTACGCCCAGACGCATCCCGAGGACGTCAAAAAGCTCGGGCTCGACGTCATCGCCGGCACGAATGACCGCGCGAAGTTCATCGACCTTCTGGAGCGCGCGGCGCAGGACAAAACGCCGATCGTCGATGTCGACGACGTCTGGGAGCGGCGCGATTTTGAGGTGCTGCCCGCGGGCGGTATGGTGAATCGCACACGCGCGATGCTCAAGGTCGAGGACGGGTGCGTGAACTTCTGCACCTACTGCCTCATTCCTTACGCGCGCGGGCGCGTGCGCTCGCTGCCGATGGACGAAGCTGCAAAGCAGGTGAAAGCGCTGCGTGAGGAGGGCTACCGTGAGATCGTGGTCACGGGCATCGAAATTTCGTCCTACGGCTCGGACTTCAAGGACGGGACCTCACTCATCGACCTTTTGGAGCTCATCGCGCGCGAGGGCGGCGACATGCGCATCCGCCTCGGCTCGCTCGAACCGCGGACCATCACGGAGGAATTCTGCAAGCGGGCGTCGAAGCTTCCTTACCTCTGCCCACATTTCCACCTCTCGATGCAGTCGGGCTGCGACGCGACCTTAAAGCGTATGAACCGCAAATATGATACGGCGCGCTATATGGAATCCTGCGACCTGCTACGTCAGTATTTTGACGACCCTGCCATCACGACGGACCTCATCACGGGCTTTCCTGAGGAGACGGAGGAGGAATTCGCGCAGACGCTTGACTTCATCGCGCGCGTCGGCTTTGCCGACATGCACGTCTTCCCTTATTCCATCCGCCCGGGCACGAAGGCTGCGGAGATGCGCCAGATCGACATGCCCGTGCGCGAAGAGCGCGCTGCGCGCGCCTCGGCTGTCGCCAAGACGATGCACGAAGCATATCTTGCGTGCTGCGTGGGCAAGATCTTCCCCGTGCTCTTCGAGCGCGACCGCAAGGGCGGCAGCGCGGGTCACGCGCCAAACTATATGGAGGTATCCGTCGCGCAGGAAGGCCTGCACAATCAGGTGAAAAACGTGAAGATCACGGCGGTCGACGGCGGCAGTCTTCGCGGCGAGTTGGAGGAATAACGCATGGCCAACCATTTTTATGCCTATATCTCCCGCATGCGCTGTGTTAAGCGCTGGGCGCTCATGCGCAACACCGAGGAGGAGAACATTCAGGAGCACAGCCACATGGTCGCGGTGCTGGCGCACGCGCTCGCGCTCATCCGCACGCGTGTCTTCGGTCTGCCCACGGATGCGAACGCCGTGGCGGTCGCCGCGCTCTACCACGACGCAACAGAGATCCTGACCGGCGATATGCCGACGCCCATCAAGTACTATAACCCCGAGATCCGCGACGCCTACCGCAAGGTCGAGGCCGTGGCAAGCGACAAGCTGCTCTCCATGCTGCCGGACGAACTGCGCGCGGACTATGAGCCCATCATCAAGATCGAGGACGAGACGACGAAAAAGCTCGTCAAAGCGGCGGACAAGCTCTCGGCCTACATCAAGTGCGTCGAAGAGCTCAAGGCGGGCAATATGGAGTTCAAAAAGGCCGCGGAGCAGACGCGCCGCGCACTGAATGAGATGCACATGCCCGAGCTCGACTATTTCATGGTCAACTGCATGGAGAGCTTCTCCATGACGCTCGATGAGCTTGAATAAGAAAAACAAGGAATTTCGGAACTTTTTTCGCAAAATGAACGTCTAAACCTTCGCAAGCCCCCAAATTAAGAGTGAGGTGAAAGAAGATGAAAAGATGTTTGACCCTTTTGCTCGCGCTGGTGCTGGCGCTGTCCCTTGCCGCCTGCGGCGCGAAGTCTGCTGGCCCGGATACGATGACGGGCGACTACAACGGCTATGAATCGGCGAAAGAAGACTACGACTTTAGCGCAACAGATGACGAACCGGAAGGCGCGGGCGCGTGGAACGGCGATGGGCAGGTAGGCTCGGGTATCGACAAGAGCCTTTCCGAGCGCGGCGTCAAGATGATCTACAGCGCGCACATCGAGATGCAGACGCTCTCCTACGAGCAGGCGGTGGAGGACATTGCCGCGCTTGTGGAGCGCAGCGGCGCTTACTTCGAGCAGAAGAACTTTTCGAACTATTCCAGCGGTTATCGCCACGCGAGCTATACCGTGCGCGTGCCGGCGGAGCAGTTCGCTGACTTTTGCGCGCAGGTGGGCACGCTCTGCCATGTGACGTGGCAGGACGACTCGGCGGAAAATATCAGCGAGCAGTATTACGACACGCAGTCGCGTCTGGAAACGGCGCAGATCAAGCTTGCGCGCTTGCAGGAGCTGCTCAAAAAGGCGGAGAATATGGAGGACATCATCACCATCGAGTCCGCCATCTCTGAAACGGAGTATGAGATCGAACGTCTCTCCGGCACGATGCGCCACTACGACGCGCTCGTGGACTATGCGACCGTTACGCTCGAGCTGAGCGAGGTCTACCGTCTCTCCGGCACGGAGGACGCGCCCAAGAGCTTTGGCGAAAAGCTCAGCAACGCCTTTACGGACGGGCTTGCCGCCGTGCGTGAAGGGCTGGAGGAATTTGCGATCTGGCTTGCTTACAGCTGGCTCGGGATCCTGATTTTCGCGGCGGTCGTGTTTGCGGCCGTGAAGCTCATCGGGCGGCTGCGCCGCGGGCAGAAGTTGCCGAAGATCGGCAGAAAGAAGAACAAAAACACGGCAAACGAAACGAAAGTGGAGGAGTAAACCATGAACATCACCTGGCTGGGCCATTCCTGCTTTGTGGTCGAGAGCGCGGGCTGGCGCATCGTGCTCGACCCCTACTATGTAGAGACGTATCCTGCGCTGCATATCGAGGCGGACGAGGCGCTGTGCTCGCACGGCCACCGCGACCACGCCTTTCTGGAGGCGGTGACGCTCTCGGGGCGCGACAAATCGGAGAGCCCGTTCACGGTTGAGACGGTTTCGACGTTCCACGACGATAAGGGCGGAACGCTTCGCGGCGAGAACGCCATCCACATCCTGCGCGCCGAGGGGATGACGCTCATGCACTGCGGCGACCTTGGCCATGAGCTGAATGAGAAGCAGCTCGCGGCGGTCAAGGGCTGCGACGCGCTGCTGATCCCCGTCGGCGGGTATTACACGATCGACGCGAAGACGGCGAAAAAGGTCGCGGACGCGATCGCGCCGCGCGTGCTCGTGTCGATGCACTACCGCTTCGGCGCGCACGGCTACCCTGAGATCGGCACACTCGATGAATTTCTGGCGCTGTATGAGGCAAAGAAGATCCACAAACTTGATGGGAACTCTTTCGAGCTGACGAAGAACGCACCTGCGGGCGTCATCGTGCCGCGATTTGCCGAATAAGAGAAGAAATGCAAGAGCCGCCCGTTTAGGGCGGCTTTTGCTGTATAAAGCCCTTCTTTCCCGCGTAGACTATAGTGCTTGCCCGGCTTGACCGGGGCGGAAAGGGAGGACGGAGCATGAAACGGGAGCTGCGCCGATGGGAGATTGTCGGCTTTATCGCAACTGGCCTTTTCGGGACGCTGCTGCACTTTGTGTACGAATGGACGGGCGGGAATCGCGTGATCGCGGCGTTTTCGGCGGTCAACGAGTCGACCTGGGAGCACATGAAGCTGTTGTTTATCCCGTTTCTCGTGTTCACGGTGGTGGAGTTTATTGTGTTTTCCGAGGCGTTCCGGAACTTCTTCGCCGTCAAGGCGGCGAGCATCCTGCTGGGCCTTGTCTCGATTCCGGCGCTTTTCTACACGCTGACGGGAATGTTCGGCAAGCTCCCTGACTGGGTGAACATCACGATCTTCTTCCTTGCCGACGCGCTGCTGTACTTTGTGAGCTACCGCTTGCTGACCGATGGCGCGCTGCGCGGGGGCGCGATGCAGCTCATCGGCTTTGTACTTCTGTGGGCGCTGCTGTTCGCGTTCGTCTGGTTTACGTACCGCCCGCCGCACCTGCCGCTCTTTTTAGACCCCGTGAGCGGGTGCTACGGACTGGAAACACTGTGTTAAAAGAGCCCTGCCGAGAAATCGGCAGGGCCTTTACAGTTTCTATACAAATAGTATATTTTGCAGAGCTTCTGCAAAATGCGTGTGCAGAAAGGCTCTTGTGATTCGGCAGAACGGCAAAAATAAAAATCAGCAGACATGACGGAAGTTGCGAAAAGCCGTCAAAGTAGCTGCGTTCCCGACAGAATCCGCCGCGATGCGGCAATGTTTGATCGAAACTGACAGATTAACATAATAAATTCGATAAAGAGATTCTACGGTGAGTTATCCACAGTTTCCACAGAGTTTTCCACACAAGCGGATTTCTCAAAATCCCCTGATTTGACAGGGAAAAATTGATTTGATTTCTGCGGAGTGGAAAACATACTGTGCAGATAGGCGTGTGTCGAAATTTACATAATTCTGGAATTGGAAAATTCGTGGCAGAACAGAAATTCGATTTGTTACCATAATCGTGGAATTATGCAAGATGGAATAGACTCCTTGCAGTCTGCAAGGGGGAGCAGCGCCGCGGGCGCTGCACGAGGCAAAGGGGGATACTCTCTTTCACAAAAGAGAGTATCCCCCTTTAAATCCCCCGAGAGAAAGGTTTACATTGCAAGCGAGCAGCTCGAAGAGCTGCAATGCTTGCCGATTGCACTGCCAAGTGCGCGGCGTTGCCGCGTCTGATTTTGCTATACGATTTGGCTTACTCCTACTATCCGCTGCCGCTCTGCCCATCTTGTAGAAGTACAGCCTAATTTCCGTCTACCTCCAGTCTCCACAATGCGGCGAGCGTCAGCAATGCCGCATTTGGCAGGCAGTCTGCCGCCGTGCTACCGTCACACGCGCCTCACGATAGTAAGGCGCGGTTGCTGTCGGTAACGAATCGCAGGGATTCATGGCGAAGCCATGTACACCGCACCTGATTCCGCAGGCCGAGCAGCTCTTCAAGCCCCATACCTGCAATGTCGGGGGTCAAGGGGCAAGGCCCCTTGCGTTCTCTTGGGGGTCAAAGGGGGCCATTCTCTCACGTGAGAGAATGGCCCCCTTATCCGCATCCCCACACGGTGTGGGGCAATCACAACTTAGTAATATGTACCCCCGCCGTTTTTAGCATTAACTTTTTGGTGCCAACGGTATCAAACGCCACCTCAAGCAGCGCATCGCCGCCCATAGGGGTGACGGAGATGACCAGTCCGTCACCGAACGTCTTGTGGTGGATCTGGTCGCCGGAGGAAAGCTGAAGCAGCGGCGCGGAGGCGGCGGGCTTCTGCGCCGCGAGTTTTTGCGACGCCTGCGATTTTGGTCTGCGCTGCATCACGCTGTCGTAGCGCGCCGCGCCCTGACCGTAGCTACCGTAGCCGCGCGTAGAATAGGCGCTCCCATCGTCAAAGCTCGTGTCGCCAAAGCCGGACGCGCCCTGCGCCTGACGGCCGACCCAGTCGGCATTCTCCGACGGGACCTCCTCCAAAAAACGCGAGGGTTCACTGACGCTCGTGCGGCCAAACAGCATGCGCTGGCGCGTGCAGGTCATCGTCAGGCGCTCCTTTGCACGCGTCATCGCGACATAGCACAGTCTGCGCTCCTCTTCGACCTCTTCCTCGTTGTAGCGCACGCGCTCGCCGGGGAAGATGCCCTCCTCCACGCCGACGACATACACACACGGGAACTCAAGACCCTTTGCGCTGTGCATCGTCATCATCGTCACGCAGTTGTCGCTCGTCGCGCTGTCGAGGTCGGTGTAGAGTGCGATCTCGTTCAAAAAGCCCGAGAGCGTCGCATCCTCCGGATCGTTTTCGAGGAACGAAACGATGTTCGACTTGAGCTCCTGCACGTTTTCAAGCCGCCCACGGCTCTCCACGTCGCCCTTTTCCTGTAGGGTGCGCACATAGCTCGTCTGCTCGCAGACCGCGTCATAGAACTCCGCGAGCTCCATCGTGTCCGCCATCTCGCGCAGCGCGGCGATGAGCTGGGCGAAGCGCTCGAGCTTGCCCGCCGCGCTCTTGAGCACGGCGTACTCCCCTGCGTGCTGCAAAACGGCCATCATCGGCACGCCCTGTTCGCTCGCGAGATCCTGCACGCGCTCGATCGTCGTATTGCCGATGCCGCGCGGCGGATTGTTGATAATGCGGCGAAGCCTCAAGTCATCGCTCGGGTTGTTGATGACCGCGAGGTACGCGAGCATGTCCTTGACCTCCGCGCGTTCGAAGAACTTTGTCCCGCCGACGACCTGATACGGCACGCCGTTGCGCTTGAACGCGTATTCGAGCGCGTTCGACTGCGCGTTCATGCGGTACAAAATGGCATTTTCCTTCCAGTTCCGCCCGCGGTTGTAGTCCATCATAATGCTGCTGACGACAAAGTTCGCCTCGTCCTGCTCGTTGAAGACGGTCTTGATGAGCACCCTATCGCCCGCACCCGCATCGGTCCAGAGGGTCTTGCCCTTGCGGCCCGTGTTATTCTTAATGACCGCATTCGCCGCGTCGAGGATGTTCTGTGTCGAGCGGTAGTTCTGCTCCAAGCGGATCGTGCGGCAGCCCTTGTACTCCTTTTCAAAATTTAGGATGTTTGTGATATCCGCACCGCGGAACTTGTAGATGCTCTGGTCGTCGTCGCCGACGACGCAGATGTTTCCCTTCTCCCCCACGAGCTGCTTCATCAAAAGGTATTGCAGCCGGTTCGTGTCCTGATACTCGTCGATGAGCACATAGCGGAACTTGCGGCGGTAGTAGTCGCGCACCTCGCCCTCCTGCTGCAGCAGCGTGACCGCGTGGAGGATGATGTCGTCAAAGTCGAGCGCGTTCGCCTCGGCCAGACAGTGCACGTAGCGCGTATAGATCTTGGCGATTGCCTCTTTGCGCCAGTCGCCGCTGTCCTTCCAGCGGCGGGAGTAGTCCTGATGCGACTCCATCGCGTCCTTTGCGTTCGAGATGGCCGAAAGCACCTCGCGCGGCGTGAGCTTCTTCTCGTCGATGTTCAGCTCTTTCAAAATGTCCTTGATGACGCGCTTGGAGTCATCCGTGTCGTAGATCGTAAAGTCGCGCGAAAAGCCGAGGCGGTCGATATCGCGGCGCAGGATGCGCACGCAGGCGGAGTGGAACGTCATCGCCCACACGCTCTCCGCGCCCTGGATACCGAAGGCAGAGAGTCTCTCTCTCAGCTCGTTTGCCGCCTTGTTCGTGAATGTCACCGCCAGCACCGACCACGGCGCGGCGGGTTCAAGCGTGCAGAGGTGCACCATGCGGCTGCGCTCGTCGCTCGTCGGATGCTCGGGATAGCTCTCCAAAAATGCAAGGTCGTCCTCCGTCGCCCACGCCGGCACATCCGCGCTGTCGCTCCCCCGCCCGTAGGTCAAAAGATTTGCGACGCGGTTGATGAGAACCGTCGTCTTGCCGCTGCCCGCGCCCGCGAGCAGCAGCAGCGCGCCCTCGGTCGTCAGCACGCCGCGGCGCTGTTCAGGGTTGAGTTTTGCAAAATTCCGCGCAATGGCCGCTTTTCTCGCAGCGGCATAGCGGGCGTTAAAATCGCTCATATTGTTTTCACCTTTCCTGATCTTTCCACATCTTACCCTTTTTTCGTGCTCCGGTCAACTCCGTTCGACAAAAATCGACTTTTTGTTCGATTTTTTGTTGACAAGAACGTTTGTTCGATTTATAATCATACTCGAACAAAGATTCTATTTATCAGGAGGAATTTTCCATGGCTGCTTCCACATTTATTTTCGTTTTCATCGGCGTCAGCGTCGTCACCACCAAGGTGATGAACACGCTGCTCCTGCTCGACCAGCCCAAGCGCCGCAGAGCGAGATCCGCCCGCTGAGAACATGAACCTTCTCGACAAGCTCACGATCCTTTCCGACGCGGCAAAGTACGACGCCGCCTGCACCTCGAGCGGGGCCAGGCGCGGCTATCAGGAGGGTAAGATCGGCTGCACGTCCACGTCCGTTGCGGGCTGCTGCCACACGTTTTCGGCCGATGGCCGCTGCGTAACGCTTTTGAAGGTACTGCTCTCGAACGACTGCTGCTACAACTGCAAGTACTGCGTCAACCGCTGCACGAACGACACACCGCGCGCGACGTTCGCACCCGAAGAGCTTGCCGAGCTGACGATCGAATTCTACCGGCGCAATTATATTGAGGGGCTGTTCCTCTCCTCCGGCGTGCTGCGCTCGCCGGACTATACGACGGAGTTGATGATCCGCGCGCTGTCGATTTTGCGCAGCGAGTACCGCTTCAACGGCTACATCCACGCCAAGGCTATCCCCGGCACGTCGCCGGAGCTTGTCGAACAGCTCGGCTTTCTTTCAGACCGCCTGAGCGTGAACATCGAGCTGCCGAGCGAAGCAGGACTCAAGCTGCTCGCCCCCAATAAAACAAAGCAGGCCATCCTGCGCCCGATGACGCAGATCCGCGACCGCGCAAAGCAGAGCAAGCAGGAGCTTGTCAAATACAAGCACGCACCGCGTTTCGCCCCCGCGGGGCAGAGCACACAGCTCATCGTCGGCGCGACAAAGGAAAGCGACCTGCACATTCTGAATCTCACGCAGGCGCTTTACGATTCCTATCGGTTAAAGCGCGTGTTCTACTCAGCCTATGTGCCGGTAGTCGAGAACACGCTTTTGCCCGCGCTCGACACCAAGCCGCCGCTGCTGCGTGAGCACCGGCTCTATCAGGCCGACTGGCTGCTGCGGTTTTACGGCTTTCGGGCAAACGAGCTGCTCG